>Ga0114969_10004752_pt1 | contig 10719 bp, 5 predicted proteins | sample M_130807_MF_Meta_FD_87316 | JGI IMG/M metagenome (GOLD analysis project Ga0114969, IMG submission 87316) | Freshwater microbial communities from Lake Montjoie, Canada to study carbon cycling - M_130807_MF_MetaG | ecosystem: Environmental > Aquatic > Freshwater > Lake | place: Lake Montjoie...
CACCCTTGGCCCCGCCGCCGGCCATCCACATGGTGAAACAACGGGGATGATGGTCGCGCCCGTAGTTGTCGTGGGTGAGTCCACCCTGGCTGTAGATGGTCCGGCCGAACTCGCCGCCCCAGATGATCAGGGTCTCGTCGAAGAGACCGCGCTGCTTGAGGTCGTTGATCAGGCCGGCGATCGGTTGGTCGACGTCCCGGCATTGGGACGGCATGCGGCCGCCGAGGTTGGTGTGGTGGTCCCAGTTGTTGTGGTAGATCTGCACGAACCGCACCCCGCGCTCGACGAGGCGGCGGGCGAGGAGGCAGGTGTAGCCGAACGTGCCGGGTTTCCGCGAATCGTCCCCGTAGAGTTGGTAGGTGGCGTCGGGTTCGCGCCGGACTTCCATCAACTCGGGAACGCTGGCCTGCATGCGGAACGCCATCTCGAACTGCTGGATCCGGGTGTGGGTCTCGGGATCGCCGAGGGACGCCTCGGTGATCTGGTTCATGCGGCGCAACCCGTCGAGTTGGGCGCGCCGCAGTTCGGGGGTGACCCCCGGCGGATTGCCGATGAACAGGATCGGGTCGCCCTGGCTGCGGAAAGAGACGCCGGCGTGTTCGCCGGAAAGGTAGCCGCTGGACCACAGGCGCGCGGAGATGGCCTGGATCTGCTCCTTGTTGGTGGGCTCGGCCACGAGCACGACGAAGGTGGGAAGATTGGCGTTGAGCGAGCCCAACCCGTAGCTCACCCACGAACCCAGACAGGGCCGGCCGGTGACCATGTTGCCGGTCTGCATCGCCGTGATCGCGGGTTCGTGGTTGATCGCCTCGGTGTGCATCGAGCGGATGAAGGCGATGTCGTCGACGCACCGCGCGGTGTGGGGCATCAACTCGGAGACCCAGGTGCCGCATTTGCCATGACGGGCGAACTTGTACTTGGACGGCGCGATGGGGAACCGGGCCTGGCCGGAAGTCATCGTGGTCAACCGTTGTCCCTGCCGGACCGAAGCGGGGAGATCCTTGTCGTACCACTTTTCCATGTCCGGCTTGTAGTCGTAGAGGTCCATCTGCGCGGGACCGCCGACCATGTGCAGGTAGATGATGTGGCGTGCCTTCGCGGCGAAGTGCGGGAGGAAGGGTTTGCCGGGCGCCTCCGCGCCCAGCAGGCGCGGGCCGCCGAGGAGCGACGCGAGCGCGGCGGTCCCCATGATGTTGCGGCCGTTCCCCAGGAACTGGCGCCGGGACTGGAGGCGATGGATTTCGTTCTCGAGACTCATGGCAGCGGGGGAGGACTATTTGTTGAGGACCTCGTCCAGATTGAGGAACTGGTTGGCCAAAAGGGTGCGCGCGGCCACCTCGACGGCCGGCAACCTTGGGTCGGGCGCGAGATCGCCGACGCCAAGCATCCGGACGGCCTCGCCGGGGTGCGCGGCATAGAACGTCCGCATGCGGTCGAGGGAATCGCGCGCGACGGCGGCCTCGTCGGGCCGGAGCGGGCGGAGGAGGATGCGGCGCGCGATGGACTCGGCGGCGGCGGCGGCGGGTTCCTTGCGGGTGCGGAGCGAGTCCTGGGCGATGGCCCGGGCCGCCTCGACGAACTGTGGGTCGTTGAGGGTGGCGAGGGCCTGGAGCGGCGTGTCCGTGCGTTCGCGGCGGACCGCGCAGGTTTCGCGGCTGGGTGCGTTGAAAAGATCCATCAACGCCGGCGGCGCGGAGCGCTTCCAGAACGTGTACAGGCTGCGCCGGCGGCCGCCTTCGCCGCGCTCGCGCTCGTACTTCTTGGTGTTGCTCTCCGGCATGGCCACGGCTTCCCAGACCCCGTCGGGTTGGTAGGGCTTGGCGCTGGGCCCGCCGATCTTCCGCGAGAGCAACCCGCTCGTCGCCAGCGCGTAGTCGCGCACCATCTCGGCGTCCATCCGGAACCGCGGGCCCCGGGAGAGCAACCGGTTCGCCGGGTCCTTCTCGAGTTTTGCCGGGGTCGTCGCCGCGGACTGCCGGTAGGCCGCGGAGGTCACCAGCAGCCGGAACACATGCTTCGTGTCCCAACCGCCGTCGCGGAATTCCACCGCCAGCCAGTCGAGCAACGCGGGATTCGACGGATTGTCCCCGACGATGCCGAAGTCCTCGGTGGTCTTGACCAGACCGGTGCCGAAGACTTCCTGCCAGTAGCGGTTCACCGTCACCCGCGCGGTGAGCGGGTTTTCGGGGGACACGAGCCAGCGGGCCAGGCCCAGCCGGTTGCGGGGCGCGCCCTCGGGCATGGGATGGAGCGAGGCGATGGTGCCGGCGCCGACCTCTTCCCGGGGTTTGTCGTATTGGCCGCGGAACAGGACGCGGGCGACGGGCTTGGAATCCGGCTTCTCCCGCTGCACGTGGGTCACGGGATTGCGCTTCCGGACGGCCTCGCGTTCGGCCTCGAGCCGGGCGATCTCCGCCTTGGTGAGGAAGAAGCCCGGATCGCGATGGTCGAGGTAGCGATCGTACAGGGCTTGCGTCGCGGCGGCGTCGCGTTGCGCGGGCGGGAGTCCCGCCAGCACGATTTCCGGTCCGTCCTTCGCGAGCGAACGCACGTCCCACGGGTCCAAACGGCGGGCATACACCCGGACATCCTGCAACTGCCCGCCTTCGAGCACGTCGTCGTGGCTGCGTTGGCCGATGCGCAGCGGAACCCCGGTGCGAATGGTGTGGGCCAGCGCGTCCTTCTCGACGCGGGTTTTCGCGGCGGTGCCATCGACGTAGATCGACACGCCCGACGCCCGGCCGGAGCCGTCGTAGGTCACGAACACATGCTGCCATTCGCCGGGGTGCAGCACGTCGCCGGTGGTCACCACCTTGAGGGCATCGTCGGGCCATGCATGGACGAGATGCACCGCCCAATTGCGGTCGTGGGCGAAGAGGTCCCAGCCGCGGGCACCGTCCCGTTGGTCCATGCGCGCGAGGGCGGACTGGTAGCGGCCGCCAGCGGGAACGCGGACCCACGCGCCGTAGCTGAAGGGTTGGTCGCGCTCGAAATCGCCGGAGTCGCCGAGGACGAAGGTGGCGTCCGCCTTGACCACGGGCGCCTGCCCCAACGGCCCGCCGTCCTTCCACTCGACCTTGCCCGGGGCCCTGGTCGCGGGCGCGACGCCGACGCGCAACGCGGCCACGTCCCCTTTCCCGTCGTTGAGCACGGCATGGGCGACGAGCCCGTTCGTCGACGGGCCGGCCACGGATTTTCCGGCGGTTCCGCCGGCAAGCCACGCCTCGAAATCCGACCGCGCGTCGCGGCGACGGTTTTCGAACCGGTGCTTCGCGGCGGCGATCTCGAGGGGCAATTCCTTCCAACGCGCGCGGTCGGCCTCGCTCTGCGGCACCACCATGCTCGGCGACGAATCCTTCACGTTGCCGTCGAAGGCGCCCTGCTGCGTGTTCCGGAAAAACGCGGACATCGAGTAGAAGTCCCGCATCGTCACCGGGTCGAACTTGTGGTCGTGGCAGGTCGAGCAGTTCGCGGTGAGGCCAAGCCACACCCAGGAAGTCGTCTCCACGCGGTCGCGGGCGTAGTTGGCGAGGTTTTCGTCCGCGATCGTCCCGCCCTCGTTCGTGGTCACGTTGCACCGGTGGAACCCGGTCGCGATCAACTGGTCGTCGGTCGGGTCCGGCAGCAGGTCGCCGGCGATCTGCTCGGTCGTGAAGCGGTCGAACGGCAGGTTGTCGTTGAACGCGCGGATCACCCAATCCCGGTAGGGCCACATCTCGCGGTAATTGTCGAAGTGCAACCCGTGCGTGTCCGCGTAACGCGCCGCGTCCAGCCAGTAGCGGGCGCGGTGCTCGCCCCACGCCTTCGAGTCGAGCAACCGGTCGACGTACCGCTCGTACCAATCGGGCGATTTGTCGGCCACGATCGCCTCCACGTCCGCCGACGAAGGCGGCAAACCGGTCAGGTCGAGCGACACCCGGCGGACCAACGTGCGCCGGTCGGCTTCCGGCGCGGGCGCGAGGGAAACCGAGGCGAGTCGGTCGAGGACGAAGGCGTCGACCGGGTTCCGGACCCAGCCGGGATCCCGGGTCGTGGGGACCTCGGGCCTCGTGGGTTTGAGGAACGACCAGTGCGGTTGCCAGGGCGCGCCCCCGGCAATCCAACGCCCCAGCAACGCGCGTTGCGTCGCGGTGAGCGCTTTGTGGGAATCCGCCGGCGGCATGGCCTCCTCGGGATCCTTCGACTCGATGCGCCGCCACAGGGCGCTGTGCGCGGTGTCGCCGGGCGTGACGACGGGTCCTTCCTTCTTGGTGGCCCCGAACAATCCTTCCTTGGTGTCGAGACGGAGCCCGGCCTTGCGCTTGCCGGAGTCAGGCCCGTGGCAATGGAAACAGTTGTCGGAAAGGACGGGCCGGATGTCGCGGTTGAACAGGATCGGCGCGTCCGCGGCGGCGGCCGTGGTCGCCGCGAGGAAGGCGGCGGCGGCCGTGGTCACCGCGGCGCGGCGGACGGGAAAGGAAATCGATGCGGACTTCATGCCGGGAACTGCTTGGGGCGGGAGGCCCTGGAATTTCTTTGGGAAAACCGGGAAAGCGTGGGCCCATCGCGGCGGGCGATGTCGACGCCTCCGTTGACCTCTCCTGCACCGATCTTGGCCGGTGCCGGGAAATGCGTTGGGCTCAATACTCGACCACGACCAACTCCTGGGCGTTGGTCCGCATCGTGGCCCGGGCGGTCTTCTTCTTGCCGTTCCACTCGGTCTCGATCGCGAAGGCGCGGCCGCGCGGCAGTTCGAAGGGCAGGATGTCGTTCAGGTCCGCGGTTTCGCCGCGACTGGTGCCGGTCCAGACCAAGGTGGGGTCGGCGGCGTCGATGACCCTCACGTTGGCGATCACCCGGTGCTTGGCTTTTTTGTCCATGACCTTCACCAACAACCGGCCGGGTCCGGTGGCGACCTTGGCGGGCGGGGCGTAGCGGTCGGTGACGTTGACGGCGGGGACCCAGTCGATCTCGCGGGCCCAGACCATGGGGAAAGGAAGGCCGGTGCGACGGAAGCTGCTGGCGTAGATCGCGTGTTTGGGTTCGTCGCGCTTGGCCTCGGAGGCGTCGTGGACGAACCAACCGCGGTCGAGTCCAGCGCCGTCCGGTTCGGCCGCGCCGGCGAAGTGCCAGTCGCCGTCCCAAACCTCGACCCAGGTGTGGTTGCCCCGGAGGTTGGCCCACATGGGGGTGCCGACCAACCGCGCGGGAACGCCGACGGCGCGGCAGGCGTCGATGAGCAGGATCGAGAGACCGGTGCAGGTTGCGATGCCGCTGCTCATGGTCTCGAGGGGACCTTGGTCGGGCTTCCGGCGCTTCGTGGAGTAGCGGACCTTCACCAGGGGAAAGAGTTTCTCGTTGAGACGGCGGGCGGCCTCGCCGGGAGTGCGGCAGCCCTCGACCAATGGGAGGGAAAGGGTGCGCAGATGCGCGCGCCAATCCTCGCGATCCTCGTTCACGGCGGCGTAGGGCAGGATGTCGTTCCGGAACAACTCGTCGCTGATCCGGTCTTTCCACGGCGCCTTGCCGAGGGCCTCGTGGGCCAGCGCGGTGTTCCGCAGCAGGAAATCGGCGGAGAGCCGGGTCCGGTCCGCGTCGGGCATGTTCTCGACGAGAAAGGCCATCGAGGGACGCTGCGGCACCGGCACCGCGACCAGCGCGCGTTCCAGTTCCGCCCGGTTGGTCCCGCCCGCGGCCAGCGCCGACTCCACCGACTTCCCCCACCACGCGTCCGCGGCGCGCACCGGCGCCGACGCGACGACGCCCACGACGACCATCCATGCCCAAGCCGTGAATCTCATCCCGGGAGAGTGCACCACGCGACGGTTGCGGGCAATGGCCGATGGGTTTGTCGGCAAGCCCGGGGTGGGGCGGGAAGGCGCGCCGGCGACGCCCTGGCCGCCTTGCGACGGGCCCCGTCGTCCACCGTGGTCACGACGCGTTTCACGGCGGCGGCGGCGCGGCATTCCGAAGGCCTGGCCACCGCGGCCCGAGGGCGCTTCGCGCGGGGCGGTCCACGGTGCGCCCGCTGGGTTTCCGGTGGCGACTTTGCGGAGGGCGGGCATAGCCTGCGCCCCATGGTTCGAAGCCGCGACGTCGATGCCATCGCAACCCGGGTGATCGCCAGCCCGCTCGGCCCCCTGCTGCTCGGCGCGGTCGCCGGCGGGATCTGCCTGATCGAGTTCCAGGATCCGGCACGACTCGAACGCCAGCGGAACGCCCTGCGTCGTTGGCTCGGCGTCCCGTCGGTCCCCGGCAACCATCCGCACCTCGAACGGATCGAATCGGAGTTGGCGGATTACTTCTCGGGAAGACGCCGGCGGTTCACGGTGCCCGTCGTCGCGCCGGGCACTGCCTTCCAAAAGTGCATCTGGGACGCATTGGCCGGGATTCCCTACGGGACCACGTGTTCCTACGCGGAACTCGCGGGGAGGATCGGCCGACCGGGCGCGCAACGCGCGGCGGGGACGGCGAACGGCGCGAACCGCGTGGCGATCGTCGTTCCCTGCCACCGGGTGGTGAACGCGGACGGAAGACCCGGTGGCTACGGCGGCGGTCCGTGGCGCAAACAATGGCTTCTCGACCTCGAGCGGGGGTCTTCCCAATTCCCGCCCGGTCCGTAGACTCGTCGCCGCACCCCATGAATCTCCCCGCCCCGCTCCGGGCCGCCGGCATCGCCGCGCTCGCCCTCGCCGCGACCTCGCCCCGCGCGTTTTCCCAGCATGCGCACGGCCGCGCCGCCGCCCAAACCATGGCCGACACCATGCAGGTCCATCCCGGCCTTGCCGTCGGCGTGTTCGCCTCCGAACCCGACGTCGTCAATCCCTGCAACATGGACGTCGATTCCCGCGGCCGCGTCTGGATCACGGAGGGTGCGAACTACCGTTCCACCTTCCAGAAATGGGGCAAACTCCGCCCCGGCGGCGACCGCATCCAGGTGCTCGAGGACACCGATGGCGACGGCGTCGCCGACAAGGTCACCACGTTCTACCAAGGCGACGAGATCAACGCGGCTCTGGGCATCTGCGTGCTCGGCGACACGGTGATCGTCTCGCGCTCGCCCGACATCCTGGTGTTCGAGGACAAGAACCACGACCTGAAGGCGGACGGCCCGCCGCGGAAACTGTTCTCCGGCATCTCGGGCACCGACCACGACCACGGCGCCCATGCCTTCACCTTCGGCCCCGATGGCAAACTGTACTTCAACCTCGGCAACGAGGGCCGGCAGTTGAAGTCGCCCGACGGGAAGTCGTGGATCGTGGATGCGGACGGGAAGGAAGTGCGGGAACACCGCAAGCCCTACCAACAGGGCCTCGTGTTCCGGTGCGATCCCGACGGCTCCCACCTCGAGACCCTCGGCTGGAACTTCCGCAACAACTTCGAGGTCGCCGTCGATTCCTTCGGCTCGCTCTGGCAGTCGGACAACGACGACGACGGCAACCGGGGCGTCCGCATCAACTTCGTCATGGAGTTCGGCAACTACGGTTACCGGGACGAGATCACCGGTGCCGGCTGGGGCGACAAACGCACGGGTTGGGAGGACGACATCCCGCGCCGGCACTGGCATCTCAACGATCCCGGCGTGGTCCCGAACCTTCTCCAGACCGGTGCCGGGTCCCCCACCGGCATCGCCGTGTACGAGGGCGACCTCCTTCCGGAGGTGTTCCGCGGCCAGATCCTCCATTGCGACGCCGGCCCGCGCGTGGTCCGCGCCTATCCGGTCGAGAAGGCCGGCGCCGGATATGCAGCGCGCATCGTGGATTTGGTTTCGTCGGCCGACAGTTGGTTCCGGCCCAGCGACGTGACGGTGGGCCCGGACGGTTCGGTCTACGTGGCGGACTGGAACGACGCGGGCGTCGGCGGCCACTACATGGCCGACCAGAAACTCGACACGATGACCGGGCGGATCTATCGGATCGCGCCGCGAGGACACCGGCCGGGCATCCCGAAACCGAATCTCGACACCCCGGCGGGCGCGGTCGCCGCGCTGAAGTCCCCGAACAACGCCACCCGTTACCTCGCGTGGCAGGCATTGCACCGCCTGGGCTCCGGCGCGGAGGGCGAGCTCCGGAAACTCTGGTCGGACGCCAACCCCCGGATGCGTGCCCGGGCGCTGCACCTGCTCGCGCGCATCGACGGCCGTTCGTCCGCCTACGTCGGCAGCGCCTTGAAGGACCCGGATGCGGACATCCGCATCGCCGGCCTCCGCATCGCCCGCGGATTGCACCTCGACCTTGCCCCGATCGTCCGCCAACTCGCGTCCGATCCCGACCGGCAGGTGCTGCGGGAATGCGCCATCGCGCTCCGCCACGACCGATCCGCCGGGATGCCCGCGCTCTGGGCAAAGCTGGCGGACCGGCACGCCGGCAAGGACCGCTGGTATCTGGAAGCGCTGGGGATCGGTGCCGACGACAACTGGGACGCGTGCCTCGCGGCATTCCTGGAATTGCGCGGGGGTCTTTGGAACACCACCTCGGCCCGGGAAATCATCTGGCGATCCCGCGCGAAGGCCACCCCCGGCCTGCTGGCGAAGATCCTCCGGGACTCCTCGACCACGGAGAAAGAGAAGCAGCGCTTCCTGCGCGCCTTCGATTTCCAGACCGGTCCCGAGAAGGACGCGGCCCTGGTCGAGTTGCTGACGGGCGCGACGCGCTGAGCCGGACTCAATACCCGGCCGCGCGCCATTCCCGGTCGAGCGTCGGGTCGACGCGCGCGAGGTACATGTAGGACTCCGGATCCAGGAACACGACCTTTAGCAAGCCCCCGGGCAAGCCGGGGCGCTTGCCGGGCTCCTTCGAGCCGAAGTCGTCGTAGAAATTGCCGACCAACCAGTTCGCCGCGACGAACCGTTGCTGGTCGTGGCGCACGTAGATCGGGCTGGATTGGACTTCCCGCGGCACGAAGTAGTCCGTGGCGAACTGTTTTCCGAGCAGCCGGGAGAGTTGGTAGACCGCCACTCCCCGGCTCGCCGCCACCACCTCGCCGTCGCCCACGTGCCGCCGGATGGCCGCGACCAATCGCGAACGTTCCAGCGAACCGCCTCGGGCCACTTCCGAACGCTCGATCCTCTTCGCCCATGCCAAATCCCATAGACCGCCCGACGCGACCGCCACGACCAGCAAGGCTTCGCAGGCACGCACCGTCCAGACCGGCGGCCGCCAACGGGCGATCCACGCGTCCATGCCCCGAAGGGTCCACCAAAGTGCCGGCGGAATGAGGACGAGATGGTAGCGCTCGGTCATGCCGACGTCGTACGCCGTGGGCAGCAGCATCAACAGGACGCCGTACAGCGTCGCGGCGACCACGATGGGCCATTCGCGGCGCGGTGCCGAACGGATGCCCGTCCCGGCCAGGACCACCACGCCGGTCGCCACGGCCGCCCGCAGAATCCCGAACCCCGTCAACATCGAGGGCCAGCGCTGGCCCACGACGTTGCCGAGCCGCTTCGCGGCCGGAAACATCACCGACCAGAACAGGTCGCCACGGCCAAAGACCGCCAACTTCGCCCCCAACAACCGCAAGTAACCCGTCGCACCGCCCACCGCCCCCCAGTCAGCCCGATAGTTCTCGCCGTATCCCGCGCCGTCGCCGTGCGAAAGCCGCACCCACAGCCATGCCGCGAGGGCCAGGACCGCGACTGCCGGCAAGGGCATCCGATCGCCCTTGCGAAAGCGCCATGCCGCCACCAGCAACGCCATGCCGACGAACGGCAACGCGGCCGTTCGCACCAGATAGGCCGCCGCCAGCAGGATCGCCGTCCCGAACCAACGGCCGCGCTCGGTCCCGATCCCTTCCGGGAGCCAAACCGACAACAGCGCGACGACGAGGCACGTGAAGGTCACGTCGGAGAGGACACCCCAGATCGCGACGGACCAGATGGAATGCAACCCCACCAGCAGGACCGGGAGCGCGCACGCGGGGCGGCCGGGCGCGATCTTCCAACCCCAATGCCCGAGCACCAGCAGGGTGAGGAGGCAGATCGCCATCATCACCTGCTGGCCGCGCGCGATGAAAGGACCCGGCTCCGCGGTGTTCCCGGCGAATGCTGCCAAGAGGATCGATTGTCCCGGCGGATACAGGCCGATGCAGGGTTCGCCGAGATAACTCGGTGCCCGGTAACCATGGGCGGAACGCAGACTGCTCGCACCGTCGAGGTAGAGGCCCGCGTCGTGGGTGATCGTCGGTTCCAAGGGCCGCATTCCCCACTGGACCCACCACAGGAGCAGCGGCAGCAGCAGGCGGCAGGTCCACTGGGCGACGGCACCCCGCGACAAAAACCGGCGTGGGGCATCGGGTGTGCCTGGAGAAAAGGGACTCATCGTGATGGAAATCGGCCGGCAGGACCACCGTCCGGGCCGGGCCATCGGCTTCTCCGGCCGGGATCCCGGGCATGCGAAGGTTGCAGGATGGGAATCCTGCCCGGCAAGACTTCATCGGGTCCGCGGCGGCCAATGGCCTCCCGCGCGCAGCGCCTTCGGACTGCGGTGGCAAGGCCTTCGGAAGGCCGCGACACCGCTTTTCAAACCGGGTCCAACCGCGGGCCTGGTCGGGCCTGATCGCAAAGCGGGGTGGGCGTCGCTGACGCTCCTACCCCCCGCACTCCCACGGCGCTTCGCGCAGGGGAACCGCCGCGGCCTGTCTCCCGCGCGCAGCGCCTTCGGACTGCGGTGGCAAGGCCTTCGGAAGGCCGCGACACCGCTGATATGGCCTCTTTCTTGTCAAGCGGACACACCCCCTCCG
>Ga0114969_10004753_pt1 | contig 10715 bp, 12 predicted proteins | sample M_130807_MF_Meta_FD_87316 | JGI IMG/M metagenome (GOLD analysis project Ga0114969, IMG submission 87316) | Freshwater microbial communities from Lake Montjoie, Canada to study carbon cycling - M_130807_MF_MetaG | ecosystem: Environmental > Aquatic > Freshwater > Lake | place: Lake Montjoie...
CCCGCCCATGATGCCGGCGATAGCGCGTGCCGCTGTTTCATCGGCGATGACCACGATCTCTTCATCCAGCGTGTAGGTCTTGCCGTCGAGCGCGATGATCGTTTCGCCCGCTTTTGCCAGACGCGCACGCATATTGCCGGTGAGTTTCGTTGCATCGAATGCGTGAAGCGGACGGCCCCAGCCATGCGAAACAAAATTGGTGACGTCCACGACCGCAGAAATCGGTCGTAAGCCCGCCGCCTTCAGCCAATCCTGTAGCCATTGCGGCGAGGAGCCATTCTTCAGCCCTCGAACGTAGCGCCCGGCAAACATCGGGGCTGCGTCTTCAGCGCCGGCCGGAAATTCCAGACCCGTCGCAATCGGCGACGGAAATTTTCCTGCGACCGGCGAAAGATCGCCTTCCCGCAAAGTCCCCATACCGGCTGCGGCGAGGTCGCGCGCCATGCCATACACGCTCGTGCAATCGCCGCGATTGGGCGTGATCGACACATCGATGACCGCATCGGTCAGGCCGAGCGCCTTCGCCGCGGGCTCTCCGACAACCGCATCCGCTGAAAGCTCAATAATTCCATCGTGGTCGTCGTTCAGCAGCAGCTCGCGGCCCGAACACAGCATGCCCCGCGATTCGACACCGCGAATGGAACCGATTTTCAGTTCCGCAGCCGTCGCCGGAATAATCGTTCCGGGTTTGGCGAAAACGACTTTGATGCCGGTGCGCGCATTCGGTGCGCCGCACACCACCTGCACCGGCGCGCCTGCACCCGCGTCGACCATGCACAATCTCAAGCGATCGGCGTTGGGATGCTTCTCCGCGGAGATGACATAGGCAACGGTGAAGGCTTTCAGCCGCGCACCGGGCTCATCGACGGATTCCACTTCCAAACCGATATTGGTCAGCTTCTCCGCAATTGCCGAAGCATCGGCATCGGTGTCGAGCGCGCTCTTCAGCCAGGAGAACGGGAATTTCATCGCGACAATCCCTCCTGCAAGGCGGGGATGTCGAGCGATGCGAAGCCGTAATGCTTCAGCCAGCGCAAATCCGAATCGAAGAAGGGCCGCAGATCGGGAATGCCATATTTCAGCATGGCCAGACGATCGATGCCGAAGCCGAAGGCGTAACCCTGATAGCGATTGGGATCGATGCCGCACATTTCGAGCACGCGCGGATGCACCATGCCCGAGCCGGCAATTTCAAGCCAATCCTTGCCCTCGCCGAATTTGATTTGGCCGTCGGAGCGGTCGCACTGAATGTCCACTTCCATCGACGGCTCGGTGAACGGGAAATAGGACGGGCGCAACCGCATCTTCACGTGCGGCACTTCGAAGAAGGCTTTGCAGAATTCCTGCAGCACCCATTTCAGATGGCCAAGATGGGTCTCTTCGTCGATCACCAGGCCTTCGACCTGATGGAACATCGGCGAATGGGTTGCATCGGAGTCGCTGCGATAGGTGCGGCCCGGCGCGATGACGCGGATCGGCGGCTTCTGCGTTAGCATCGTGCGCACCTGAACCGGGCTGGTATGCGTGCGCAGAACGGGGCGCACGCCATCGGCCTGCGGCTTCAAATAAAACGTGTCGTGCATTTGCCGCGCGGGATGCTCCGGCGGAATGTTCAGTCTGGTGAAATTATAGTCTTCCGTTTCGACGTCGGGTCCTTCGGCGACCCTAAAATCCAGGTCGGCCAGGATGGCGATAATTTCATCCCGAACGTGACTGACGGGATGAATGGTGCCGCGCGGAATTTCGGGCGCGGGCAGCGTGACATCGATGCGCTCGGACTGAAGGCGCAGGTCCAACGCACTGTCTTCGAGCTGCGTCTTGCGCGCGGCAATCGTGTTGGCCACGCGGTCGCGCAGTCCGTTGAACAGCGGCCCGTTAATCTTGCGCTCGTCCGGGCTCATGCCGCCGAGCGTTTTCAGCAGCTCGGCGACGGCGCCCTTCTTGCCGAGGGCGGCCACGCGCACGTCGTCAAGCGCGCGCTCCTCGGTTGCGCTTGCGATTGCGGCAAGAAGCTCGCGTTCCAGCTCAGCAATGTCGGTCATGCAAATCTCTCGTGCAGTAGGGCGTGAAGGATACGGCTCCAGAATTTGCCTGGAGGTCACCCCGCGCCGTCTACAGAGAAATCAGCGCGGCTGGGTGGCCTGATCGACCAGGGCTTTGAAGGCCTCGGGCTCACGCACCGCAAGGTCTGCCAAAACTTTCCGGTCCATCTCGATGCCCGCGGTGGCGAGGCAGCTGATAAATCGGCTGTAGGTCAGGCCGTGCTCGCGAACCGCAGCGTTGATGCGCTGGATCCAGAGGGCGCGGAAATTCCGCTTCTTCAGCTTACGCCCGACATAGGCGTACTGCATGGATTTATCGACCGCAGCATTGGCCGTGGTGATGTTGCTCTTGCGGCGGCCGTAGAATCCTTTGGCTGCCTTCAATACGCGTTTGCGGCGAAGGCGCGAGGGTACGGCGCGGGGGGCTCTCGACATGGGTCTCTCCTACTTGCCGTACGGCATCCAGCGCGCAATGCGCTTGGTTTCGGAAGGATCCAGAACGGTACCGCCCCGAAGGCTTCGAATTTGCTCGTTCGAGCGCTTGATCATGCCGTGGCGCTTACCCGCCTGGCCGGCGCGGACTTTTCCGCTCGCAGTGAACCGGAAGCGCTTTTTGGCGCCCGATTTCGTCTTCAGTTTGGGCATTTTGCGTCTCCTGTGGCGGGAAAGGACCAAAGTCCTGCCCGCATCGCGTAAAAAGCAGCCACGGCATGCCCTGTACGCCGGGCGGCTGGTTGAGCGCGGCGTTATACGCGAGACGAACGGATTTGCAAGATGGAGTTCCGGCCGGCGGCGTAGCCGGGGCAGAGACAAATTGGGGGCCGTTTGGCTTAAGGTATAGGGTATTGCTGCTCCATTCCTTAATATACGGCCAAAGAGCCGAGGGGATTCGCATGAGCATGCTTGATGAATTTAAGACTTTTGCTATGCGCGGCAACGCCATAGACCTCGCGGTCGGTGTTGTGGTCGGCGCCGCCTTCAGTTCCATCGTGAATTCGCTGGTCAAAGACATCATTAACCCGCCGCTCGGTGTTCTCCTTGGCGGCATCGATTTCTCGAACTTTTTCTTCGTGATACGGGGGGAGGGCACCTACCCGACTCTGAAAGCGGCCCAAGACGCGGGCGCCGTGGTCGTCGGCTACGGCCTTTTCCTCAATGCGCTCATCAACTTCGTAATCGTGGCCTTTGTGCTGTTTCTGATCCTGCGGCAGATCAACCGCCTGACCACGCCGAAAGCGGTCGAAACGCCCGCCGATCCGCCGCCGCCGCCGGAAATCCAGCTTTTGCGCGAAATCCGCGACGTGCTGAAGGCCAACACCGCCACAAAACCCAATTAAGCGAGCTGGACGCCGGCAAAAACGGCCGCGGTTACGCCCATGATCGCGTAAACGCTGACGCGCGTGTAAAGGATCAGAGCCGCCGCCACCACGGTCGTGAAGATCTGAAGCGCGCCCACATGCGCGGCCTCAAGCACCGCCAGCGCGCCCGCGAAGACCAGCCCGACGGCTACCGGCAGAAGCCCCCGTTCCAGGGCGGTCCGCCAGGGCGAGTCCTTGCTCGCGTGCCACCAGCGCACGGCCGCGTACACCAGCAGCGAAGACGGGATATAGATCGCCAGGGTTGCGGCAATGGCCCCGCCCAGCCCGGCTACCTGCCAGCCGATCAAGGCGGCAATCAGCGTGCTCGGTCCCGGTGCGGCCCGGGAAATTGCGAACAGATCGGCAAAGGCAGGCCCGCTCATCCAATGGTGGACGTCGACCACCTGGTGCTGCATTTCGGCGACGATCGCCTGCCCCCCGCCAAACGAGATGAGCGACAGCGGGGCAAATACCAGGGCAAGCGATAGGAGGCGGGAATCGCTCATGGCGTGCGCTTCTTCGCCTGAAGGTGTTCCAGACCAATGGACAGCGGAGTCATCGCCAGCACCATGGGAATCATCGGCCAGTGCAACACGCCCACGGTGACGAACAGGGTCACAGCAATGGCTATCGGAATCGGCCTGCGGACCTTGCGCGCGAGCTTGACGCCGATGGTCAGCGTCATCCCGACGCCCACGGCAGCGAGACCGGCCAGCACCGCGTGCGCTACCGGCGAGCTCCCGAACTGCCGGTAGAGATAGCCAAGAATGAGAATAATCACGAAAGGCGGGGCCACCATGCCGATAGCCGCGGCGGCTCCGCCGATGCCCCCCCGAAGCTGCGAGCCGATATAGATGGACAGGTTCACCGGATTGGCGCCGGGAAGAACCTGCGCCAGCGTCAGCGCCGTCGTGAAGTGCTCGTCATCCAGCCAGCCGCGCCGCTCGACCACCTCCTTATAAAGCCAGGCTGCCGTGCTGCCGCCGAAGCTGGTCACACCGACGCGGAAAAACACTCCGATCAAATCGAGCAGGGGAATCTGCTTGGGAGGTGGAACTTCGGGGGTCATTCGAAAACCAAAATAGCTGTGGTTCAGGTTTAGCACCCAGCCATCGCCTGTCCATGGCCGATGGTGGCGCAGCCGCTCAATTCAGCATCCTTACCGATCGGACATTTTCGCCGAGCGGTGCGCGTATGGTATTCAGGCGCAAGTAGAACGGGAGGAAAATCGATGTCCGGACGCCGCATTCTGTCTGCGCTTGCCGCATGTGCGCTTCTGCCACTGCTTCAAGCGCAGGCTCCCGCGCCTCAGGGCGAGATCATCGGCGATGAGATCTATGTGAATTGCCAATACCGCATGGCGGCATCCTTCCCGCACGATCCCAAGACCCGCAACGTCACCTATCGCGATGCCGTGCGCACCGCGCCGGCCCGGCAGTTCTATTACGAGCGCCCGGCAGGACAGCTCAGCGTAACGGTTGCTCAAATCGCGGGTGGACCCACGGTAGACAAGCAGGTGATCGAGAACGCCGCCGATACGCTCCGCAAACGCGGCCAAGTGCGCTTCGATGCCTTTGTGTACTACGACGACGATAAATCGGCACAGCTTCCAGGCCGCCAGCTCCAAATCGCTTTGCCCGACGGACATCTGCTCAATGCGAGTGTCTATATGGCGGACCATCGCCTCTTTCTTACCGAGGCGGTTGCGACGACGAACGATATCGAGGCTCTGATGTTTTCGCAGTCCGTCTCCATGATCGACCAGAACGGGACCGATCTGGACACAAATCCGGTGAACGTGGCGACGAGCACAATCGGAAACTCCGCCGGCCTTCCCTCGCGCCAATACGACTGTACACGGATCAATCGTCCGCGTTAGCGCCGGGCCGTTATGCGCTGGGGAAGCCGAACAGGCGCGCGGGATTTTCCACGAGGATGCGGCGTCTGGTATCGTCATCGGGTGCGATGACGGCCAGGACATCGAGCAAATCCCCTTCATTGGGCGTTCGGCCGGGTGTGAATGTGTTTCCGTGCGGCCAGTCGGTACCCCATAACACCCGATCCGGGGCAACGCCAATCACAGCTTGCGCGAACGGCACCATGTCGAGGTAAGGCAGGCTCCCCGGCACGCGCGCTTGCGGCACGCCGCTGATTTTATCGAAGCTGCAGAGTTTCACCCAGAAGCGATCGTCCTTCAGCAGATCGAGCAGTAGTTTGAACGCCGGTTGATCGAGCCCGTCCTTGCCGCGCACGCGCGCCATGTGGTCTATGATCGTCACCCCCGGCAAAGTGCGGATAAAGGCCTCATGCTCCAGGAAATCCGGGGGATCGACGTGCAGATCCAGAACCCAATCCAGCTTTTGCAGCTTTGGCAGATGCTCGCGCAAATGCTCCACGCTGCCGGGCCGGTCCTTCATCAGATGAAAGCGCGCGCCGCGCATGCCGCCTTCGGCCAATGCCTGTAACGCCGCGTCATCAAATGACGAGTCGATATTGGCAATACCGCGCGCTGCATCGCCAAGTGTGGCGATGGCGTTGAGAATGACGCGGTTGTCGTGTCCATGCGCGGTCGGCGTGACGAACACGACCCGGCTCAGCCCGGTGATTTTCATCATGTTCTGATAGTGCTCGACCGGCGCGGCCGGCGGCGTATAGCGGCGCTTCTCGGCATAGGGAAAAAGATGCGGCGGCCCGAAGACATGCGCATGCGTGTCGCAAGCGCCTTGCGGCAGCGTCCAGCTTGGCTTTTTGGTGTTGGGGTCTGGCCCAAGACTGACGGGAACGGAAACCATACCGCTTATATCCTTCCAAGCAATTGAATTCACCGAAGTGCGAACGCCGGCGTGTAGGATCAAACGAACGCGGCCACACAGCACCCAACCGATTTTCGTCAGCTCTGCCGGTATTGTCGAGGTTATGGACTGCGTGGTACAGAACTGGTGTCTACCCGAAGCGAGACTAAGAGGTGCATCCATGCGCGCTGCCGGATTTTTCCTTCGCTCCGTAACATGCGCCTTTCTTTTGATGCTGGGCATTGGCGGAGCTGCGCTGGCGCAGGCCACGTCCGATGAGCTTGGTCCGCCGGTGGGCGCCAAGCTGACGGAAATCGGGACGCCGCCGGACCAAACCGGAATGCCACGGCCGCTTTCATCTTTGATGGGCGATAAGGGACTCGTTCTATTTTTCTTCCGGTCCGCCGATTGGTGTCCGTATTGTCAGGCCCAGATGATGGACTTGAATACGGCGGTCGCGGATATCGAAAAGCGCGGCTACCGCATGGCGGGGATTTCGTACGACAGCCCGCAAATTCTCAGCACGTTCATCGAGCGGCGCGGCATCAAATACACGCTGCTGTCCGATCCCAAATCCGAGATCATCGATCGCTACAAACTGCGCGACCCGCAATACAAGGCGGGGAGCCGCGCGTATGGTGTGCCACGCCCGGTCATCTTCATTTTGGACAAGACAGGCACCGTCAAATCCAAGCTGTATGAAGAAACCTATCAAAAGCGTCCGCCGGCGACTCTGGTCCTTGCGACGCTCGATAAAGTGGCGAGCGGGAAATGACTTCGCTCGCCCGGAGCTGAGCCGGAGATGGCGCGTCCCCGCGAATTCGATCCCGAACAGGCGCTCGACCGCGCCATGCGCGCGTTTTGGGCGAAGGGATATGAAGCCACTTCCTTAGACGATCTGTGCGAAGCAACGAACCTCAGCCGGTCGAGCCTGTACGCCGCGTATGGTGACAAGCGCAGCTTGTTTCTCCAAACGCTCGACCGTTACGGCGACAATGCGGTGGCGAGGGTCAGTGCGGCGCTGTCTCGTCCCGTGCCTGTTCGCGAGGCGCTCCAAGCTTTCCTGGCTGAGATGATCGAGCAGATCGTCGCCGGTTTCGGCAGGACGGGATGCTTTATTGGCAATTGTGCCGCGGAAGTTGCGCGTCAGGACCGCGCCGCCGCCGCCACGGTCAAATGCAATCTCGACCGCATCGAGGCGGCATTTCGCGAGGGACTGGAACATGCGCGCAAGAGCGGCGAGTTGCCAGCCGGGACGGATGTCCTAGCGCTAGCGCGGTTCTTCGTCGCGAGCACGCAGGGTTTGCGTCTGATGGGCAAAGCGAACGCCAGCCGGGAGACACTGCAAGACATCGCGCGCGTCATGGTCCAGTCCTTGGACACAAGCGGTGCACGCGGGACAGAGTAATTTTGCGTTTGGGATGAATTCGCGAACGGGGGTTTTCGCAATGCGTCGCAATGTATTTAGGAATGCGCGTGCTCGCCGGATGTGCGGTGGTGTTGGAATAGCCGCTTGTGTGGCGGCTTGCTGGGTTGCCGGCCCGGCGCTGAGCGCGGCGGCGCAGCAATCCATTCCGGATTTCTCCGCAGGTACCGTTGGATGGCTGGCGCAAGGCGTGAACTTTCAATCCCCGCCCAGCGGCCCGCATGAAGTCACCAACGATCCGGCCCATCCGTTCCGGCCGCCGGGCCGCGGTGAGGCGCCGGTATGGCGCATTGCCGATTTGAACAATCCCATCCTGCAGCCCTGGGCGCGCGAGGAATTGAAGAAGCGGAACGAGCGCATTCTGGCAGGCGGCACCGGCTATACGCGGCAGGTAGCATGCTGGCCGATGGGTGTGCCCGCGTTCCTGCTTTATCCGGCGCAACCGCTTTACATCGTTCAAACGCCGAAACAGGTCGTGCTGATTGCGCAAATGGACAATCAGGTCAGGCATGTCTACCTGAACGTCCCGCATTCGAAATCCGTTAAGCCCAGCTGGTACGGCGAATCCGTCGGTCACTATGAAGGCGACATGCTCGTCGTCGATACCATCGGCATGAACGATCGGACCTGGATCGACAATTACCGCACGCCGCACAGCCCCAATCTGCATATCGTCGAACGGTACCGCTTGGCCGGCGACGGCCAGACATTGCAAGTCGATGTGCATGTCGAGGACCCCGGCGCTTTCACAACGCCTTGGAATACGATCCAGCGTTACGATCGCGCCGAGCTGGGCGGCCTGACCGAATTCCCATGCGCCGAGAACAACGATCATTTCCGGGAGCCGGATGTCGAGCCGATGCCAACCGCGGCGCCCCCCGATTTTTGAGCAGGCGCGACACTTGCCATTCCTGCCGTATGCTCGCTACGCAAGCCCGCTTGTTGCCGCTCTGTTGCTTTGCGCCGTGGCGCAATCAGCCCTTGCCGCCAATCCGCTCGAAGAAGTTCTAGCCTTTGGTAGACCGCTCGCCGATGTTCGCTTGCGTTTCGAGAATGTGAATCAGGAAAACAAAACCAAGGAAGCCTCGGCGGCGACATTGCGTGCGAGATTAGGCTACCAGACGAAGGAGTTTCTGGGCCTGTCGGCGCTGGCCGAATTCGATCTCGTGCAGCATTTCGGCGCCAGCCATTACGATGACACGATCGGCAGCGGCCTATCCGCCTACGCGGTTATCGCCGATCCCGACATGGCCACGCTGAACCGCCTGCAACTAGCCTACGCCGCGCGCATTTTCAGCGATACGGAGGGTATGCAGGATTTGCATGCCGTTCTTGGGCGTCAGCGGTTTGTCCTGGGCGATGGCCGCTATATCGGCAATGCCGATTGGCGGCAGCATGAACAGACATTCGATGCCGTCAGTATGACGGAAACCCTGATCCCTGCGGTCACGCTCACCTATGCTTATGTCGACCGCGTGAATCGGATTTTCGGTCCCGCCAGTCGCGCCGGACATTTCGACAGCGACAGCCATCTGTTCCACCTTGCGTTCACGGGGTTGGCGCCGTCGCTGCGGGTCGAAGGCTTCGCGTATTTCATCGATCTGAAACAGGCGCCGCAATCTTCGGCACAGACTGTTGGATTGCGTGCTGAGGAGCGCGTGGATTTGGGCGCTGGCGTCGCTCTGCGGATGAACGCGACCTATGCCAACCAGAGACCCTATGGCGGCAACCTTGGGACGTTCGATCTTACGAACTATCTGGCGGAAGGGGGGCTTGCCTATCACGGATGGACCGGACTGATCGGTTATGAGGTCTTGGAAGGGGACGGTCACGCCGCGTTTCAGACACCGCTGGCGAATCTGCACGCCTTTCAGGGCTGGGCGGAAATCTTCCTCGTCAAACCGCCGGATGGCCTCAAAGACCTTTACCTGAAAGGGGCGTACAATTTCGACGCTGTTCCCTTCCTTGCCAGGCTCACGCCGTCATTCGCCTACCATTCCTTTTCGGCGGAGCACGTGACCGCCGATTATGGCCATGAGTGGGATGCACAAATGGAAGCGCAGGTCGACGCTCATCTGACACTGGACGGCACGCTTGCGGTTCACACCCCGGGCGGCCCGTTCCCGGCCAAGACCGTGTTTTGGCTGTATGCCACCTACCGGCTTTAAAGGCGGCCGCCACGGCCTGAGTTCACCGGATAGCCGCCCACATCATCGTAAGTTTTGGTGATCGAGCGGCAGTTCAGGTTATAGTCCGCGCCGCTGGCGGGTGGGGACCTGCTTGGCTTCTGCCACTCCGAACCATTTAGGAAACGCTCGTGAAAATCCTTGGCGCCCTTAAGCTGCTTTATGTCCAAGTGCTGGTTGCGACGATTTTGGGCGTCGTATTCGGGCTGTTCTTTCCGGAGACCGGCGTCGCGCTGAAGCCGCTCGGCGATGCCTTCATCAAAGTCATCCGCATGGTCATCGCCCCTGTGGTGTTCTGCACCGTGGCCATCGGCATCGCGCATATGAGCGATCTGAAGAAATTCGGGCGGGTCGGCGGCAAGACGCTGCTTTACTTCGAAGCGGTCTCGACGCTGGCCCTGTTCATCGGCCTGGTGGTTGCGGCAGTCGCCCGGCCCGGCGCGGGTTTCAACATCGATCCGAACACGCTCGATCCTTCGGTGGCGGCGCAATACACCAAGGGCGCCCAGGCATCGACGACCCTCGCCGAGCAATTGCTGAAGATCATCCCCGACACGCTGTTGAGCCCTTTCATCACCGGGGATCTGTTGCAGGTGCTGTTCATCGCGGTCCTGACGGGCTTTGCCTGCTCGCGGCTGGGCACGTTCGGCGCGCAATGCGCCCATGCGATGGAGGCGGCGACCAAAGTCCTGTTCTCCATCATCAAGATTATTGTCTGGGCCGCGCCCGCCGGATCGTTCGGCGCGATGGCCTTCACCATCGGGCGCTACGGCATCGATTCGTTGCGGCCTTTGGCGTTCCTGATAGGCACGTTCTATCTCGCCGCCTTCGTATTTGTGATCGTCGTACTGGGCACGATCGCGCGGCTGGCCGGATTCTCGATCTTCCAGTTCCTGCGCTACATCCGCGAG
>Ga0114969_10004755_pt1 | contig 10712 bp, 8 predicted proteins | sample M_130807_MF_Meta_FD_87316 | JGI IMG/M metagenome (GOLD analysis project Ga0114969, IMG submission 87316) | Freshwater microbial communities from Lake Montjoie, Canada to study carbon cycling - M_130807_MF_MetaG | ecosystem: Environmental > Aquatic > Freshwater > Lake | place: Lake Montjoie...
ACCTTTATTAAAAGCAGCATTATTAAGTGAAAATGAAGAACAATATACACCTAAAATGAAACCTAAACAATTAATTTTTTAAAATTTTTAAATTTTTTATTTATTTTAATTTTTTATGGATTTTAAAAATTTGATATCCTTTTTAAGTTTTTTAACTCTTAATTTTACTTTTTTATTTTTATTTTTATTACTTTTACTTTTACCAAAATTTGATATTCTACTATTATTACTTTTACCAAATAATGTTATACCTTTTACAGTACATTTATCCATTTCTCCAGTTAATGGATTTATTTTATTTGCAAAATCAATTGAACGTATATATGCATCCCGTATATTTGTATTCTGAGTTAGTTTATCAGATGCAACACTTGTTCCATGAACATCAAAATCTAAACGAATATTTGTAAAAAGAATAAATTTAGGTTGACTATTTCTTAAATAACTACGGGTTTGTCCTTTAATTTGTATATCCGTATGTAATATATTACCAGGAAATCTATTATTAAGTATAGTATTATTTTGTAAACAACTAATATATTGAACCATTTGTTCAAGTGTATTAACTATAAAATTTCCTTGATAACGAAGAGAACAATGGATATTATAAAGATATCTTCTATTCCATTTATTTAATTTACTTTTTAGATCTTTTTCATCTAATGTTGAACTATTTAATTGTCTTTTTTGTTGTTCTGACATTTCATTTAAATTTAAGTTAACTAACTGACCAAATAATCCATTATTATTTTTATTTATAAAATCAGGTAAACTATCTAGTTTTTGTTTTAATGCTTCTTTAAATCTTTTAAAATATTCTTTTCTATTCTCATTCCGGCTATTTCTAGCCGCATCAGTTCCATTTGTTTGAATGGGTAACTTTGGAATAAAAGAAGAAATATCAAAATATTTTTTAGGCATTTCTCCAGCACCTACATTTTTAAAATAAGTACTTAATTCAGATAAGTCAATATATGAATTATAATTTTCCCATTTATAATTAGATGTTATTATACCAGTTCTTGGATCTGCAACAACATTATCTAAATAAATAGTTTTTAAATTATTTGTTGCAGATAAATAAGTTATATTATTTATATTTTCTTTTAATTTTTTGAATACAGGAAGTATATGAACATAATAATTATAAAAATTATAATTTTCAATAAAATCTTTCATATCAGGATAATTTATACCTAATTTAATAAAATTATTCATAAGATCTGTCCATGATTTTTTAATTATAAAATTACCATTTTTAGTTACTTGTTCTATGGGACCAAGTTTAAATTTAAAATTAGATTTAATATTATCAACATCTGGTATAGTACTAGATGATGATATTTTACTACTTTGACTACTAAGAGATTTAATTACATTTTGTATTCCTATAGATATATTAGGAAGAGTTTCTATAAATAGGTCACTATTATAAACTGTAGGTAAAGAAATAAAATAAGATTGTTGAATTGTCTCTACGTCTTCACTTCCTGCCATATCAATAATACTTACACGACCAATTGGTTCAGATCCATTTAAAATATCAATATCAACAAATAAATGTGATCTACTACTTTGATCATTATTTGGTGTATAACGAATATGATATTTAGTTCTAGCTAGTAAATTTTGTGCATAATTTTTTTGACGTTCTCTTTCAAATTGTTTAATTCCAATATCAATTAAAGAATAATTATCAAGAGGTATTATTTGATTGCTAATAAAACCAACTATTTCATCAATTTTTGTTGTATTTTGACCTCCAGAATATATACCATTTATAGTTGTATCACCTGGAAGAACCATACATCCTGATGGATCTGGGTGTTCTCCATAATAATCATAAATACTATATCGTAACTGAAGATTCTTTTTTATATTACTTGGTGCATTTGTTTTAATTGCATTAATAACTCGAGTCAGTACATTATTTTTATTACTTGTTTGTATAAGTGTATAACTTTTCCCTGATCCTGAAAATCCATATGCTGAATAAATAAGATGTGGTAATTTTTTATCATTTGGATTTTTATTAAATATAGGATAAATATCTTCATCTACATTGTATGTATTATCAGATGTATTTGTTACTGTATAAAATGGACCATATATTTCTTTATCTATTTTAGTACCTTGTTGAGGTGGACCTTTTTTATAATTTGAAGTTTCATTTAAATAAATAGTATTAACAACGATATCTTGTTTAGTAGCAATATCATATTTAGTTATTGTATTAGTTTGATTATAAAGTATATTTCTAATTTTTTTAGGATCACCTTGAACTAATCCATAATTATAATTATCTTTAGGAATTTGTGCAGTTGTTACTGGTGATTTTGCAGGTAATTGTTTTCCAAAATTTATAACAATTCTTACAGGATATATACTATCTTTTAATTTAATAAATTTGTTTATTAAATTTGAAATATTATTTTTAAGATCTTCAAAAGGTGGCTCAATAGATATATTTATTTGTTTCATTTCAGGTGAATCATTAAATTGAGTTATTAAATATCCTTTATCAATTTTATCAGCATCAATTTGCATATTACGTACATTTATATTTATATAACCTTTAATTGTATTATATAAATTATTTAATGATACTCTTTCAGTATATAACTGATCATTATATACTGATAAATTTTGATAAATACTATATGTATTTATATAATTATAAGGATTTTCACTATCATTAATTTTATCTAATATATCAACTAAATATTGTGGTTTTTGATTTAAAGATTTTAATTCTTTTATCATTGATTGTAATTTTCTCATTTGTTCTTCATGTTTTCGTTTCTCTTCTGCTTCTTTTTCTAATCTTAATCTCTCAATTTCTGCTGCTCTTGCTTCTTGTTCTTGTCTTTGTTTTTCTTTTTCTAATTCTATTTGATGTACTCTTAATCTTAAACCTTGTGCAAGATTTTTAGCAAATATTTTTTTCTGTTCTTTTCTTTTATTAATTATATTAATAACATTTTGTAAAACTTGTTGCTCTTTTAATTTTTTTAATTTCTCATTATCTGCTTGAATTTTTAGTTGAACTTCTTTTAAACGTTCTAATTCTACTCTTAAAGCATCAGCAGCAATATTATTTTGTTCAATTTGGTTTCTAATATTTTGCATTTTTAAATCATCATTAGATTGTTGATTTTTTAATTGTTCATTTTTTGCAAGATAATCATTATATTTTTGCTCATATTCTGCAATTATTTTTTCAATTGCCTGTCCAGCAATAGATTTTTGTAGTTGATTTATTTCTTCTTGTTTTGCAAGAAATTCTGAACTTTTATCATTTAATTGTTGTTCTAAATTTAAAATATTTTGTTTTAAATTATTTACTTCATCTTCTGAAACATTTGCTCTTTGTGATAAACCTCTTAATTTATTATTAAGTTTATCTAATTCTGAATTTTTTAATTGAACTTCATTAGACATACTTGCTAATTTAGAAATAGCAGAACTTAAAGCAACTTCTGATTCGTTATATTTTTTAAGTAAATCACTTAGTTGACCTTTTAATAATTTTATTTGTGCATTTTTTGCATATCTTAATAAACCGATACTAATTTTATAACGTGCTTCTGCTTTTCTCATTTGTTTTTCACGTTCTTCTTTAATTTTTCTTTCAGATTCTATATCATATTTTAATCGTGATAATTCTTCATTTAGTGATTGAAGTTGTTTTTCTTTTTCATCATCTGAAAGATTTTTTTGTTGTATTATTACTTGTGCTCTTTCTATTTCTTTAGCATAATTAACTTGTAAAATACCATATTCTTTAACTTTGGCATTTAACTGTTCTTCTAATTTAGAATTACGATCTCTTATTCCATTTAATTCTGCTCTAAGACCCTCTATTTTTTTATTAATTTGCATTTTTTCTTCTTCATTTGCAGTTTTTAATCTACCTTCAAGATTATTTAATTGATCTAACTTATCAGTAAATTTAGAAACTTCAGAAGTATAACGTACAAAAAGTGCTTCTTTTTCTTGATTTAATTGGTTAAGTAAATTATGAGAATCATCAAAATATTTCTTTAAAGAATTTATATTTAATGTAGATGGAAGTGGTATCTGTTTTAATTTACTAATTTCTTTACTTTGTTCTGCTAAAAGTTCTTTTTGTTTTTTATTTTGTAAATATAAACCAGTTCCAGCACCAGCAACCAAAGCAGTACCAACACCTGCTGCTATTTTATATCTATGTTTATATACATTTTCTTTTAAACGTGTAAAAAAACCCTTTTTTACTACTGGTTGTGGTGGTGGGATAACTTTTTTTTTAACAATTGTTTTCTTTTTATTAACTTTTTTTTTACCTATTCTAGTTTTCTTTTTATTAGGAGGAACTACCATTTTATAATTACAATTATTTTTTATTTAATAAAATAAAAATAATTATAATTTAAACATTATTAAAATTTCATTTTTTTTAATAACATTATATTTTGTTTATGATTTGTTTTACTTATTTTAGAACCAAATAACATTTCTGGGAGTTGTTGGTTTTTTAAAAATGGATCAACAAAATCATTCTTTTGATTTTTATTAAGAAGTTGTGCAATATATAATAATTTTTTATCAATATCAGTTATTAATTTTTCTGATAATTTTACTAATGTGTTACGTTCAGTTATAACCTTTATTTGTTGATTTACTTCTGAAATAAACTTATTAATTGTAAATTGTAATAATTTATATTCACTTTGTAATTTTTGAAGAATAACATTATTAGTATTCTTTGTTAACTCTAACTCTTTATTAAGCATATTAAAATTACTGTTTAATGAATTATATTCACGTTTATATGTAATAAAAATATTTGTTTCTTGAGAAACTTGATTGGGTGAACCATAAAATGGACGTGGTGGAAGACCAAGAGGATTTAATTCTTCATTATATTCATTATACTGTTTAGGTGGTGTACCTGTTGGTGTATTATTGGGTGTACTTGGTGATGTTCTACGTGGTGAAGAACTACTAGAATTTGAATTAGAATTAGAATTAGAATTAGAATTTGAATTTGAATTAGAATTAGAATTAGAACTTTTAAATTTTGCAATTAATGCTAATAAAGCAATTAAAGTTGTTCCACTAAGGATATAACGATGTTTTTTAATATATAATTTCAAATTTTTAATAAAAGTTTGTTTTTCTTGTTTAGAAGAATTTGGTGGTGGTGCTGAAGGTGGTTGTGGTGGTAAAGGTATTACTTTTTTCTTACGACCACCTCCGCGAACACGTTTACCATTACCAAATTTAAGATTACCAAATTTAAGATTACCAAATTTAAGATTACCAAATTTAAGATTATATACCCCTTCAATATCCTTTCTACACATTGGGCATGTATGATTTCTAATTTGTGAAATACAATTTTTATGATATGTATGTCCACATTTGAGTCTTAGTTTATTATTAACTTTACCAGATGAAAGAGAATCTAAACAAATTGAACATTCAGTTTCATTAAAATTTGGTACACCTTCAATATTATAATTCCTAATATCTCTATGAACTCTTTCTAAATTTCTATATTTTTCCCAAACAATATTATTATCAGTTTCTATAATTGAAATACGTTCATAACTTTTAAAAAATTGTTTTAATTGTTGAACATTTTGAATGATGTATCCATAATCATCTGGACGAAAATCTTCACCACTTTCAAAAACAAGAGTATAACCATTACGCATTTTTTCAAGATGATAAATATCTTTATTTGTATAAATTGATATACTTTCAATATGATTATTAATTAAATTTTGAACAATATCTAATGCTTCATCATTAATCATTTTAAATTAACAAATTATTTTTAATTTAAAATGAATTATTTTAATTTTTAATTTTTAATTTAACAATAAACGAAGATTTTCATTTTTATTATAAAAATAATTTAAGATTTCAATAACCTTATTCAAAGTTGGATTACAAACACCTATGGATTTAGCAATTTCAGATTTATTAGGATGTTTAAGATTATATATTTCTTTACAAGTATAATAAAGTAAACCTGCAATTTCAGATTTTGCCGCAATACCTAAAAGATGATCACGAGTATGTTCTTTAATAAGGTTCATAGTTTTAACGAATTTAAAAGGTAAGTTAAATTGACAAACGTACCTGTTATACATAGATTCATTTTCAGAATCTTTATACAAGATCCAAGAATAATTTTGTTCTTTTTCAAAAATTTCCCTAAATATTTTTTCACCTTTAGTAAAATCATTTGTTCCATTAATATCAAATGCCGAAGCAATATCTTCACGGTTACGTTGTTGTTTTTCACTTAAGCATGCATAAAAAATACAGCATGCTTTCATACCACGTCTATTACCACCTCTTTTAAGAATATCAGTTTTTAAGATAATTCCCCAAAAAAGTTTTGCAGTATTAAAAATAACCGGTGAAAGTTGTAAGCGTTCTTGAATTTTTTCAAATGAATATTTACCTTCATCAAAAGCACGTTGTTTAGAAGAATAACTTGTACGAATAGCAATTTTAGATAAATTAGTATATCTTTTATTACCTTCTGCATCAAGATGCCAAGACCAATGATATTTAGGAACAAAAGTATTTCCAATATCATAAGGATTTGTAGAATCTAAAACACTTCCACAACGAATACCACTTCCATTAACAACTCCGTCTTCGATGTAATTATTCCATTCAGGATCTTCAGAAATTATACTTGATTCTTGAACGAGACCACAATTAACACAAAGTAAATCTCCACAATTAATTACAAAAGAATTGTAATCACTTTCACATTCTTTACATTTTTTATTGTTGTTGTTGGTAAGTTGTTTGCTAATATTTTGTTCTTCATAAGATAGTTCTTCTTTTATTGAAGAGGTTTTATTTGTAATTGAACAGGTGCTTGCAAAAAAATCATTCCAAATATCTTCTTCTTCTTCAATGGTATCACACATTATATTTTTTTATTTTTAATTTTAATTTCTTATGATTTATAGTATTTTATTTTTTAAGTATTTAAACGATTTGTCAAAAAAAAATAAAATAATTTTAAAAAATAAAATGTTTTCTTAAAGTAAAAACTAAAATGGCAGATACTACTCAAAATATATCTGCACAACTTTTTGTAAAAGAACTACCTGCTGCTCAACGAGCAGATTTTAATGGTTGCCAACAAGATTTTAGATCTCCAAATTTTACAACTTGTGTAAATAATATTGCTTCTGATAATGCCGTTGAACAAGCATTTCAAAAACAACTCAGTCTTTCCGAATATTATAAAAGTCCAGAAGTCTTTAATACACTTAAAAATAACTATATGGCAAAAACTATGGAAGGACATTTTGAAACAGAAGAAATTAATCCAAATGCTCCTACACCACAAACACTTCCACCTGATGGAAGCAGTGCTCCATTAAATAAAACAGTAGGTCCTCGTGATTTTATTCAAGGTGGTATTAAAAAATCAGGACTTTATACTGAAACATTTGGATCTATGGGTGGAATGTCAACAACTACATGGATACTTATAATAGCAATTATTGCTTTTATTATTTATAAATGTAAAAAATAAAAGTTAAAACAAAGTTAAAACAAAGTTAAAACAAAGTTAAAGAATGGATAATTAAAATAATACATAAATTAATTCAAATTAAATTAAATTAAAAATGTCTTATACAGCAGATCAAATTGAAGAAATTGTTAAGAATATACTAACTGATATGCTTGAGAATGTTTTAACAAAAGAAAAACTTGATGAAAAGTATCTTGAATTTAGAACAAAAAATAGAATGTTTTACGAAACTATTTTAACAGGTGGTTTTGATCCAGTTATTTTTAATGAAATGATGAAATCAAAAAGAAAACTTGAATCAGGTGTAGATCAATATTCAGTTGATACAAAATTTGGTCAATTTATGGCAGATAAATATATAGCACCGGCACTTAAAAAAGCAGACCAAAAATAAACAAACTTTTAACTTTTAACTTTAATTGTTTATTTTCTATAAACAAATTTACTTTCTATAAAATTTTAATAAAGAATCTGTAATTTTTCTAACAGTTGCACTTGCAAAAGAACCAAATACTTCATTTAATATTTTATAAGTTACTCTTGTTTCATTTTCATTATACATTATTTTAACTTTAAATGGAAGATAATCATTACATACAAAATAAATAATAGAATAAATACCTAATTTTGTTAAAGGAACAAAACTTTTTGTTTCTTCAATAACAATTTCAATTTTCTTTAAAAGTTCTTTAGATTTAATATTTACAGTATTAGATAAAAACTTTCCAGGATTTATTGATCCATGATAACTTTTATTTAAAAAGGAATATCCTTTAATACCGTTAAATATTTTCTTTATATTTTCATCAGCAAGTGGAATATCTTTTAAACGAATTGTATCACTATTTTCAATTAATGTAGCACGATCTATATAATTATTATTATAAATAAGTGAATAATAAACACATAAAAATATATATCCTTTTTTTAATGAACCTCTAATATCTGTAAAACCAAAAGGATTATCTTTATAATAAATAAGAATATTAAGATAAATATTTAAAGCAGTTTGAAGAATCTTTTCAGATTCTTGATCACTTTTTATGGATCTTATAATAAGTTCTTCCATTTTTTCTTTTACTTTATTAAATTGTGTTTCTTCATAAGTTATACCTCTTTTTTGAAGTTCAGCAAGTTTATCTGAAGAGTGTGAATTAACATGGATAAATGTTCTATTAAATCCATAAGGATCTACTGATCTTTGTCCTTGTTCTGCTAAACTTTGAACGAGATCTGTAGAGTAATTACCTTCATTTACACTAGAATTATTATTTGGTATAAATTGATCATAAAGATCATCAAAGTTTTCTTCTTCTTCATTGTCAGATTCAAGGTTTTGTTTTAGAATATATCCATGAGAATCTATACAATCAATTAAAAATTTTCTTTGTTTAATTGGGTTTTTAAATTTTTTATTTAGTAATTTTGTAATTTGTTGTTTAAGTAACTTTTTTTCAATAGAATCCATAACTATTTCTTTATTAAACCAGTTTATTTTTATTTTAAAAATAATTTACTTAAAAAATTGTGCATTAATAATAATAAAGTAAAATTTACCAAAATGACAGATAATACTTCTTCTTCCTCTGAAAATGAATTAGAAGAAGAAGTATTTAATTTTAAAGAAAATACTATATTAACTAAAGAATTAATTATTTTAAAACAAATTGAAGATGATCTTGCTACCCATGATTTTTCTAAACCACATGTAACACGTGAAGATATTCAAGGAATGCTTAAAATGAAAGTAAAAAATATAACACATTATCAACGAGCACTTGTTCATAAAAGTATTTATAAAGCAGTAAAAAGATATCAAGGTGATAATATTCAAGAATATCTTCTTCAACACAATGAACGTTTAGAATTTTTAGGAGATTCTGTTTTAAGTTTAATTGTTGCAAATTACCTTTTTCATAAATATCCAGACAAAGATGAAGGGTTTCTTACAAGAATTAAAACAAAATTAGTAAATGGAACACAACTTGCTAAATTAGCAAAAACAATTAATTTAGGAAAGTATATTTTAATGAGTAACCATGTTGCGAATATTAAAGGCCGTGATTCTCAAAAAATATTAGAAGATGCTTTTGAAGCATTTTTAGCAGCAATTTTTAATGATCTTGGTTTTGATGCTGTTAATTCATTTGTTTTAAATATTATTGATGCTCTTGATTTTAATGAAATACTTATTGAAGATAATTATAAAGATATTCTTTTACGATATGCTCAACATGATAAAATAAAACCAAGTACTCCTGAATATACTCTTATAAGTACTGATGGTCCTCCTCATAATAGAACTTTTAAAGTTGCCGTTGTTATTAATGGAATTCAACATTGTCAAGGAACTGGTAAAAGTAAAAAACAGGCAGAACAAGTTGCTGCATTTTCAACTTTGAAGAAATTTAAAGAACTTTAATTTGAATTTAAATTTGAATTAAAAATTAATTAAAAATTAATTAAAATTTTAATTTCGTTTAAAAAAAAATAATGATTAATTTTATAAAAACTTAATTTAAAAATGTATTTCAGTTTCGGTAAAGGTAAATCTAAAAAGAAATCTAGCAAAGTCCCAGCACTCCCACCATCACCTGATGCAGCAGCAGCATTTGGACGTTATCTCCGATATGGACGATCTGCTCGTTTTGGTGATGAATCTCACATGATGCCTGATGGTACAATGATGCCAGGTCCTCCTTGTAAGGGTGCAATGATGTTTGGACGATCTTCCCGTTTTGGTAGAACCTATTTTGGTGCTGGACTTACACGTTTCCCTCAATTTGGAAAGAAAAAGGCAGTAAGTAATAAAGAAGAAGAAGCAATGGAATTTGGTAAACGTCGTCGTCGTTACCGTCGGAAAGGAGGTGTTCGTAAATCACGAAAAGGTGGTCGCAAAGTAAAGAAAGTATCAAAGGCACTTATCCGTCAATGCCGCAAACATGGTATTAAATGCACACGGAAGGTTGGAGGACGCCGAGTTTACAAGAAAGTTTCAGTTCTTAAGAAACAACTTCGTCGCAAGAAATCACTTCACCGCCGCAAACACCGTAAAGTTCGCCGCACACGTCGCCGTACACTAAGATTTTCTCTTTTTGGTGTTAAAATTTAAAGTTTAAAATTTAAAGTTTAAAATTTTTAAAAATATATTGTA
>Ga0114969_10004756_pt1 | contig 10709 bp, 2 predicted proteins | sample M_130807_MF_Meta_FD_87316 | JGI IMG/M metagenome (GOLD analysis project Ga0114969, IMG submission 87316) | Freshwater microbial communities from Lake Montjoie, Canada to study carbon cycling - M_130807_MF_MetaG | ecosystem: Environmental > Aquatic > Freshwater > Lake | place: Lake Montjoie...
AGAAAACGGTAAAAAAATCATTCTCCCTCCTAACATCCAAAGTGTACCTGCACTCTTGCGTGTCAATAAAAATTACACTGTTCTTTTAGGAGATTCTCAAATAATAGAATATTTAAATACTCAATATGGAAAACAACAATTAAGTAGTCCTTTGTTAGAAAGTAATGGTGAACCAAGTTCATATGTATTTAGCAATTCTGGTAGTGGGTCGTTTAACAGTAACATTTCTTCTGAAAAATATACAAATTATAATCTTTTACCAGAAGATTTAAACGCAAAATCATCCTCATCATCTAGAGATTTATACAATTATGTACCTGCAACACACGATATACGTTTAATTCAAGCACCCCCCGAAACATACAAACCCGATAAAATTCCAAGCAACTTGACATTAGAAGTTATTGAACAAAAACGGGCATCTGATATTCCACTGCAGCCCATTATAGGCAATCTTTGATTTTTACAACATGGTTCAATGCATGTAATTGCAAATATTTTATAAAAAATAAAATATTTGACATGTACTTTACTCCCCCCTTCCCTACTTTTTTAATAATAAACTTTGGTTGTATTCTCCTCTCTTTCCTTTTTATTTTCTTTTTTTCATTTTTTCTCTCCCTTCCCAATGTAGTAATAAAAAATGTTTTTTATTTTATTGTAAAATGGTGGTAGATGTTGTAAACAAAATGTATTCTTTTAAAAATCCATATGGTAATCATCATCACATATTGTACTTGCATCTGTACCTCCCATAAAATGAATATTTGCAATATTATTTTGTATTGTTAAAGAATGTTTATTACAAGCATCTATTTTCGACCCAATGTCATTCGCGGATGCCAATTGAAACGATTTTTCTATTTCATTAGATACGTCGTCGTCATTGATCATATCTTTACTGACTGTTTCATCTAAGAAAGTTGCATTCTCAAATGCTTCTTTATCTAAAACAAGATTAAAACAACTAGTTCCATAATGTCCATACTGTCCACACATAACATTTGCGCTTACTCCTCTCATATTATCAAATTCGCCATGTCTTGATGCATTCAATAAAATTTCAGTGTGAACTTCAAATGTTGATTTTGAAATAGGACCTGTGTCTTCATTAAGAAGTCCTGATTTAAAACGAAAAATAGCAACCATATTTTTATTACAAGTCATACGATCACATAATAAACTTGTATGATGATAATTAATATATATATCACTGAATTCAAACACTTCTGTCAATTCGTTGTATATAGACTGTCTGGCTGCTTCTATCCCTAACACATCAAATACCTCTTTGATATCGTTACTAATTGTTCTTTTATAATCTATAAAATCTAATCCAAGTGTTTCAAGCAAATTCGAACCGGTTGTATCAAGAACCCATGTATCTTTGCGAACATATTTATCCTCTTCCATAAGAACAGTATTTTGAAGTTTACGCGCTAGTACATTACGTATGCCACTTATTCCACGAAGAACAATATTATTTAAAATCGCATCTTGAAAGTTTTTCAACAGATAAATTTCATCTGATTGGTCTAATGACTTTGCCACCTTTCTTTTTTGTATCTTTGCAAATACGCCATTATTAACCCGAATTCTAAATATAAGGTTATCACTATTATAATCAGTATATACACATTGAACATCTTTATTATACTCACTATTCACTATAGCAAAATTTATATCATCCATTGTAATATTTTTATCCAACATCATTTCTGCATTCATTTCTATTCGGATCACCCATTTTGACTTAACAAACTTTTCTTTGTCGGTTGCCTCATCACCGACCCCGTCTTTCATACTGTCTTCAATCATATTTTCATATTCTTGATATTGTTCAAGAAACACACGATCTTCCACTATATTTGAAATATTGTCGTTTGGATCATAATATATTTGTACTGATTTAACAACATTAATAAGTCTCATGTGTTCCAATATATTGGAATAATTCATCGCTTTCGTTTGATTTGTTTCTTCAATCGGTTTTAAATACACGGTCATTGACATATTTTTCGGATTCTTTGTTAGACGCAATATTTCTTCGATTCTGGGAACCCCCCTTGTGACATTCGATTTTGTCGCACTACCAGTATTGTGAAAAGTATTGAGTGTAAGTTGAGTCATTTCAGCCCCGCAACCTTGGCCACTAATAATACCAACCATTTCACCTGGATGAACAATAGATTCTTTGAATTTAAGAAGGATGGTTTCTAAAAGGAAAATAAGCCCTTTACGATGGAATCGTTTAAATATCAAAAGATCACGGGGTGTAAGATAAAAGTAGTATAGTATTTCAAATAGAGGATTAGGTTTTATATAATCGGTCAATTGATTTAACTTCACGTAATACTCTTCTATTAATTCAAAAGTTTCAAGGGGAGTAATATCAACAGCTGAATTTTTATTAAGACCTAGTTGACCATGTATATTAGTAATTATCGATTGAAATGCAACAGATGTTTTAACCATATTGTCGTTTTTATTTTTAAATACTTTTCGAACAATATCATCCCTTGCTTCCAACATTTTTTCAATATATTTTTTAGATTTAATAAGAGTAGCCTCTTTCTGAGTCTTCATTCTTGTCAATGTATTTACAGTGAAAATCGCTTTTTTAGTTGTACTATTTACACCTTCTGGTTCATTAATACCCGCTATATCATAATGCGAATATATGTCTTCTATCGACATTCCCGATAACGGAATAACCTGATTTTCTATTTTTGTTGAATCGAAACTGTCGTCTCCGTAAGAAAATTGTATAATTTTCCCTTGACTATTACGAACTGTCATATCGTATTCTACCTTAAGATCCTCCAGACCTTTAATTAGACGTCGTTGTATATAACCAGTACTTGATGTATCACGTACATTAAGCCCGTTTGCTATTTGAAAATTAAGAGTAGATGGAACTGTAACATCGTACAGTTTGGGATGATTTAATTGACCAGCTTCTTCATTTGTAAGTTGGGTAATTTCCACTATTTCGTCCAATATAACATTATTTTGTCTTTTAAAACTTGCGATACTCTCTTCCATATGCCATTTTATTGTTTTAAGTTCTGTATCCTTCGTTTTATCTAACAAATCAATTGTATTTGCAAATTTTTCACACCATTGGCAATTTATAGTAAATTTATAAGTAAATATATTGTGAACCGAAAATAGCCCGAAAATACCAAATCTTAATGCTAAGAATGAAATACCTTCTAGTAATGATTTGTCATTTTCAATAAGTGATGTAACTACTGTTATATGAGTATTTGTTATTTCTGCTTTACATGAATAAAATCCATTTAATATGCCTACCGCAAAATCATTATTTGACATGAATGCAATATTAGGTACATGTTTTTCATTAATTGAACCATTATTATATACGAATTCTTTTAAAAATTGGGACAATAAATATGATTGTCCAATCAATGATGATATTTCAGAAGTTGTTTTATGTTCAATATTATTTTTATTAAACCATTTCGACAAAAATTCCATTAAATAATTATTTGCTCCTATATCAATAACAACTTCATCGTTTTGAATATGTCCTTTTGCTAAAAATATTCCTATAAATATACCGTTGATTTTAGTAAGTTTAAACTTATAATTATTTTTCTTGTTTGATTTTCGTGAATGTTGTAATTTTGTTTCGCTAATTTGGTTTATATTTTTCAGTTCAACTTCATTAATACTATTATCCGACAATGATGCTAATTCGGTTGTAACTGGCATATATTGCCCAACACAGATATCTGGAGTAGGTTTTTCATAAAACCCGTATTTATTTTCATCCCATACTAATAATGATTTACTTTCTGGAACAACAACTTCCCGTCCACTACGGGTTTTAATTTTATACATTGAACTACCAAAATCGTGTCGTGTAACGGCGGTTAATTCACTCCATGATACTATACCTTTCTCATCAGTTGTCGGTATATACACATCTGTTACGTTTAATAATTCCATATTTTTTTCTTTGAATTTTTGAATTGTTAATGTATTTATTGGGTTATCAATTTTAGCATCAATCCATTTACCGATTTCAGTATATATCGGTATTCCATTGTCAATTACAACAATGGTTGTATCCCATGTGACCGATTTAACTGCCGTATCAATTAAACCAATTCTTCCGGCCATTGCGTGAAAGAATAATTCCGGTGCGGTTAGTCCAGATATAAATGAATTTTCTATAAACCCGCGTGCTTCAGGTGAATCGTCATATTTTGTAAAATGAGGTAAAGTACGACTATCAAACCCATAAGGTATGCGTTTACCGTCCACGTTTTGTTGACCTAAACAACACAACATTTGTGAAATATTAATAAGTGATCCTTTTGACCCAGATTCAACAATCATGATAAAACGGTTGTTTTTATTAAGAGATTTACGTCCAATTTTACCAGATTCTTCAGTTGCTTTGTTTAGTGTATTATTAACCATAGTTTCAAATTCATTCATATTGGAATATGCCGTGTTATTTTCAAATATTCCTAGATGAACTTTGTCTATAATACCTTGAACATTTAACTTTTGTGCATTTATTACTTGTACAATTTCATCATTCGTTTTTTTATTTGCTATAAGATCACTAATACCTACACTAAATGAACTGGTTTTCATGTATTCAGTAACAATGTTTTGAAGGTCATCCACGAAATCTGCGCATTTCATGCAACCGAAATCGTTGAAAATTCTTTGTAAAATGCCTTTTGTTGTAGACCCAAGTGATCCTTTATCAAGCTGTCCTCGCAAATATTGTCCTACTTTAATTTCAAGAACATTATTTGAAGTAGATTGGTCTTCTCCTTCTTGAAAAAGACCCGTATTTCTTTTTATGGAAAGGGGAGGGAGGATTTGAGAAAGGAGATCGAAACTTGTAATACGTGAACCTGCGCTTTTTAATTTTTCCAAATCAATACGATTAAAAGACATGAGTAAATTCATCGCTTGTCGTGGGGTAAATGCGATATCTTTACGGGTAAATCGATAAGATCCTAGTAAAGAATCTTGAAATATACCGATTATTGCCGAATTATTAGTGGGAGATAACTGTTGATAAGGAACTGCTGCCAAATTTCGTAATTCAGTATCGGCAATGACAGATTGACTTACAAACATATTCATTTCATCTCCATCAAAATCTGCATTGTAACCTTTGGTGTTTGCAACATTCATACGAAATGTATCACCGGTTTTCATTACTTTAACTATATGACATAACATAGAGAGACGATGAAGACTCGGTTGTCGATTGAAAAGAACCGCATCCCCGTCCATTAAATGACGATGAACTATATCACCATTATTAAGATATATAGAATTCCGATCCACATATTTTAATGATATTTGTTCACCAGTTTTTTTTTCAAGAATTTTAGCTCCTGGATATTGATCCGGTCCGTTTTCAATAAGTTTCATTAGAAAATCACGATTACGATCATTAACTACAATCGGTTTTGTTAAATTTTTCACAATCTTCATTGGGACGCCTAACTGTCGAATTGAAATATTTGGGTCACCTGTAATTACAGAACGCGCACTAAAATCAACACGTTTCCCCATAAGGTTTCCTCTAATTCTTCCGTTTTTACTGTTAATTCTGCCCATGATACATTGTAAAGGACGTCCCGAACGTTGTGCCATTGGGGCTATTCCTTTAATTTTATTATTAACAATCATTGCAATAGAATGTTGAAGAATGGCACTCCAACCTTCAATTACATTCGCCTGTGTGTCTTTATTTCCAATCTTTTCTAAAAGTATATTATTTGTTTTTATAATATTGCTGTAAATATGAGTAAGGTCATCTTCGCTTCTTTGTTGGGCGTCTTGTTTAACTGATGGACGACAACTTTGAGGGGCAATTGGTAATACTTGACATATCATCCATTCAGGTCGTGACCATTTGGGATTAAATCCCATAAAGAATACGTCTTCATCGCTTATACGTTTGAACATTTTAATAACTAATTCTGGAATTAGTTTAATGGTAATATTTTCTTTCTGTTCACCCATTTTTTCCCAAATAGCGAAAATATTTGACATTCCTTCTAAACTGATTTTATTTGGTTGTTTACAACCACAACCATCATCGGTTTTTTCTCCACAACGTTTAACAGTAGATGCAATACCACATACATATTCCCATCTATCTTCACCACTCTTTTTAAGAATATGAGAATGTAAAGATTTATTAATAAGTAATTTACTACATTTAAAACAAATACATCGGAGTATTTTAATGATTTCTTTAAGATGCTGAATAAAGAAAACTGGTTTAGCAAGTTCTATATGTCCAAAGTAACCTGGTGAATTAATATAGTTTTGTCCATCTGTTGGACAAATTAATGAGTTTTCTAAAACGCCCATTCTCACATCAAATAAACCATTTACACATGGTTTATTGTTAATATAAGTGTCTCTACTTGTAACATTAACCACAGAATTATTGCGTATTTCTTCAGGACTTAACATACTTAATTGAATTCCTATAATCTTTGAAGGGGCTTTGTATTCAGCCGATTTCAACATTTTAATAATTGAAAAACTTGTATTATATATTAAGATAGGTTTATATCGGAGATAAGTTTATATAGTTTGTTTAAAAATACTATTTTAAACAACAATCAATTTTTTAATTGTCAAAAGAAAATATTTATTAACATAATATATACTCTCTTTATTCAATTGATAATGTCAACATCATCTATTAATAGTCAAGAATTATCAGATATTAATAGCCATATTAATGATATTAAGGATGAAGAAGAGGCGAATATTGAAAGATTAAAACACATACTGAATAATCCTTCATATACACTCTTTAACAGTGATTGTGTTCGTAAAAAATCCAATTTAATTAAAAGTGCAAATGTTTATAAATTTGATAAACCGGTATTTAATCCAACTCAACTATTGAATGATTTACCAATTGTTTCCCCAAAATTGGTAAAATTATTAAATACGATCGATGAATTGGATAATGCCGATATGAAAAATCATGGTAAACTTTTTAAACACTTTATTTTTTCGGATTTAAAGGGATTACAAGGTGCAAAAATTATAACAAGTGCCTTAATTGCCAAAGGTATGAAATTGGCTTACGGGGCTTCTTTAGAATCAAACGATAAAATGAATGGAGGAGAAAATAGTGATTCTGATACAGAAAGCGAATCAAATATTAAGGCCAAATATGGTAAAATTCATCTTGATTCAAATGAAACCTTGTTAAAAACGCGATATAATAATTTTTATCTTCTTTCCTCAGTAGATGTATTTAATCAGTCAATAAGTGTTTCTGCAAAGAAAAAAATATTGTCCACATTTAATAGCCGACCCGACAATGTAAATGGAGATATTGCAAGAATTATTATTATGGACAGTGGGTTTAAAGAAGGTATAGATCTTTTTGATATAAAATACATACATATTTTTGAACCACAAACAACATTGGCGGATCAAAAACAGGTGATTGGACGCGGAACAAGAACATGTGGACAAAAAGGATTGGTATTTCATCCTACAATGGGATGGGTATTGTATGTTTTTAATTATGATATTGAAATAAATGAAAAGTACAGCAATTTGTTTAATTATTCAAAATCGGCATTTGATCTTTATTTAAAAACATTGAATATTGATCTTAGACTTTTTAATTTTTTATCGGAATTAGAAAATACTGTTATTTTAGGTTCTGTCGATTATAAATTAAATAATAATATACACAATTTTTCTGTAATAAAACCTTCGTCGAGTCAAGTTGTTGATAGTTTAACTGCTTACTCTGAAGCCAAAATAATTGATTCTTTAAATTCAAACGACTTTCGAATTTCAGAATCAACTCAACATAATAAAGGAGGAGATGGTTCATCAAAAGACATACCTTTTCCAAAAACACCTCTTGGATTTAAAGAAACAACTAAATTTATAGACGAATATTTTAAACAGTTTGATTGGAATAATGTGAAAATGGAAAATTTATGTGGGTACGATGGACCACCATTGAATAAAAAACAATTGCAACTTCCACATAATCCTCTTTCTAAATCTTTGATACAACCAAATACAGAAATACCTTATGAGATTGAAGAATTACCCGAACAGGTTATTTCACCATTAACACAAAGTACACTTTCTGAAAACTATTTCATCAATAAAAGCAATAAAAGCAATAAAAGCAATAAAAGCAATAAAAGCAATAAATCAAAGAAACACACTTCTTATAATGAAAGTAAAAGCAACAAAACAGTTAAAAAATATAATAGTCCTCCTCTCAAAGAATTAAATATATATAATGATCCATTTCCTAAACCAGTAGTACCAATGAAAGGAGGGATAGGTGACATTATTTTTGGAGGTGCTCCTTCTATAGTTAATTTATCCCCCAGTCAATTATTTATTAAAACGTATTTTACACCTCAAACCCCCCAAAAAGGCATATTATTAAACTGGAGTGTTGGAACAGGTAAAACATGCGCTGCTATTGCTACTGCAACTTCTTCGTTTGAATCGGAAGAATACACTATATTATGGGTCACTAGAAGTAGTCTCAAAAACGATATATGGAAAAACATGTTTGATCAGGTTTGTAGTGAAAAAATACGGGCTATTATTGAAAGATCAAAAATTACCAATATGCCTATTCCAGAAGAACAATCAAAACGTATGAAACTTCTTTCAAAATCGTGGTCAATTCGACCAATGTCATACAAACAGTTTAGTAATCTTGTTTCTAAACAGAATAATTTTTATAAACTTCTTGTTAAAAAAAACGGAACAGTCGATCCACTTCACAAAACACTAATTATTATAGATGAAGCGCATAAGCTGTATGGAGGAAATGACCTTTCTTCACTTGAAAGACCTGATATGAATGCATTTCATAAAGCATTGATGAATTCATATCTTGTATCAGGGGAAAATTCGGTACGCGTTATGTTAATGACTGCTACACCTATTACTGTTTCTCCCATGGAATTAATTAAATTATTAAACCTATGTAAAATGCCTGACCAACAAATACCTGACAATTTTGGAGAATTCGCTGAAAGATTTTCTTTGACAAATGAAGGGGTTTTTTCACCAGAAGGTAAAGCCCGATTTCTTGATGAAATAGCAGGGTATATAAGTTATCTTAATCGTGAAAAAGATGCTCGACAATTTTCACAACCGGTATTAAAACAGGTGGTTGTTCCATTAGTTCCAGATGATGAAACCCGTACATTAATAGAAAAATACGATTTTCCACAAGATTTAGAACAAAATAAACAAATCAGTAATTTAGAAAATGAAATTGAAAACCAAACAAAAACATTGAATGATTGGGAAACTGTTTCAAATGTTAAACGTTTTGCCCCCTTACTTGAAAAATGCAATGATTTACAAAAAGATCTTAAAAAAGAATGTATAAAAACGGTAAAAACTCATATAAACGAAATTATAGAAACATCTAAAAGAGAATCTGCAATAATTAAAGATCGAATTAAATCTATTAAAACAGACCTTAAGGAAATGAATATTTTTAAAAGAGAAACAATTAATAAAATAAAAAAAAATATTAATGATGCAGGTACAGATTATGAAAAATTTAAAAATACAATATACAACAATTTAAAAAATGTTTGTGGTAAAAAAATCAAGGACATTTCCAATTTAAAAGCAATCGCAGAAGAAATACCTGAAATTATTGAAATAAATAATCATATTATTGAAATAAATGAACGTATAAAAGAAGTTCAACAAGATTTTAAAAACAAGATATTGGCTTTTAAAAAACAAATTGAATTAATGAAAAAATATATGAAACAACCAGAGTTGTCTCATGTTGAAAAAAATAATATAAAAATACGTATTGATTCAGAAAAAAAACGGGCAAAAGATGAATTTAAACGTGAAAGAATGCATATTACATATGTTATTGATCAATTGAACAAATCTAGAAAAATATATGAAAAAGAGAAAAAGAAAATGGTATTAGATATTCAGAAAACATATAAAAAAGAACTTAAGGAAAATGAAAATACAGCAAAGAAAACATTAAAACTAAAACGTAAATTGGAAGATATAAATGTTGAAAAAGAAACAAAAGAATTAAAAAACCTCATTGCAGATAAAAAAATAATAATAAGCAATGAAATTGATAATTTATTAGTTAAACAACAAAAAATAGAAAAACAAGAACAAACCGATGCTAAAAATAAAAAAATATTAAAAAATCAAAAAGAAGCTGAAAAAGAAGAATTGAAACGCAAGAAAGAAGCTGAAAAAGAAGAATTGAAACGCAAAAAACAAACCAATGTACAAACTAAAAAAGCAAATAACAATAATAATAAAACAATGAAGAAGTAATAACAATCATTTTATATTTAGATATTATGGATTTTACACTAATTGTAAATAGAATAATCTAACATCACTTTTAGAATAGTGTTAACCCTCATTCATACATCTTTTTTACGACATGTCAAATATTGTGTACTATATAGAATATTTGAAACAGTGGTATTAACCATTATTCGATCCAACCGACGGATCCGTCAGTAAATATTTCTTTCATTTTATCATATCAATTATTAACCCTTTAATGTTTTCAGTGTTTTTTACAAAATCCAAAAATATTGCATTTTTATAAAAATTTTAAATCCATTTATGGTGTCATGAGAGGTAATGATACGTAAATTCGTAAAAATGTTTAACAT
>Ga0114969_10004757_pt1 | contig 10709 bp, 9 predicted proteins | sample M_130807_MF_Meta_FD_87316 | JGI IMG/M metagenome (GOLD analysis project Ga0114969, IMG submission 87316) | Freshwater microbial communities from Lake Montjoie, Canada to study carbon cycling - M_130807_MF_MetaG | ecosystem: Environmental > Aquatic > Freshwater > Lake | place: Lake Montjoie...
CACAACCTGAGTCTGCGCTCTTTTCAATCCCTCTGGCTCCCAATCCTTCCTTAAATCTTCAATTGTTTTTCCAATATGCTTCAAATAATCATCAACTTTCAATCCCATCTGTCCAATCTGATGAGTCATTTCTGATTCAATTCTGTGAAGTTCATTTGTAACCAAAATCTTTGGCATTTTGATTTCACTTTTTCCAATAACCGCATCAAGAATTTCAACTCTCTTTTTCTGCTGTTCCTTTCGAACTTTTTGAACCTTGATGCTATCTTTTATCTTTGTCTTAAATTCATCAACTGTTTTAAAGTCTCCAAACTTATTAATAAATTCTTCATTTACTTCTGGAAGTGCTAAATCACCATGGTCATGCCCCTTATCATCTGGGTTATTCTTGTGATGATCGTCGTGTGCAACTTGGTTCTGTAATTCCTTGATCGCATCATCAATTTCCTTGTCAGTTGCCTCAGTATCATCAGCCTTCTTACCATTAATTTCCTTTGCAATTTTTTTATAATCAGCAATTTTAATTTCAGGATGAGTAGCTGTTGTAATTTTTACTTCGAAAGTTTCATTAGGCACGATTTTGTTAATCGCTACTTCTGGATTTCCAATCGCCTCTACTTTGGCTTCTGTAATTACATCTGGATAGATTTTCTCAAGTGCAAGTCGTCCTGCTTCCTCGGTAATTAAAACTTCACCGAATTTTTCAACGATGACCTTTTCGGGCACATGTCCTGGGCGGAAACCGTCAATTTTCATACCTTCTCCAACATTAGAAATTGCTTCTTCTCGATACTCTGCAACGGTCTTTTTGTCGATTGAGATAACAATTTCTTGTCGGCAATCTTCGTTTTCTACTGGCTTGTTACTTATGATTTTGAATGATGACATTTTTATTTTGCGTATTTATCTTTGTAAGCTTTGACTGATTTCTCGAATGCTTCCATGGCTTTATCAGCACCATCGAAACCGTTCACTGACACTTCTTTTTTCTGTAGTTGCTTGTAAGTTAAGAAAAAGTGTTCCATTTCTTTTAAGAAGTGCGGATTAACATCTTTCAAATCCTTAACGTGATTAAATCGTGGGTCCTCAATTGGAACTGCAATAATTTTTGCATCGCTGTCACCTCCGTCAATCATCCACATCACTCCGACTGGGCGTACTTTTACCAAACAGCCTGGGAATAGTGGGTAAGTAGTAAGAAGAACGACATCAAGCGGGTCCCCATCATCCCATAGTGTTTGAGGAACAAATCCGTAATCGAAAGGATAATCCTGAGCAGTGTGAAGAACACGATCAAGTGCAATCAACCCTGTCTTTTTATCAATTTCGTATTTGTTTTTTGATCCCTTATTAATTTCGATAATAGTTGTAATTGAATCCTTTGATCCTGGTTCAAGATCGTGCCATAAGTTCATTGACATAATATTTTTTTGAAATTAATTAATTTGTAACTTCTGTAGCAGGAGCCTCTTCAGATGCAGGAACTGCTGCTGATTGAATATCAATTCTCCATCCAGTAAGTTTTGCTGCAAGACGTACGTTTTGTCCGCCTTTTCCGATTGCAAGGGACTGCTGATCAGGAGCCACTTCAACCTTCGCTGATTTTTCAGCTTCATTAATAGAGATGTTTAAGATTTTAGCAGGGGATAAAGATTCCTTGATAAATTCTGCTGGGTCTGCATTCCATTCGATAATATCGATTTTTTCACCACCAAGTTCGCTCATAACAGTGTTCACTCGAACTCCTCGCTGACCTACCATTGAACCAACTGGATCAATGTGAGCATCTACTGATGCAACTGCGATCTTTGAACGAGCACCTGCCTCTCGAGCAATTGATTTGATTTCAACTGAACCGTTTGCAATTTCAGGCACTTCAAGTCTGAAAAGTTCACCCAAGAACTTTGGATGTGATCGAGACAGTCTCAAGAAAATTCCCTTAGGAGTTTCTTCTACTCGCACCAATAACATTCGAAGTCTTTCACCTTGATTGTAGTGTTCATTAGGAATTTGTTCCTCGTATGGAAGCATTCCAACGGCTCGTCCCATATCAACGAAAACGTTTCCACGTTCCATTCTCTGAACAGAACCTGAAACAATTTCATTTTCCTTTTTACCAAATTCAGCCAAGACAGAAGTCTTTTCTGCTTCACGAATTTTCTGGATGATCACTTGTTTTGCAGTCTGGGCAGAAATACGGCTGAAATCATCCTTATATTCCAATGGGAAAATCATTTCATCGCCAACTTTGACATCCTTCTTGATTTTCTGGGCGTTTTCTAAATATATATGCTGTTCATCACTAAATCGGATCATTTCAGGTGTTTCACCCTCTAATTTTGAAGCTAATTCAGGATTTTCCTCTAATTGCTCGTCAGTTATAACCTGAGAAGGTTCAACCACGATCTTTATCTGAGTGAATTCAGTCTGGCCTGTAGACAAGTCAAAAACTGCGCGGATAAACTGTCCACGTCGTCCGTATTCCTTTTTGTAAGCAGTAGCAAGGGACATTTCGATTGCCTCCATTACTTTTGCTCGTGGAATACCTCTTTCCTGTTCTAGCTGATCTAATACCGAATTGATTACTTTTAAGTCAAACATATATTTAATTGTTATTTAATTGTTTTTTTAAAAAAACGAGTTCGCCTTTGGGGGGCGAACTGAGCGTCTTTCGTGGTAGTAATATAAAGGATTTTAGGGGTGGTGTCAAATAAAAGAAAAACCGCCCTTTCGGACGGTTTTTCAAGCCTCCTACCCTTGCCAGTAATACGATTATATTCTTTCCCATTAAGGTGTCAATAGTGAGGTGACGGGAATCGAACCCGCTCTTCCTACCTGGCAAGGGTAAGGAGCTGCACCAGCAAGCACCCCCGCGTTACAGCATTTACCTTTCTGTAACTAGGAAAATTCTAATAAATGGTAGGCTAAGAATAATCAAAAACATCTTAAGTTTTCTTTATTTTTTTCTGGTATAATTAAATTCGAAATGTATATTGAACCCGAACAGTTAAAAAAAGGTTTGGTTGATTCTGCTCTAGTCTCTCGAGTTGATATTGATGCTGCTATAAAAGAGGCAACAGAAAAAAACAAACCACTCGGAGATATTCTAATTTCTAATGCAAAAATAAGCGAAGATGATTTTCGTCGTGTTCAAGCAAAAGTTCTCGCTATTCCTTTTGTTGATTTGAAGAAAGAAAAACTTGAATTCTCAGTCTTGTCTTTAATTCCAGAACCGATTGCCAGAAATCACAATATCGTCGCTTACAAAAAAACGACAGACTCTCTTGAGGTTGCGATGCTTGATCCAAGCGACTTGGCCGCGATTGACTTTGTTAAAAAGAAAACGAACTTAAAAATATTTTCTCGTTTAACAACAACGGATTCTATAAAATCTGCTCTTGTTCAATATCAAAAAACTTTGAAAGCAGATTTTGGTGACATCATTCAGCAAGAGGCTTCAAATTTAAAAACTATTATTCCAGAAGGAGACATCTCCGGAGATGATTTGCGAAAGATGGCCGACGACCTTCCGGTTATTCGTATCGTAGACACATTGTTAAAACACGCGATTTTACAAGATGCATCAGATATCCACATAGAACAAATGGAAACAGAGGTTGTAGTGCGATATCGAATCGACGGTATGCTGCACGATGCGATGATCCTGCCAAAAAACGTTGGACCGTCAATCACTGCTCGTATCAAGGTGCTTTCAAGTTTGAAATTAGATGAAAAACGATTGCCACAGGACGGCCGTTTCAAAATTGAATTAAATGGTGAGAAAGTTTCTTTTCGAGTTTCTATCTTGCCAACAAACTACGGTGAAAAAACTGTAATGCGACTTCTTCGAGAAAACGTTTCGGGTTTTACGCTTGAAAAACTGGGATTTCACGGACGCGGTTTAGAACTTTTGCATACTGCTACGAACCTTTCACACGGAATGATCCTTGTGACAGGGCCAACTGGATCTGGAAAGTCTACAACTCTCTATACAATTCTTGATCTATTGAATACTCCTGATGTGAATATTTCCACCGTTGAAGACCCAATTGAATATCAAATGAAACGAATCAATCAGACTCAGGTCAAGCCTGAAATCGGATTTACTTTTGCGAACGGTCTTCGCTCCCTAATGCGACAAGATCCAGACGTGATTATGGTGGGAGAAATTCGAGATAATGAGACGGCGTCCCTCGGTATTAACGCCGCGCTCACTGGTCACTTGGTGCTCTCTACTCTTCACACAAACAGTGCAGCAGGGTCAATTCCACGACTTATTGATATGCACTGCGAGCCATTTCTTTTGGTTTCTACTTTGTCAGTGGTTGTGGCACAAAGACTTGTTAGAAAATTAGCCGATACTAAGGAAAAATATTTCTTGAATGAAGCGGAACTGGCTGCGCTTTCTAAAAAAATCGACATTGATCGCGTGTTAGAAGAATTAAAAGCTGAAAACATTGTAGATAAAAAGGCAACATGGAAAGAGGTTCCGTTTTATAAAGCAAAACCACTTTCTGATTCAGATGATGGATTTAAAAGTCGAATCGGAATTCACGAAGTGCTTAAAATGACGCCTACAATTAAGGATATTGTGATTAAAGGAGGAACTTCAGATGCCATTCAAGCACAGGCTCGAAAAGAAAATATGATCACTATGTTTGAGGACGGTATTTTCAAGTGCGTGATGGGACAGACTACAATCGAGGAAATTTTGAGAGTAGCATCTGAATAAAAATATGAAATTTACATATACAGCTAAAAAAGTAGATGGAACAGAACATACAGGGGTAATTGAAGCGAATGATCGCACAGGTTTTTTTAATGAATTCAAAAAATTAAATGAACAATTGGTAACTGTTAAGGAAGAGTCAGTGGGTGGTTTTAAAAAATTAAATTTCAATATAAGGTTTAGTCGCATCAAGATCATAGACAAAATAGTTTTCGCGAGAAATCTTGCTGGAATGCTCGAGGCTGGGCTTTCGCTCTCTCGCGCGATTACTGTTTCTGAACGTCAGACAAAAAATCCAAAACTCAAAGCAATTTTTGTTGATTTGAATGCAAATATTTCCTCTGGAAAAACTTTTCATGAAGCAATGGCCCTTCACGTTGATATTTTTCCACCGATTTTTATTTCAATGGCAAGGGCGGGAGAGGAATCTGGAAACTTGGCAGAAAGTTTAAAGCAAGTTGCAAATCAGATGGAAAAAAGTTACCAGATTAAGAAAAAGGTGAAAGGCGCGATGATCTATCCAGGTATCATTTTGACCATCATGGCACTTATTGGAGTTTTGATGATGATATTCGTGGTGCCACGCCTTACAAAGACCTTCAAGGATATGAAGACCGAGCTGCCAGGCTCTACAAAATTTGTAATCTGGCTTAGTGATTTTTTAAGTAATCATTATATAACTGGAATTGTTATCGTCGTTACTGCTATATTCGGCTTAATATATGCCTCAAAAACAAAAGGTGGTAAAAAAGTGATTGATTTTTGTGTTCTAAAAATTCCAGTTGTAAGCACTATTGTAAAGGAAAGTAATTCTGCTCAAACAGCGAGAACCCTATCATCACTGCTAACTGCTGGGGTAGATCTTTTGGTCGCTGTCAAAATTACAGGAGAAGTGCTTCAGAACTCGTACTTTAAAGAGGTTCTAGAAAAAACTGAAGGGATTGTTGAAAAGGGTCAGCCACTTTCAACAGTTTTTGAAAAAGAAGAAAAACTTTTTCCAATTTTCGTAAGTGAAATGATGAACGTAGGAGAGGAAACTGGAAAACTTGCAACGATGCTTGTTGGAGTGGCTAATTTTTATGAAAACGAAGTAGAGCAAAAGACAAAGGACATGTCTACAATCGTCGAACCATTCCTTATGGTTATTATTGGTCTGTCCGTCGGTTTCTTTGCGGTTTCTATGATTACGCCAATGTACTCGGTAATGAATAATATATAAAAAATGAAAGGATTTACCCTAGTTGAGATGATAATAGTTGTTGCGATCACTGCAATATTGGGGTCTATGGCGTTTGTATCGTTTGGTAGAATCATTAATTACAATTCTATTGAGACACAAGCAGAGTCCGTTCGATCGCACATAGAAAGAGCCAGAATCTTTACTTTGGCTTCAAAAAACAATTCGTCATTTGGTGTTTACTTCTCATCGACCTCCGCAAGAGTTTTTCAAGGGACAACTTTTGTTTCCGCTAGTTCAAGTGACCAGATTTATACAATCGATCCAAACCAAAGTATTATTAACATTAATTTTGCAGGAGGAGGAAGTACAATATATTTTAACAAAATCACTGGAGAGCCGAACGCCACAGGAACAATTATGATTAGTTCTAAAAGTAACACTGATGATCGACAAACTGTGGTTATATATCAGACGGGGGTAGTGGACATACAGTAGAATGCGCTCTACAATTAGAGAATAATTTACAATGAATTTTTATAAAAGAAATAAAGGATCTTTATTAATCGAAGTCTTGATTGCAACAGCTATTATTGCAACATCTATTCTTGCTTCTCTTGGTGTCTTGGGGACTATGGCGAGACTCCAATATAGAAACACGGCTCGTATTCAGGCCTCTTTTTTGGCAGATGAGGGAATCGAAGCGGTAAAGACTTTACGTAATGCATCTTGGAATACAAATATAAAAAACCTAACATTAGGTTCAAAATATTATCTATACTGGAATAATCATGCTTGGAATATTAATGCTTCGACAACACTAATTGATGGACAGTTTTTAAGATATTTTCAGCTGTATAATGTTTATAGAGATGCAAGTTTCAATATTGTGGCTTCAACTACAGGTGGTGCAACAATTGATACTGATATGAGAGAAATGATTATGAGTATAGATTGGAAAGATGAGGCCGGAACCTCTTCAAAGAGTATTGATACTTATTTATATAATCTTTTTGCAAATTAAATGAGAAATTTAAACAAGAATGATGGTTACACAATGGTTGAGCTTCTAATTGTAATTTTTATCAGCACACTTCTCATGATTTCTTTATCACAAGCAACAAACTCCTTATATACAACTTATAGAAATATTGATTCTTTAAGACAAATTGAAAGTGGGGCAATCTCTACCCTCGATCGCTTAACACGTGAAATTAAAAACTCTACAAGCATTGACCTGTCTAATTCAGTGTTGGATTCTGATTACGGGAAGTTGTCGCTAAACGTGGCATCAAGCACAGGAAGTTACAACACGAGAATATATGCAACAAGTTCTAGACTTTATATAAGTCGAAATGGCGTTGAATTAGGGCCGTTATCTCCGGATGATGTAAAAGTTACACTTACAAACTATAGTTTAATTAGTTCAAATAATAATACAGCAACAGGAATCAGGATTGAGTTGGTACTAGAGTCACCTGATAATAGTCAGGCAAATTGGTCGAAGACTTTTTATGCAACAGCTATAATGAGAGGAACATATTAGTATGAAAAAATTTTCAAATATAAATAAACAAAGTGGACAAGTTCTAATGGCAACAGTCATTTTGTTTTTAACTTTATCTCTAGCGATAATCATGGGTATATCTGTCCCAATTGCTAACCAAATAAAGGTATCAAGCGACCTAGAGGTCTCTCGTCGTTCATATGCAACGGCTGAAATTGGAAATGAGGAAATTTATTATCGATTAAATAAAGGGAAAACTATTCCAACTACAATTTCACTTGGTGTTACGGGGGCGACAGCTAGTGCGGTAGTTGTAGAAAATGGTGATACTGAAACAGTAACTTCAACCGGCTTGGCTGGAAGCTATCAGCGCTTAACAAAAACAACTTTTACTCGTCCAAGATCAGTGGCAATGCTTTATGCGTTACAAATCGGGACAAGTTCTGTCGTGGCTGGAAGTAATTCAAATATCACAGGAGATGTTTATGTTAATGGAAGTATTTCAGGATTAACGGTGACAAACGGATCCGTGATTGCAGCAAACCTAATTAATCCTACAACGGTTGAATCTTTCACCGTGGCAAGTTCTTCATCTGGTTTAACTTCAATTAAATTTTGGAATAAGACACCGGCCGTAAATGATATCGCACAAAGTTTTAAAATATCATCTGCTTCACCTATAAACGCTGTTACTGTATTTTTGCAGAAAACTTCTACAAGCTGGACGGGGGGAACGGTAAAAATTGTAAATGATAGTGCAGGAAGTCCTGGTGCCACTGTGTATGGGACTGCAACCCTTTCGAGTGGTTCTATTTCAACTTCTGATTTTGGAGATCCCTATTTACCTTTAAATACAACGGTCAATTTGACACCAGGAGTAACATATTGGATTTTAGTTGATCTGCCAACCCAAACTAATTCATCTGCTTATCTTTTAGCTCAAACAGTTTCATCAACTACTGCAAGCTATGCAAACGGATTGGTAAAAACTGGAACCTGGAATTCTACAAACGGAGGAAGTGGTACTTGGTCAACACCTTCAAGTACCGCAGGAGATATTTTCTTTGCACTTTATTACAATGGACAAGTTGGTACGATTGATTCCGTGACAACTTCAGGAAGCCCGTATTTTCAATGGGCGCGAGAAATTTATAATTCAAATGCTGGAACTGGAAAATTATATTGCCAAAATTCGGCAAATTCAACGCCTGCTACTTGTGATGAATCTAGACCTGACCCAACAATTTCTGGAAGCGTGGTTACATCAAACGACTATGCATCATGGGAGTCATCGGCAACTTCAGGGACCACAACTGGAAGTATTAGTGTGTCAAATGGTGCAACAAAAACTCTTTCGAATACAAAAATAGCAGGAAATTTGACCATTGATAATAATGCCATAGTTAATTTAACTGGTAATTTGTGGATTACTGGTACTTTGTCACTAAGTAATAACGCCACTTTAAGAGTCGACCCAAGTTTGGGCGCCAAAAACTTCGTAGTTTTAGTTGATGGGGCAATAAATATTAGTAATAACGGAGGGACAGTAACAGGTTCTGGTGATCCAAAAAGCTTTGTAATGCTTGTCTCAAGATGTAGTTCAGCCAGTTGTCCATCGGGTAGTGTTAATATAAGTAATAATGCCAGCGTCCAAGGAGTTATAGCTGAATATGGCACAGTTAATATGTCAAATAATGCTAATGCAAAAGCGGTTGTATCAAAAGGTTTAACAATGGGTAATAATGCCAATCTTATATATGATCCGAATTTGCAATATTTCTCACTAGGCTCAACCGGCGCTACATCATCTTTATGGTCAATTGATAGTTGGCAGGAAGTCTCTCAGTAAAGTACAATTAGGTCGCACTTCAATCGACATCGTGCGACATGATTTTGCAAAATCACATGAAAAAATCACCAAAACCCTTGATAGTTGGAAACTGGAAGTTAACCCCGAACACATTAAACGAAGCGAAAGAACGATATTTAGGAATTGTGAAGGTATATAAAAAGTTTAAATCTGGTATTGATGTAGTGGTGTGTCCTCCCGCATCATTTATCAGTAGTTTAAAGAAGAAAGATGTCGCTATAGGCGCTCAGAATGTCTCATTTTGGACCTCTGGGTCAAAAACCGGAGAAATCTCTGCCAGTATGGTGAAATCATGCGGAGCGACTTATTCAATTGTTGGGCACTCTGAAAGACGAGCGATGGGAGAGACAGATGAGGTTGTTGCAGAGAAGGTGGCAGAGGTTGTGAAATGTGGAATGATCGCGGTTGTGTGTGTTGGAGAAGCTGAACGTGATGAAGAGGGGAATTATTTAGAGATTATTAAGTCTCAGATTAAAAAAAGTTTAGGAAGAGTTTCAAAGCAGGAAGTTCACAAGGTAATTGTGGCTTATGAACCAGTTTGGGCTATTGGACGAACAGACAATGTGGCTATTACTTCGCATGATTTGCATCAAATGGCAATTTTCATTAGAAAATATTTGAAAGAAGTACTAGGAATTGCAGGGGACTTGATTAGAATCATTTACGGGGGATCGGTTACACCAGAAAACGCCTTTGACCTATATTTAAATGGAGGAGTAAGTGGATTTTTACCAGGCAGGTCAAGTTGGGAAGCGGAAACTTTCAAAGGAGTGTTTTCTGCTACAGCTGAAGCGGTGAAGGAATTAAAGAAAAGATCTCGTCAGGTTACAAAAGTAAAACCACCTCGAAGAAAATAAAAATGAATATAAAATTAATCAAAGAGGCAGGAAGTTTGAAGGGAAAGAGAGTGATAGTCAGGGTAGACTTTAATGTTCCAGTTCAGGATGGAAAAATTATTGATGACCTTCGAATAAGGGTAGCAATGCCGACGATTGAATATTTGAAAAATGAGGGAGCGAGGGTGATTTTAATTTCGCATATTGAAAGTATACCGAGTTTGGAATTAGTGGCTGAAAAAATTGGAGTTAAATTTGTGAAGGATTTTATGAATTGGGATGGAAAGATTGAAGAGGGGGAAGTTGTGCTGTTCGAAAACCTACGTACGAACCCAGGTGAAAAGGCAAATGACCCTGAATTTGCAAAGGTTTTAGCGAGTTACGCGGATATTTATGTAAACGATGCTTTCCCAGTTTCTCACCGAGAACACGCGTCAGTTGTTGGTGTTCCGAAATTGCTACCACACTATGCAGGGTTTCAGTTGATGAAGGAAATTGAAAACCTAAGTGCATTTTTTAATCCTGCCCATCCATTTATTTTTATTTTAGGGGGCGCGAAGTTTGAAACAAAACTTCCATTGATTGAAAAG
>Ga0114969_10004758_pt1 | contig 10706 bp, 9 predicted proteins | sample M_130807_MF_Meta_FD_87316 | JGI IMG/M metagenome (GOLD analysis project Ga0114969, IMG submission 87316) | Freshwater microbial communities from Lake Montjoie, Canada to study carbon cycling - M_130807_MF_MetaG | ecosystem: Environmental > Aquatic > Freshwater > Lake | place: Lake Montjoie...
AAGGTTATGTTAAAGATAGAATAAATAGGGTGAAATCAAATTATAATATTCTTTCAAATGATCAAATAGCAGAGACAATTGATCAAATAATTAACTGGAATACAAAAGCAAATGAAATTAGAAGTAAATTAAATAATAAACTTATTGATAACGATAATTTACGTCTAAAAATAGATAATTGGGTATTGAAAAAAAAATCTGATTATATATCAAAATCATTAGCTTCTTTAACTCCTGTATCGTCTCAACCAGATATTAACTTAGCTGCTGAATTAAAAGGGTACGAAGAAGAAGCAGAAAGGCAAAAACGAGTCGCAGAAGCACAACAAAGACAAATAGAAGAAGCAAGGCAACGAGTCGCTGTAGCAGAGCAAATGGTAGCAGAAGCACAACAAAAACAACTAGCAGAAGCACAACAAAAACAATTACAATCAGCAGAAAGGCAACGAATCGCAGACGCAAATCAAGAACGAATATCCAATGCGGAACAGCAACTATTAGCAGAAAATCAACGATTAGCAGAAGAGCAACGAGAAGCAGAAAGGCAAATAAACGCAGCAAAAAATGTAAGAGAAATAGAGGAAGCCGCAGAAAGATATGATAACCAAATAAAAGCCCAAAAAAAGTCTCAAAAAGATGATATAGGTCTATTTAAAAAAGCAGCACGATTAAATGAACAGCGAAATAGAGAAGAAGCTAACATGGCTGAAAAAATAGATAATCCAGAATTAGTTATTCCAAACCAAAAACAATCTACACAAAAAAAAACATCTAGTCAAAAGAGAAGAACAAGAAGAAATCTCCTTTCTAAATCAAGGCAAGAAGAGGATATTGATTTATTTGATAAAGCATCACAATTAAATGTAGCACAGCAAACAGGGGAAATGATAGAAAAAGATTATGAATGTGAATGGACGCGACCAGATACATTATTAACTACTGATAATTTTATTGAAGCATGTCAAATATTACAAATACCAGACACCCAATTTTACTTAAAAAAGGGTGCTGAAGTTCTTTTAAACACAGCATATGAAAATCAACAAGGAAATGAATGTTATAAATTTAATCAAGGAAATGTACGAAATAATGTAGATGGTGCTTATAGATATCTTCAATTAGCTTTAGCTAGCAATAATCCATTACCAAAATCAACAGAACAACTTGTATATGATAGAAATTGTATAAATCCTGCTTTGTCTCCTGATAATTATGAAGATGCGACAGTTATTTTAGGATTAGAACCCCAACTTGAAAATTTAATGACCAGAAGAAGTTATAGATTAGCAAAAAAGGCATTATATGATGCTTATGAAAATAGATTCAAAGAATGTGTTTCTAATCAATTATTATCACTTGCTGACGCAGAAAGAACTGATAATAGAATTAAACTACGTGCCGCAGTTCAAACAATTCTACAAAGGATTGAACAAATGGAAATAGCAAGGCCTCCAATTGAACCAATGGAAATGGGAGAAGATGTAAATCGTCAACCTGAACCTTTAAATCGTCCTCTACCTGAAGTAATTGAAGAAGTTGTTTTAGATCAAAGCCCATTAAGTTCAAGATCTAACTCGGTAGATTCATTTACTTCGGTGCTTGATCCTTTAGGACCTGGATCAGGACCACCTGTAGGACCACCTGTAGGACCTCCTGGAGGACCAGGAGGACTACTTCAGCCTACATATGCGGTAACTACTACACAAATGATAATATTAGCCAAAAATATATTAAATATTCGTTCTGAAAGAGCTGCTGTAAAAAGTGAATTACTTAACAACAAAAATAAGTTGTTATATATCATAAAAAACAATATTACGCCAACTCCAGATAAATTAGAAGAAAAGGTAAATGCCGCATTTAAATTTTTATTTGAAATACCAGAAAACCTAACAAAAACCCCAGAATATAAACTAATAGAAATAGAAAAATATGTAAATAAACTAAAAAAAGTAGACAAGCAATATTTATCAAGACTAATGCTTACTTTGATTGATCGTAATTATGTATACAAAAAGTTAAATTTTGACAATTCAAGAATCATAATACGTCCAAGAATTAATAATAAAACAATAAAAAATATATCTGAAAATGTATGTGAAGATATTGGACAATTAAATCCATTAATAACTAGTCAAAGACTATTTCCTAGTCAAATTCGTAAACTAACAAGAAAGGCACGATATAAAGAAATAAATAAAAATGTAAACGCAAGATATCAAAAGGCTGAAAAAGAAGTAGAAAGAGTTAAAAAGGCAAAAGATGAGGAATCTGCCAAACAAATACAAGAACAATTAAGATTATTAGAAGCATTAGAAAATGATGCGAAAAGTACTAATAATGAAGATATAAAAATGCGCATTAGTTTTAATACAAGAAAGTTAGAACATTTAAATGAAATATTAGACACTTTTAATAATCCTTTAAGTCCTGATGAACGTGAAGAACTTGATTTATTAATAGTAAATACTAAAAAGTTGAAAAAGGAACTAGAAGATCAATTAGCAAAAAGCAAAAAGCAAGGAGGTAACAAGCATTTTACAAGAAAAATAAAAAATAAAAATAAAAATAAAGGATAAAAGATTTATTTATTTATTTGATTTTTCAATTCAACCATTTCTGCCTTCAAATTTTGTATCTCTTTTGTTAAAACGCCAATCAATCCCATATAATTTAGTGTTTGTATATCAGGTCCATCTTTTACACCTGTTACAAGACAAGGAAACACTTCTTGAACCTCATGTGCTATAAATCCTATTTCTTCCTTTCCAGATTTTTTATTATAATACTTAATTGGTTTCAAATTATCCACTGTATAAGAAGAATTCAAAGGCTCAATTATATCTTTAATACGATAGTCGCTTGGTGGAGGACTAACTGTTCCATAAATAGTATTCGTAACTGTTAGATTACCTGTAATTAATATACCTGTTGAGTCAGATGTTATTGTAGCGGAAGTATAGTTAGGCCATGAAATAGTTTGACTATTAGTAGCATCATCAAAAATTAAATCACCTATATTAGTATAACCTGTACTATTTATCGCACTTTTTATTGTGATAGGACCATTAACTATTAATCCATCCGTATTTGAATTAGTAATAATATCTGAATAATTAGGATTTTGATACCAAAGTCCAGGTGAAGCATAAACAGTATATTCAACTGCGTTAGAAGGAGTTGTATCATTAAACACTTGAACTGGATAATTACCATATGATGCGCTAGAAGGCAAATAAAAATCAATTTGTGCAGAACTGATAAAAATCATAGTTGGGGTATATGTACCAAATGTGATAGTAGAATATAATTTAAAATTGGTTCCAAAAATGGCTACTAATGTAGTACTACCCGCAGGACTATAATTGCTTGATAAATAACTAATTGTAGGAGCATAAAGATTATTAGGTGGGTTCCACCCTTGACATGCTCCAAATCCAGACATGATATTATAATATATTTATAAAAATAAATATATTTAAGCTAATCCAAACATATTTATTTTATTATTTATTATTTATTATATATTTTTTATTTTGGAGCAAAATCATCAAATTTCATTGTCAAATTGCCTTTAATCCATTTATTTCCAACATGATAAATCATATATCCAAAGCCTAGACCAATCATAAATCCAACTATGAGTTGTAAAATATTATGATTAGAATACTTATGACGTTGGTATAAAGAGATAAAAGAAATAACTAAATACAATCCAGTTATAAATGAATTATTCAAAACTAAGGTAATAAATGCTAAATTAAATCCACAATTTTGTGCGTGACCAGAAGGCATTCCATATTTATCAAAACTAACTCGCTTTTCATTGGCAATGGCAATTTCCAAAATACGCGAATCTCTGGAAGGTCGTGGTTCTTTAATGGCATATTTTAAAATAGCATTTAAAATATTATTTAAAATAGTACCGATAATATAAACTTGTAAATATTTCATTTTATTTTGTAGTAAAAAAATGGAAATAATAAATAAAATAACAGGAGCCATCATACCCACATAATCAAGAAAATATGTTAAGGTAAAATTATCATTCATGTTTATAATATATTAGTTTAAATAAAAAATTGATTTATTAAATTAAATGATAGATATTTAAACATATTAACTAATATATTAACAATGAACAAATTTTCTCAGTTATCTATTGATTTAACTAAATCGCTGTCAAAGCCTATCAAAAAAGCCCAAGGTATTTATTTTACACCTCAATCTATTATTCAGGCTTTAATTACTAAAGTTTTGTCGCATTTATCTAATTCAACTAACATTAATATATTGGAACCATCATGTGGCTCATGTGAAATAGTGAAGGCATTAGATGATTTATTATCTGGAGTTTCTATTACCGGAATTGAACTGAATACTGAAATCTACAGCGAAATTGCCAAATTGACTTTTAAAAATCAAGTTAATTTACTGAATAGTGATTTTATCAGCTATAATAGTGACATCTTGTACGATTTAATTATAGGCAACCCACCTTACTTTGTCTGTAAAAAAGAGAGTATTCCAGCAAAGTATGCCGAATATATAACAGGCAGACCAAATATATTTGGGTTATTTATTATTCATTCACTACAACTTTTGAGTCCAAACGGAATATTAGCCTTTGTTATTCCAAAAAGCTTCTTAAATTCGGCATATTATGCTAACATAAGAAATTACATTAAACAAACATGCGACATTCTAGCCATTGAAGATTATGAAGCAGTAAATGATTTTATTGATACAGACCAAACTACATTTGGTCTAATAATTAAAAAAATAGATAAAGCTAGATTAATGATTGAAACAGCTAATTGTCCTTATTCAATAATGCTAAATAGCAATTATATATTTACTCCAAATGCGGTGCTTCTGAGTAGTTATTTTGAGAACGCAACCACGATTCAAAAAATGGGACTATTAGTTAAAACTGGAACCATTGTTTGGAATGAACACAAGGATTTATTAACACATGATGAACTAAATACAATTTTATTATACAATACAAATGTTACAAATGATAATAAAATAAAACTGACTACATTTAAAAATGAGGAAAAGGCACAGCACATACAAGTAGAAGGTAGCACGGACCCGATAATCGTTGTGAACAGAGGCAATGGAAATGCCAGCTATAATTTCAAATATGCTTTAATAGAAAAGTTAATGCCATTTGTGGTGGAAAATCATTTAAACATGATTTATTCGCCGACTCCCAGAAAAAAGAGTGAATTAATTGCGATGTATAAAAAAATAATACATAGTTTTGAGAACCCGAAAACGAGAACATTTATTGAGATGTTTTTTGGAAATAATGGTCTATCCAAGACAGAATTGGAAACTATTTTGCCTATTTATTTATAAATGTAAATTTCCATCGTGGATTGGCGATACCATTGTTGTTTCCCCAATTAAGTCTAATGCGAATATCATATATAAAATTCTCAACGGTTACATCAAAATACAGGTCATGAATGCTGTTTGGTTTGATGCCTGAAATCTGAATATCTTTAACATTAACCGTTTGAATAAGAAAGTTACTTTTGTCCCAAAGCAGAAATATTTTGTCACTTTGTGATTCTACTATTTTATTTTTTATTTTTTCAAAATTAAAGGTTGTCGCATATGTCTCAATAAATTTTTTTCTGGATTCTTCAACTAGTTTATCTTTTTCTTTTTTTTTATTTTTTTTGTTAGTATATATTTTATTAAAGAATGGATGTTTGTATTTTATGTCGTGAATGTGTTTCAAGTAGGTTTCTTTGGTTGGTTTTTCTATTTTTTCTATTTCTTCTTCTAAAGCCAAATACGCATCCAAATAATGGTCATAATAAAACTCTGAATATGAGTAATCAAATAATTCAAATTTGGTCTTACAATCTTTGTCGTAAAGTTCCAGAAATTGGACCAGCTCTTTAATGCTGGAAGCATTATTTTTGAATTCTAGATTAACTGAATGAACCACTTGGTTATTGACATCGCAATATTGAACCACAAAATCATAATTAAATGTCATTCCGCCTTTTTGTTCAATCAAAATATGATCATAAGGAATACTACACAACGAATGTAATGTGGAGCGAAGTTTGTCATGAATGTTGGTCCAGTGTTCTCCATAAACGGGGTGAAACAAATAATCTGGAGAAGGGCTTAAAATGTTGGCTATAATTTTCTCTCTTGTTCGGTTCGTTGAATCATTGTCTACCTTTGCGTTTTCATCAATAAAAGTCATAATATCTTGAACTTCTATGATATCAAATTCTATGTTGCTCATATTTATAAGTTATATAAAGTTTCTAAGTTTATTTAAAATGAATAATTTTTTTGAGTAAATATAACCCAAATTTAAATGTAAAATAAGTTTTCAATTTTTTACATTTAAAAGGAAAAAAAAGCATGTACTAAAAAATATATTAATATTGATATAAGTTTTCACTTATAATGGTAATACACCAATCTGCTCCATGTAAATTTACAGTAAATCCTCTATCATCTAGTAATTTTACACGCATCCTATCAATATCAACGGGACCAAAATATATACGTTTATTATCTTGTAATGATCCACTAAAATCAACATATATATCACCTGTACTTAATCCACTTCTTTTAATTGGTATAAGCGCAAATGTATCAGAACTTGTTGGTGCTTTGCCTCTATAAGAAGTATTTTTTTCTCTGTTTTTCATTATTTCATTAATAGTGTAAATCTGTGCTTGGGTTAATGTTCTGGGCGCGGAAGGTAAAATAGTCTGTGTTTTACCATAACTAAAATCTAATTTATCTTGAATCGCATTTAAATCTTGTGTTGGTAAATTTCCAATATTATTGATTGATAATAAAGGTGAAATATTTGAAACGCTTGAACTACAAATATATGGCTGTGATGTGCTGTAATAACTGGGTAAAGCTAATTTAGTAGATAATTCAGTGATAGTAATAAGACCATTATTAATATGATTTTGATTATAATCATCTAACACAAGAATAAAATATTTGGGTCCGGCTAAATCTAATACAGCAATTCCTGTGTTACCCAGAGAAACAAATACAGGAACAATCGGTAATCTAAATCCCATAACCCAACCAAGTGTACTATTAAATGAAATATTTTGAACAGCACATGCGCTATCATCCATACAATTTAATTGTCCGGTGAAATCAAAAAAGGTGAAATATGGATTTATTTTAGCATCAAATGTAGAACCTTGAATAATGCCTGTAACTAGATTATTTGCCGGATCTGTCCAACCAGATAAATTAATCGTTATTTTGCCATTATTTGAATTGTAAGTAGCAATTGGCGGAGTTCCTCCTTGAAAAGCATGAGCATAATCAGGAAAATTTGTATTAATAGTAAACGCATTATTTAACGCAGTACAAAATGTAGTAGGATTATAATTGCCTGGTTCAATAAATATTTTGAATGTGTTTCCTTGATTTGTAGTCCAAAAACATGTGTTACCAAATTGTTCATCAATTACATACCATGTAAAAGGAATTTGAACAGAATAAAGACGTAATGAAAGAACATTTGTTAGAGGGTCCGATAAATCAAGTGTATAATCTGTAGAAAGAGTATCAACGCCTCCAGCGGCTTGACGAAATTGACTGTCTAAATTGATGAATCGGGTTGTAATATTTTCTAAATTAGGATTAAGCGTATCTTGTGCGACAGGAACTGAAAAATTATTATTGACACCGAGTTGTTCACGATTCATAGGAACATGATGATTATCATAGATATCAATTTTCTGTTTACGTTCAGTCGTTTTGTCTTTTTGTACAGAATTATTGTCTTGAGGTAGAACTTCATTTTTTAACCATTTATCGGTTTGTTCTGAGTTTGGTTTATATTCGGCGTCTTCACCACTGGTTTCAAGTTGATTAATATATTGTAACAATTTTGATTGAATATTTTGAAAAAAATCAACTAAATTGGGAGAATTTTCTTTTGAAAATCGGTCAATATATTTGTTAGTTGTATCTAAAATTTGTTCTTCAGTAGGATCATCTAAATTTAATATCGCTAACAATTCAGTAATAGTATAATTATCAATATTATAGTCAACTGTACTCATATACCTTTATAATTTATTTGTTTTTATATTTTTATATTTAATATTTTAATTTTTTATTTTAAATAAATTCTGTTATAGGTTCTGGTTCAGAAGCAATCATTTTATTTAATCTAATTTTTGTTATTTCTTTTAATTTTATCACATAATCTATATATTCAACATCACCATAAGTCAAAGTATATGCTATCTTTATTTCATAATGTGCTTCATATGAGAAATTTGGAATATTTTCTCCTTCATCAGTCTCTTCATCACTGTATTCTTCCTCATCATCTGAAGAGCAATAACTAAACTTTAGATTAGCAAGTAATACTAAATCTCTAAAATAAGCGGATGGTTTTAATGGTGTAGTTGAATAGTCAAATTTTTTTTTATTTCCTGCGTAAAATGTAAATATGATTGGAGCCTTAAATAATTTTGAGGTAGGCGTACCAGTGATACCAATGATTAACATTAATATTTTAAATTGTATATCCTGACAAATAGGACATAAGTTTAATAGAATTGCGATTTCTTGAGGATGAATAGACATGTTTAAATAAGTATAATAATAATAAAATAGTGAATATTAATTCAATTTTATCTGCGTATGAAAAAATAAATATATTATAAAAGTATTTAAAGATAATTTACTAACTTAATATTTACAGTGAATCTTGTTTGCCTTGGAACTGACCCATAAATAAATCCTTTACTCGCCGTTTCAATTGGTCTAAATCTTGCTCCCATTTTTTAGTCAGTTTTTCTGTTATAACCGTTATTCCTGATTGTCGCTTCAAATGCGATTTACCTTTGAATAACATTTTGTCAAAGATGATAACCAATTCTTCATCTAACAATATCAGCTGTTCTCTACTGAGCCAGTATGAACCGCGATAAATAATGCGATTATAATCACTATCGCTGTAAATTTTGTATTTTTTGTCGTGAACTACTTGGTTTTTTATCAGCCCAATACCTTCAATTCGGTTCTCTTCATTATTCATTTCGCAAACAAACATTATACAACCTATTTCATATTTTTGATGAATGCGAATGCTTGTACCATATAATATAGGTTCTTCAACTTTCTGACGGCAATCCATATTTTCTTTATAAGTCGCGTTATTAAATCTGGTGGATGCTATGTGATACATTTATAAGGAACGATTTAAAAAGATTATTTGTTAGTTATAATGATGATTAACTAACAAAATAAAAATAAATCAATTTTTTACTATGAAAAATTTATTCAAATAATATAATATATTATATTATTATGAATTTAGAACAATTAACTAATGCTGAATTAATAGACAGATTTGATAAATTAGATCATTTAAATTATGTGTTTAAAGACCGGTCTCGTGAAGTGATTAATGCACGTACAGAGCTTCCTTTTATACCCGGAGTTCAAGATGATGCTAATAATTCTAGACAAACTATTATTGATTTTATACGGGAACAAGAAGAATTACGACAACCCAAAAATAAGAGAAGAACAGAAGGTGGAAGAAGAAGAAGTAGAAGAGGTAAAAAAAGTAGAAAAAGTAGAAAAAGTAGAAGAGGTAGAAAAAGTAGAAGAGGTAGAAAATAATTTTATCTAGGATTTAGATGACTTTCTATAGGTTTTCTTATGTAAAAATCATTCAAAAAATAACTGATAAATTCATTCTTTTGTTTTCCATCATCTAATCGATCTAAAACTGACAATAATAATCCAAAGGCGGCGAAATAATTATTTGCAGCAATATATCTATCAATATTTTCTTTAGATCCTGAAATATATTTGGCATCATTATCTTGTTCCATTTGTATACAATGATTAATAACAAGTCTTTAAATTAAAAGTATTTCAAAATAATTATATATTATAAAAATCCACTTTGTATTATAATATATTAATTTAAAACCTACTTAAAGAACTATTTCTAAGATAGTTCATCCCTTAGTCTTTGCTCTAAAATTTGATATCGTTCTAAATCTATTCCTTTAAGGAACATTGACCACGGTGTACAGCTCTGTAGTGCATCCAATCCTTCCTCGCAAAACAAATTGAGTAATGCCGCACTAAATCCAGACATCATGGATGCGTTCTTCTGTAAAGATAATGCCGGAAATCCGCTGGTTGAACGCAAGTTCCAGAATAAGATATGAGGTGCCTTAAATGGCTTCTTATGAAGTCGCATTCCTGCTTCCGCATATTTTTGCTCTATTACGCTCATCATGGATCCATAACTGCTATCCGCGGCATCAATCTGCATGTCTGATAAAATAGTTAGAACCATATCCTCCACATCTTCTGGCTTCAAATTATTCTGTACAATGGCATCCAAAATCATATCCAATGCTTTATAAAAATTGGTATTCATACCCCAGTCAGCACGTTGAACCAACTTTACCATAGATACAAAATTATCACATCCATCTAAATTAACCCACGTAGGACTAGCACTAAATGTTAGCACTCGCTTTCCTAACAACGATTTCTCAGCAATGCGAAGACCAAGCGCAATAGCTGCATGTAATGGATCTCCATTCATTGACCCGGATACATCTACCATCGCAACCATCTTGCCCAGCTTTCCAGTTTGCTGTGAACTATTAATCCATTGTGCGTTCAAAATCTGTGCCTCCGAACTT
>Ga0114969_10004760_pt1 | contig 10705 bp, 8 predicted proteins | sample M_130807_MF_Meta_FD_87316 | JGI IMG/M metagenome (GOLD analysis project Ga0114969, IMG submission 87316) | Freshwater microbial communities from Lake Montjoie, Canada to study carbon cycling - M_130807_MF_MetaG | ecosystem: Environmental > Aquatic > Freshwater > Lake | place: Lake Montjoie...
ATTACGATCCGGGGTTGCGTTCATAGCGGAACCGGCCACGATGATTTCGTCCTGCTGGGCATGACCGAGCGGCCGGCGGCGCTGGAAGCGATGGACAACGTCATCACCGCGGCACCCGTGATCGGGTTAGGCCCGAAAGCGCCAACCCCGCTCCCCATCTACTGGCTCGACTCGACCCAAGGCCTGAAGGAACGTGTCGGCCACATCGTCGACATCACGGGCGAGGTGCAGGAGAAGAAGACAAAGACCGGCACGATCACCGTATCGATCAACCCGGACGATGCCTCGTCGAAAGAGGTCGCGCTTGAGAGCGGCACGAAGGCTGTGACGAGCGAGAAGTTCCGTCCTGCGGGTGCGACGCCACCGGCGTCCACGATGGTTCTGACGCGCGAGTCGTATTTCTTGTCGGTCGAGAAAGTGAATTCAGTGGTCCCGCCCGTCAACGGGGTTGCCTGCAAATAGCGCGGTCAGCCGAGCGTTGGTCGGCGACCGCCGAGTCCGGTGGCCGCTTCAATCACGCGTGCCACCAGCATCAATCCCGCTTCGTCGTAGAGACGGCCCGCGAGTGTGAAACCGGTCGGCGTGCCGTTCGCGCGAAATCCGGTTGGCACGGCGATCGCTGGATGGCCCGTGAGGCTGGTGATTGGGTTCAGGCTGGTGGCGTCGAGTGTGACGGCGCCGCCGATGACGACATCCACACGTTGGGTCGCGCGCGCGTACGCGTCCATCAACTTCAAGCGTTCGCGATTGGCTTGCAGATAATCGACCGCCGTCACCAGATGATACGCACGCAAATCGTTGCGGACGCGCTGCGCCTTGAGTCCGGCGTCCTCGCCTGATTTCACGACGGTCTCAAACCCGGCCGCCCGCTCGGTGTATTCAATGAAGTACGACAGGTCGCTGGTGGGTGGATCGATGGTGCGAATGTTCAGCCCGGCCGCCTTCAGGGCATCGAGGGCGCGCGTGTTGTTTGCGCGCACGGCCTCGTCGCGTTCGCGTTCGAGCATGCCGGCTACGACGCCCACAGTGCGCCCCCGGACCAATTCGCGCGCGTCGAACGCATACGGCATGTCGCTCGGCACCGCGAGATCCCATCCGTCGGCGCCTTCGATGGCGCGTAACACCATCGCGCAGTCTTCAACCGTTCGGCAGATGGGCCCGAGCTTGTCGAGTGTCCAGCCAGCGGCCATCACACCGCGTCGACTGACGCGGCCGAAGGTTGGGCGCAACCCCACCACACCACAGCGCACGGCGGGCGACAGGATGGAACCACCGGTGTCGCTGCCGATGGAGAAACCGACAAGACCCGCGGCCGTCGCCGCGCCCGATCCGGCCGACGAACCGCTCGATCCCTCTGCGACATTCCACGGGTTGTTCGTTCGTCCTCGTGCCCACTGATCGCCAAAAGCAAACTCGCCCGTGCTCAACTTGGCCACGAGCACGGCGCCCGCGTCGGTGAGTCGCCTCACGACTTCCGCGTCTTCGTCGATGACGCGGTGCTCGTACGGAGCCGCGCCCCATGTGGTGGGGTATCCCTTGGCCGCGATGATGTCTTTGACGCCGTACGGGATGCCGTGCAGCGGTCCGCGGTACCGGCCCGCCGCCAGTTCGCGATCCGCGGCCTTCGCCTCGTTGCGCGCCCGTTCTGGTGTGAGCGTGACCACACAGTTGAGCGCGGGGTTGTGCCGCTCGAGCCGACGCAGGTAGAGCTCAGTCAATTCAACAGACGACACCAGTCGGCGGCGCACAAGGTCTGCGAGCTGTGCCACCGGCCAGAACGCCACCTCGTCGAGCGTCGCGGGTCGTGTCTGCCGCGGCTGGGTGGTCAGCCGATGGATGCGCGTCGGCACACTGACCGGCATGCCGGGGACGCGCGGGTTAAAGAGAATGGGCGACGGCGCGTCGTTGGCCGGCGGAGTCTTGTGCAGATCGTCCGCGCGCGTCAGGATGCGGTTGAGGGAAGCGACCATGCCCTGACGCTCGGTGTCGCCGAACGTCAGACCAGCCAGTTGCGACGCCTCGCGCACCATCGCGTCAGTGACACGTGACGCTTGCGCCTGCTGCGCCTGGGCCCACAGGGCGCGGCCGAATGGCACGGACGTCAGGCCGAGGCCCGACAGGATGGCAAAGAATCGACGTCGCGTTGAGGGGGCGCGCATGCCCGCATCATAGCCGACACCGGTTCGTGGCTTTCTGTCAGATAATCGACGCGTGCCAGGCACCGAGCGTCGGATCCAGTTCGTGCATTCGCCGCAGCTCTACTATGAGCAGAATCAGGGCGTGCGGTTTGTGCCGCTGTGGGCGTACACGCTCGCGGCGCATGTGCCCGAGGGCTGGGCGTCCTCGATTCACGACTGCTCGCTCGAGCTCAGCGGTGACGGGCGCGTCAACGTGGATGCCGTCGCCTCGGCCGACGTATTTGCCTACAGCGGTATCAATCAGGATCTCGAGGCCATCCTCTCGGCGCACGCGCAGCTCAAGTCGCGCTATCCCGATGCCCTGCACGTTCTGGGCGGGCCGATCACTTGGTCGTTCGAGCAGGACCGTCGCCTCGATGAGCTGAAGCGCTTCGATCACCTGTTCGTGCTTGATGGCGAAGCGTCGTTGCCGCGGTTTCTCAGCGCGCTCGTGCAGGGCGGCCGGAGCGCCAATCCGCGGATTGTTCGTGCCGATCGGTTTCCCGTGGGGCAGGCGCGTCCGGTGCGATTTGATCTGCTGACGACACAAGCGTCGAGGTATTACGGCGCCGTGGTCGAAGTGTCGCGTGGATGTCCATTCCTCTGCGAGTTCTGCGACATTCGCGTGTTGCCGAACAACAACGAGACGCACGTCAAGGATCCGCAGCTGATCGTTGAGGAGCTCGAGGCGTATGCGGCGCTGGGCATTCAGCAGATTCAACTGGCCTGCGACAATTTCATCGGCGACATCGTCTGGGCGAACGCGTGTGTCGATGCCATTCTCGAATGGCAGGCACGCACCGGCCGGAAGGTCGCGCTGTACACGTGGCTGACGGTCAATCTCAGCCGGCTCCCGGATCTGATGGCCAAGATGCGACGCGCAGGCTTCACGGCCGTCTTCATCGGCGTCGAATCGTTCAACGCCAACTCCATTCTCGAGATGGCGAAAGTACAGAACCACAACGAGATGGATCAGATGGTGGATGCGCTGCGCCTGATTCAGGCCCGCGGGTTTCTCGTGATTCCCGGCCTCATCTTCGGTTTCGACAGCGATCGACCGTCACTCTTCGACGACACCATGAACGGTGTGGTCGAGTCGGGGCTCCTCGGCGGTGATCCCACGTTCCTGATTGCGCTGCCGGGCACGCCGCTGCATGCGCGCATGAAGCGCACCGGCCGACTCGTCGAGCACGAGGTCGGGGCCGACACCCTGGCGCTCCAGAATGAGCGCGTGTCCAAAGTGGAGAGCAACATCCGCTATCTCCAGCCGCGCGAATTCCTGATTGCCGGCTTCATTGACTTCACGAAGCGCTTCACCGATGCGGCGTACATGCGGAAGCGGTTCGAACAGCACGTCGCGATCATGCGCGATGGTGGCGTGTTCGTGGCAGATCACTCGGTCGGCTACGGGAGCCTGCCGGAGTATCTGAAGTTCCAGTTCAGTTCGCTCAGCAACCTCGGTCGCATGTGGCGCCGCGCGTCGCTCTTCCTGCGGCCGGATCGTTTCCTCACGGTGCTCAATTGTCTGCGGCTCGTCGTTCAGCATCGCAAGACCATCCCCGGCCTCCGCCATCACTTCACCGTCGGGCTGTTTCTTTGGAGCAACCTGCTGCTCAAGTACCGCAATCTGCGTCCGGAAGATTTCAAGATTCATTCGCTCCAGTCGCCCGAGGCCGTGGCGGCCATCTGGCAGGACCTCGAGACGCCTGCCCCGACCGGGCAGACCGCCGACGGCGTCAAAGTCGGCGCGCAGGACATGCGCACGCGGCAGGCCCTCACCGCGCTCAAAGCGACGCTCTCGTCCGACTACACGCTCGCGGATTTTCGTAAGCCGTAGGTTCAGTCAAAGCGACACGCGGCACCTCGAACATCGGGATGAAGTCAGCTCCGATACAATGCCTCCCGTGACGGCGGACGTCGTGATCATCGGTGGCGGGTGCATGGGCGCGAGCGTGGCGTATCACCTCGCAGAGCGCGGCATCACCAATGTGGTGTTGCTGGAAAGAGAAGCGCAGCTCGGCATCGCATCCACTGGCCGCAACGCCGGCGGCGTGCGGCATCAGTTCTCAACGGAAGCGAACGTGCAGCTCTCGATCGAGTCGATCCGGATGTTCGAGCACTTCGAAGAGGTCGTTGGCGCACCGATTGATTTCCATCAGGACGGCTACCTGTTTCTGCTCGCGCAGCCGAAACACATTGAGGCGTTCGAGGAAGCTGTGGCACTTCAGCGGAGGCTCGGCGTGCACGTCGACTGGCTCGATGCGCAGGGTGCCGCTCGCTGCGCACCCGGTCTAAACGTGGACGGCGTTCAAGCCGCAACGTTCTGTGCGCGTGACGGCATCTCCGATCCGAATGGCGTGACGATGGGATTTGCCGCCGCCGCGAAGCGCGCAGGGGTTGAGATTCGCCGCAATGCCGAGGTGCGCCGCATTCTTGTGGACGGGCCTGTCTCGCCGAAGTCCGCAGGACGGAGGCGGATTACGGGTGTCGAGACGAACGACGGTGTCATCAACACCCGCTGCGTCGTGAATGCGACGGGCGCCTGGGCGGGCCAGATCGGCGAACTGGCAGGCGTCTCATTGCCGATCACGCCACTTCGACGGCACATCTTCATCGCAACGCCGCGTGCGAATGCAATCTGGCCGTCGACACGCGTGCTCGTCATCGACTTCGAGACATCGTTCTACTTCCACCGCGAAGGCGCGAACCTGCTGTTCGGCATGGGCGATCCGACTGAGCAGCCGGGTTTCGACATCACCGTGAATTGGAAAGTGTTTGAGGCCATCGCACCGGTAGCCGCTCGCCGACTGCCGGCGCTGGACGATGCGGCAATCGTGAAGAGCTGGGCGGGCCTCTACGAGATGACGCCCGACGCCATGCCGATCATCGGGCCCACAGGACCGGACGGGATGTTCACGATCGCCGGCTTCAGCGGCCACGGCTTCCAGCACTCGCCGGCGGCCGGGCGGATCCTCGCCGACGTGATCGCGGGCACAGATCCGAAGTTCGACCTGTCGCCGTTCCGCCTGTCGCGCTTCAGCGGGGGCGCCATCGAATCCGAAGTGGGCGTGGTCTAAAAGAGTTCTATCGAATTCGCAGTGAACGCGGACCCGCCGGGACGTGACGGCGCCGGTAGGCCACGAGAATGGCCGCCATCGCAAGTCCGCCGGTCAGCCCAAAGCCGAGCACGAGCTGAATCTCTGAGTACCTCGACGCGACGACCGCGGCCATCAGGATGAGGCCAAGACCGCCGATACCGGCGGGGTTCAACCGACCTAGATTGAACATTCCGAGGCCCAACGTGTCGGACGCATCGGTTGCGTCTTCAAGGTGGGGCAGCCGGTGACTCCGATGCGTGAGGAAGAGCGACCCCGCGAGGAGGACGCCGCCGATCACCGCGGGCACGGTAAACCACATGATCGAGGGATCGAACAGGGCCATGAGGACCAGTGATCCGGCGATCACCATGCCGAGCGTGTTGCGGAAGCGAGCAAAGCCTGAAGCCACGAGAGCCTCCTTGGATATGTCGGGGGAACCTGACTTGATCTTACGCGTCTCGTGGTGAAGCCGTTCCTGAATGTTGTCCGCCGGGCTGAAGCCCGGCGGCTACGCCTGTAGCGAATAAATCGCCGCGCGCCTGCCGCGGATCCACTGGCTGGCCGCTTCCATGTAGAGATAGAAGACCGGCGTGATGTAGAGCGTCAGTGTCTGCGACACAATCAGGCCGCCGACCACCGCCAGACCAAGCGGGCGACGGGCTTCGGCGCCCGCACCGAGGCCGAGTGCGATCGGCAACGTCCCAACCAGCGCCGCCATCGTCGTCATCATGATCGGACGGAAGCGAACGAGGCAGGCTTCGTGCATCGCCGCCGCGGCGGTCTTGCTGCCGCTGCGACGCAGCTCGATCGCGAAGTCGATCATCATGATGCCGTTCTTCTTCACAAGGCCCACGAGCATGATCACGCCGACGAAGGCGTAGAGGTTGAGGTCGACCTTGAAGATCATCAGCGTGATCAATGCGCCAAGACCGGCAGACGGGAGGCCCGAGAGAATCGTGAGCGGGTGGATGAAGCTCTCGTAGAGCATGCCGAGCACAACGTAGATCACGAAGATGGCCAGGATCAGGATGATGCCGAGACCTTTGGCGGAATCCTGAAACGCCTGCGCTGCACCCTGGAAGCTGGTGCTCACTGAGGCCGGCAGCACCGACCGCGCGGCGTCCTGCACGGCCGTGACGGCGTCACCGAGCGCCACGCCAGTCTTGAGGTTGAACGAGATCGTGACGGACGGCAGCTGCCCCGTGTGGTTGACCTGCAGCGGGCCCACACCGGTTTCCACACGCGTCACCGTCGACAACGCGACGAGGTTGCCCGTCGGTGTCTTGAGATAGATCGATGACAGCGACGAGGCGTCCTGCTGGAACTCCGGCGCCACGCGCATCAGCACGGCGTACTGGTTGTTGGGCATGAAGATCGTCGAGATCTGCTGGCCGCTGAAGGAGCTCGCGAGTGCCGCTTCCACGTTGTCGGCCGTGAAGCCCATCGACGAAATGCGATCGCGGTCGAGTGAGACGGTGATCTGCGGGTTGGTGAGCTGCAGATCGCTCGACACATCAGCGATGAGCGGCACACCGCGCAGGCGCTCCTCGAGCACGGGCGCAAACTTGTAGAGTTCAGCGGTGTCGGTGCCCGCCAGCGTGAACTGATACTGCGCGCGCGCCTGCCGGCCGCCGATGTTGATGACCGGCGGGTTCTGCAGATACACGCGGATGCCGGGGATGCCCGACAGCTTCGGTCGCAGCTCCTCAAGAATCTGGTCGGCGGTCAACGTGCGCTGATTGCGCGGCTTGAGATCGATCGACAGACGCCCGCTGTTGAGCGCACCAAAGCCCACGGCCGAGGTAAAGCCCAGTACGTTGGGATCCGCCTTGACGATCTCCGCCGCCGCCTTCTGATGCGCCACCATCGCATCGAAGCCCATGCCCTGTGTGCCTTCCGTCTGCGCGGTCAGCTGGCCGGTGTCCTGGCTCGGGATGAAGCCGAGTGGAATGTGCTGGAAACACCAGACGGTCGCGAAGATCAATCCGGCAGACACCAGCATCGTGACGGCGTGGTACTGCATCGATTTGCGGAGCGTCCATGCGTAGGCCTTCAGCGACACATTGAAGACCGACTCAATAGCGTTGTACAGAAACCCGTGCCGCGTCTGCGGTGGTCGCAAGAAGCGCGCGGCCAGCATCGGCGTCAGGCTGATCGACACAAACCCCGACACGAGAATCGCGACGCCAATCACGACCGCGAACTCGTGCAGCAGCCGGCCGACGACACCACCGAGGAAGAGGACGGGGATGAAGACGGCAGTCAGTGACAGCGTCATCGACACGATCGTGAACGCGACTTCCCTGGAGCCATTGAGCGCCGCCGTCATCGCGTCTTCACCGTGCTCCATGTGGCGCACGATGTTTTCCAGCATGACGATCGCGTCGTCGACGACGAAGCCGACCGAGAGCGTGAGCGCCATGAGCGAGAGGTTGTCGAGGCTGTAGCCGAGCAGCGACATCACCGCGAAGGTGCCGACGATCGACGCCGGCAGTGCGAGGCTGGGGATGACGGTGGCGGAGAGATTGCGCAGGAACAGGAAAATAACGAGGACGACGAGGACGACGGTGAGCAGCAGCGTCACCTTGATGTCATGCACCGACTCGCGCACGGCCACCGAGCGGTCGTTGCGTACGCCGAGCGTCACCGCGGCGGGCAGCAACGCCTGCAGATCTGGCAGCAGCGTCATGATGCCGTCGACGGTGTCGACGGTGTTGCTGCCCGGCTGACGATTGATGGCGAGGTAGATCGTGCGCGTGTCGCCGAGCCAGCTGGTGGTGCGATCGTTTTCGACGCCCTCGTACACGTGCGCGATTTCGTTGAGGCGGATGGGATTGCCGTTGCGATACGCGACGATGATGGGGCCGAACTCGGCGGCGGAGGTCAGCTGACCGATGGTCTTGACCGAGATCGCGCGGTCGGGGCTGTAGAGCGTGCCCGTGGGCCGATTGACATTCGCGCGCTGGACGGCGGTCGAGAGCTCGTCCATACCCATGTCGCGGGCGGCGAGGTCGAGCGGGTTGACGTCGATGCGGACGGCGCGTTTCTGCGCGCCGAAGATGTTCACCTGCGCGACGCCTTTGACCATCGAGATCTTCTGGCTGATCGTCGTCTCGGCGTACTCGTTGATCTCCGTCAGCGGCATCGTCGGCGACGTCAGCGTAAGAAGAAGAATCGAGCCTTCGGCGGGATTCACCTTCTGAAACGACGGCGGCGCCGGCATGTCGGGTGGCAGCTGTCGCACGACGCGCGCGATGGCGGTCTGCACGTCTTGTGCGGCCGCGTCGATGTTACGGTCGAGCAGAAACTGCAGCGTGATCGACGTTGATCCGAGGGAGCTTGACGAGCTGATGGTGTCGATGCCGGGCAGGCTCGAGAACTGTTTTTCGAGCGGCGTGGCGACCGCCGCGGCCATCGTCTCGGGGTTCGCACCCGGGAGGTTGGCGTTGACGGTGATGGTGGGGAAGTCGATGGTCGGCAGGTCGCTGACGGGGAGTGAACGGTACCCGATGATGCCGAAGATCACGATCGACAGCTGAATCAGCGTCGTCGCGACCGGACGTTTGATGAAGCCCTCTGAGAGGTTCATCCTTTCTTGCCCACCGCAGGCTTGATCGCAATCTTCGCACCCGGCGTGAGCCGAAGCTGACCATCGGTGACGACCTGATCCTCAATCGTCAGGCCGGTCTCAACGACGGTGATCTCACCATCGGTCCATGCGACCTTCACTGGCCGCGCTTCAACGGTCTTGTCGGCCTTCACGACATACACGAACGGGCCCTGTTGGCTGGCCTGCATCGCGGTGGTCGGAATCACGATGGCGTGGGCTTCGACCGAGATCTGCAGCGAGACGTCGACATATTGCCCCGGCCAGAGCTGGCGATCGGTGTTGGGGAACGTGCCCTTCACCTTGATCATGTCAGTCGCCGGATCCACGCTGCTGTCGATGAAGCCGAGCGTGCCGTCGAGCGTGGCGCCGCCGGGAAGTTTCGCGGCGACCTTCAGCGCTTTCGGGCCCTGGCCGCCGCGCAACTTCGACAGCAGTCGCGCCGGCACAGCGAACGACACGTTGATTGGCGTTGTCTGGTTGATCGTCACCATTGGCGTGGTGTCGTTCGCGCGGATGAGTGCGCCCTGGTGCACTTGCAGCGCGCCCGTGCGGCCCGACACGGGCGCGGTGATTGTGGTGAATTGCAGCTGCAACTGCGCGTTCTCGATGGCCGCCCGGTCGGCGGCGAGCGCGCTCTTCAGTGCGTTCGCGTTCGCGTTGGCGGTGTCGCGATCCGCCTTCGGCATCAGGCCTTTGGCAAAGAGTTCCTCCGCGCGTCGCAGCTGTTCCTGTGCGTTGGCCGACTGCGCAGTGTCTTTGGTGAGCACCGCTTCCGCCTGCGTGAGCGTGATCTGAAATGGCCGCGGATCGAGCCTGAACAGCACGTCGCCGGCTCTCACGTCCTGGCCTTCTGTGAAGCCGACCTTCAACAGCTGGCCGGTGACCTGCGATCGAATGTCGACGGTGGAGGAGGCCATGACGGTGCCGACGGCTTTGACGGCGACCGGCAGTGACCGTTCTTCGACCTGCGCGACCGACACCGGCGCCGCGCCGCCGCCACCGCCGCGACCACCGCCTTTGGCATCCGCTGCAGGTGCGCCAGTGGCCGCGGGCGCGGCTCCCTGACCGCACGCCGCGCTACTGACAAGAAGGAGGCCGACTAAAACAGATCGCATGCACCTATTCTCTGACAGAAGGCGACCGCGCGGGTTACCCGTAACTAATTATCCATCTACCTGCAACACCTGTCGCGGGTTGATTGAGTGTGCAATGTGCACTAAATTGGCCGTGTGGCTGACTACCTGGGTGAGTTGGCGTGACAATTCGCGACACCCTGCGCGATCGGGCCGGGCGCCTCGTCTCGTTTGGCGCGATCTACAGCACGGTGCGGCGCCTCGAAGACAAGGGCCTGCTCCGATCCAACCTCAGCGATCCGACGCCGGTGCGTGGCGGGCGCGCCAAAAAGCAGCTTGAACTGACGCCGCGCGGCCGCAAGGCGCTCGGCGACGAACAGCGCGCCTTCCATCGCATGGCCGAAGGTCTGAAACTGCCATGAAACTCGTGACCTGGTGCTTGCGCTGCTGCGTCTCGGCCGACGATGTGGACGCGATCGACGGCGATCTGCGCCACGAACAGGCGGCGATGCGCGATCGTGGCACCGCGCCGTGGCGCGCCCACCTGTGGCTCGCGCGCGTGGATCCGCTGCTCGCGATGCGCGGCGACTAAGCGCCGCAGCGGCGTCAGCGACGGAGTGAGCTGCACGTGAAGAGCGGTCGCTTGTAGAACTCGCCGGGAAACTGGTCGAGGTCGTAGGGTGCAATCGCAGTCGCCAACTCGGTATCGCCAATCTCCGCGCAGGCGTTGATCGCAGAGACGATCTC
>Ga0114969_10004765_pt1 | contig 10699 bp, 9 predicted proteins | sample M_130807_MF_Meta_FD_87316 | JGI IMG/M metagenome (GOLD analysis project Ga0114969, IMG submission 87316) | Freshwater microbial communities from Lake Montjoie, Canada to study carbon cycling - M_130807_MF_MetaG | ecosystem: Environmental > Aquatic > Freshwater > Lake | place: Lake Montjoie...
GCAGTGCGTCAAGGATGCAAAACGCGTTTGGCATGCGTCGTGTCGACGACAACGCCGGCAGCGTCATTACGCGTTGGTGACACCCTTGCGCAGCGCTCGGCGGCACACGATAAACCCACCGATAAACCGACCGATAAACCCCGTTTTCGGGGGTTCGGAGAGGGTTTCGAGTGGTCTTGGACAAGGCCCGAAACACCCCGTTTTGTGGGCTATTTGCCCAGCTCAGAGCACCTTTTTGTGCCACCTTGGCCGAAAACGAGAAAGTCCCGGCCAAACAGGCCGGGACATTCCATAGTGGCGGGGACAGGATTTGAACCTGTGACCTTCCGGTTATGAGCCCGACGAGCTACCGAACTGCTCCACCCCGCGTCGTGGTGTGCAACCACGGTATCCAACGAAAGGTCAGCTCGCAACCCTAAGGTTGGAAGCGATTATGGGCCTCTTCAAACGCAAGCCAACAAACGATCTGGTGGCCACCTCCACCGTCAACGCGATCTCAGCACAGCAGCACGACATCGATGCGCTACGCATCGCATTGGCCGATATGAACACCCGACTCGACGCCAGCGAGCAGGTCCGCCGCGAGCTTGAGTCGCGCATCCAATCAATTGATGTCACCACGCTGTCGTTGCTCAATCGCACCAGCGGACTCGACGATCTCAGCCGACGCGTCGGCGAGGTCGATGCGCTGAAGCTACAAGTGGCCGAGGTCGAAGTGATCAAGCGCCAAGTCGCTCATCTTGATGCCGTCAACGCCAAGATCGCTTCGCTCGACGAACTCAACAGCAAGCTCTCTATTCTCTCCGAGCGGGTCACGGTCAGCGCCGACGATGCCCGCCAAGCCAAAGACCAAACGGCAACGCTGCACGAACGCATCTCAAACGTGTCGCACGAACTCGCCAATCAACTCGGCGAATTGAGCCGCGAGATCGATGGCCTCAGCGGCCGTGGCACTGCGCCATCGATGCCACCACCACTGCCAACGTTGCCGGCGCCAACCAACTTTGAGCCATCGCAATTGGTGGCCGAAGAACTCGTCAGCCAGCTTCGTTCAAGCCAGGTCAAACTCGCCAACGAACAGGCGCGCTACGAGATCGCATTCCGCCAAGACCTTGCGAAACTAGCCGAGCAAGTAAAGCGCAGCATCGAGGCAGCAGCCACAGCCGCCGCCGCCGACAACAACGACGACGACGACGACATCTAAACCTGCGCTGTCGCGTTACTTACTGACCGTTGCCTTCAGTGCCTTGAGGGCCTGCTCGATCAAGTCACGGGCCTCTGCCTGCTTCGACTGATACGTGGCGAAGTCGGCTGGCTTCTCAGCCAGCGCAGCATCGGCCTCGTCGAACAACTTCTGCGCACGGGCCAACAACTCGTCGGGTGTGTCGGTTGTGTTGCCTGGAGGCGTCGTGGTGCCCGGCTCTGACGGCGTCGTGCCAACACGATCGCCAACCTCGCCGTTGAACGATGGGAACAACTTCTTCAGGGCACCGGTGAGCGACGAGTCGATGACCGCGCGTGCGTTGTACGACACGATCATGAATCGATACTCGGCGAGGTTGTCGCCCAACACATAGAACGGCCGTACATACAACAAGCCGTCACTCACGGGCACCATCTGCAGATCGCCGAAGCGAACTGTGGAACCCTGCTGGTTCAACTGCGTAATGGTCTGCGAGATAGTTCCGTCGGTCTCTGCGTTGGTGGCAACAACCGTGGGACCGTCGACCGTGGCGGTCAACGAATATGCGGTGAGCTTGCCATACGAACTGGGATCACTCGAGGCAACCATGAACGACTGCAGCTCGGTACGCGTGTCGTCTTTCGAGTACGGCACGAAGGGTCGCAGAATTGAAAACGTGGCCGGGTCTTTTGAGCCAGGAGCGTGGAACATCGTGTAATACGGCACGAATCGTCGCGTCGTGCTCTCGGCCGAAACTGCACTAGATGCTGCTAGGCCGTCGGTGGGCTGAGTGTTGACGAGAGACGCACCAAGTGTTGAGTTGGGCTCAGTTGCTGGGCCCTGCGCAACGCTCCATGCACCAGTGCGCTCAAAGAATGCGTTCGGGGCCAACTGATAGCGCGCGTACGCCGCCGTCTGAATGCGGAACAGATCTTCGGGGTAGCGCAGGTGATCCTGCAATCCCTGCGGCATCAGTGATGCATCGACAAACAGATCGGGGAAGGCTCGGCTCCACGCCTTGAGGATTGGATCGGTCTTGTCTACCGCATAGAAAGTGACCGTGCCGTCGTATGAATCCACCACAACCTTCACGCTGTTGCGTGCGTAGTTGAACACGTGATCAAGACCGCTGCCGGAATCGAGTTGGCTTCGGTCAGCGTCTTGCGCGTATGGATATTGATCGGTCGTCGTAAACGCATCCATCACCCACAGCGCCTTGCCATCGAGCGCTACGGGATACGGATCAGTGTCGAAGTGAAGAAATGGAGCGAGCTTCTCTGCACGCTCTCGCACCCCGCGCACCCACTGGATGCGTGATTCGTTAGTGATCGAGTTTGAGCCCCACAGGTTGTAATCGAAGAACGACAGCGCAAACGCCAAGCGTCGTCCGCTGGAGTTGAGCAGCACACCACCGGTGCCGTCGTACGGCTTGGTCTCGGAGCCTTGACAGGGCTTCTCGGTGGTGTTGGTCTTCACCACAGCGAACCCAGTGATTGCAGGACTGAAATACAACTCAGAACGATTGAGCTTCACGTCGGAATAGATGGGGCGATTGTTGCTCTGCACCTGGCCTGCCGGCGCTGACACCAAGCCGCAACCGTGCGTAGCGATGAGGTGGGTGCCCTGCCATGACGTGTTGGCAACGTTCTTGAGATCGAGTTCGCGAGCGGCCACAAGCACCTGCTGCACGCGGTCGGCGGTCTTGTAGCGGTCGACGTCGAGGTCGCGAATCGCGAGGCCAGCAACTTGTCCCTTATCGAAGGTGAAGCGACGCAACATGATCGCCGGGTCAAGCAAGCGGGTGTCGCGGATGGGATCGAGGTTGTCGGCAATCTTCTTCGCCGTGAGGTCGCCAAAGGTGACCGACTTGGTCTCCACCTGATCGAGGCCAAGCGCCGCTCGAGTGGCCTCAATGTTGCGGGCGATGTACGCCGACTCTTTTTCCTTCTCGTTCGGATTGACCACCAACGCCTGGATCACTGACGGATAGATGACCCCACCGAACAGTGCGACCACAACCCAGAGCGCACAGGCCACGAGCGGGATTCTCCACGAACCGGTGCGGATGCTGTACAAGAACAGCGCCGCAACCAGCAATGCGATCAGCATGAGCAACATCACTGCGGGCAGTTGTGCCTTGAGCACCGAATACAGCGCGCCCTGCACGTAGCCGCGGCGCTCGGTGGTGAGTTGGTAGCGCTCGAGCCAGTACGCCCCAGCACGAAGCACGGCCAAGATCGAGAGCAGCACAGCGAAGTGGGCCTTCGAGGCACGTCGGGCCTTCGGCATTGGCGGGGCGATCACCACGCCGCCGCTGAGCACATGAGCCGCAACGGTCAGCAGCAACACCAACAGCACTGCGAGGAAGAGCCAGTCGAAGAGGAAGATCAAAAACGGCAACCGGAAGACGTAGAAGCCGATGTCGGTTGCGAACTGCGGATCGTTCTTGCCGAAGTTCACGCTGTTGCGAAACAGCAGCCACTCTTGCCAGTGGCCCGACGCCGGGACGGCGACAATGAGCGCCAGAAAGCCCGCTGCCACAACGCGCACGAGGCGCATGCGATTGCCAAACACCTCGTGAAAACGAACCACTGCAAGATGGGTATCGCCGTTGAAACCGCTGGGCGCCAGGCGATCGGCGATGAGTAGGTTGAGCGCAGCAAGCAACAAGAACAACAGGGCAAAGCCTGCGAACAGAAACAGCTTTGAGCCGAGCACACCCCAGAACACGTCGGTGCGCTCGAGGCTGGAGTGCCACAGGTAATCGATGTAGAAACCAGCAATTGCTCGGGAAGCCAGCAACAACCCCACCAGCACAACAGCGGTGACGATGAGCGCCATGCGCCAACGATCGCTGATTCGTGATGGTCGACGGAGGCGGCTCGGAAGGTCTGCAGGATCTCGCACAGGGCGAGACTAACCGGGGGTTACGGTGAGTGCGCCGCGATCGTAAGCAAGGCGCACGCTCTCTTCGACATATTCGTCGATGTGATGCGCTTTCCATTCGCGATAGATGCCACGAACTTCGTTGGCCAAGTCGCTGTTCACGCCGGCAGCCTTATCGATGCTTCGTGTGAGGCGATCGCGTAACGGCGAAATGATGTCGTTGGTCACGGCGTCGATGGCTGGCCGAACAATGGCCGGATTGCGACCATCGGAGCCACCTTGTGCTCCGGCAACTGCGGCAGCAACGAGATCTTTCTCGACAGCTGCTGAATAGCGAGCCGACTGGTCGGCTTCCCATGGCAGAAGATCATCGAGGGTACGAACTGGTTCCTTGCGACGCAGCAGATCGAGCAGTTCGTTCTGTTCATCGGCCAGTACTCGCTTGAGCTTGCGTGACGCCGACAAGATCAGCGGCACAACAGCTTCGGCAACGGTGTCAACACCCGACTCGGTTTGCGACTCGGCTTCTTCGTCTTCAACTTCGGCGGCTGGTACTTCGACGATGACAGCACGTTCGACCACAGTGTCGGCGCGAGACTCGCGAAGGCGAGCAAACAGGTCGTCGACCGAGCTCGTTGGCTTGGTCTCGGCCCGATCAGAGGTCTTCGCAAACAGCGACACAACCCGAGCAGGCTCACGGTCGTTGTTGTCGTTGCGGTCATCGAACGGTGCCGGCTCGGGCAACGAGACAACCGTGTCATCGTGAGACTCGACCAGTTGCAGGCCAATGGTGTCGTCGTCAGCTTCACCGAACACGTCAGCTTCAACTTCGAGTTCAACCTCGGCAACTTCAATTTCGATGTCGAGCTCGACGATCTCGATCTCGATCTCAACCTCGGCAACTTCCACCTCAGTCTGCGCCACCTGGTCGAGGTCGAGATCGTCATCGTCTCGGTCGGGTTGCATGTACATCGAGGTGGCAGGAACCATCAGCGGCACAGGGCCAGTGGTGGGCTGAAGGTTCACGTATTCGACTGGCTCACCCAACGGTGTGAGCTCGGCCATCACATCGACCGCAGCGAGGCGCGAGCGCTCGAACGCCTGCAGCAACCTGTCGCGCCCATGGATCAACTGTTCGAGTTGCTGGCGAGCCAACTCACGACGGCGAGCCAACTCGCTCAACACCCGTTCGCGATATGCGCGGGCCTCGTTGACCATGTCGCGGCCTTGCTGCTTGGCCATCTGCACTTCGGCCTCAGCGTCGGATGCAGCGTCTTGACGACGACGCGCGGACTCAATCTCGGCTTCTTCACGAAGGCGTTGCGCTTCGTCGGTGGCCTCACGCAACAGACGGGCACTGCCATCTTCGGCGCGGGCACGAATCTGGGTCGCAGCTTCACGGGCAGTCTGCAGAACGCGAGCGGCCTCTTCGCCCAGAAGGCGGGTGGCGGTGTCGTCGTCCATCGTGACTGCATCGGATGAGCCGGGATGCTGCGCCGAGCGCAGTTCGCGCTCGAGGAAGCGCTCGCGTTCTTGCAAGCGCGCGAGTTCGGCGGCAACCATACGCAAAAAGTCGCGGACCTCGGCCTGATCGAAGCCCCGACGAGACGTAGGGAACTGCGCAGACGAGACCGATGCCGCCGACGACGGATCTGGGCGCGAGAAGGAAATGGCCATTGCGAAGAATCGTAGGTCGATTCGAGACGCGAGTGGTGGCAATCGGGTTCGAGTGCGTTGCGCTACGACGCGGGCTTGAAGCCCTTACCCGGCAGGCCGAGACGATCACCATTGCCGCCGAGCTTGGTGAGGGCGGCAAGCGCTTCATCGATGGTGCCTACCGGAATAATCTGGACCTGATTTCCAGCTACTGAGCGGGCAGCTGCAATCTCGGCGTCCGACTGACTGGCCGGCACAAGAAAGTACTTGGTGCCGGTCTGTTTCACCGCCGAGGCCTTCTGCGCTAATCCGCCAATCGGCCCCACCTTGCCATCGACATCAATGGTGCCAGTGACCGCCACGCGGTTGCCGCCGGTGAGTTCGCCCGGAGTGAGTTCGTCGATCAAGGTCAGCGTGAACGCAAGGCCCGCCGATGGTCCACCGATGCCAGCCGTGTCGATAGTGACCGGGAACGGAGCGGCACCGACTTCGGTGGTATCGAACGGGTAGAAGCCCACGATGACGCGTGTTGGGTCGTCGGGCGACGCAATCAGCTCAACCTCACCCTTTTGCACTCCCGATTTGCCAGGCCTGTTGAACGAAACCTCAACCTTGTCGCCGCCCTTGTGCCGGGCGAGGATTGGCCTGAGATCGTCGAGGGTCTTGATTGGGGTTCCATCGATGCTGATGAGTTCGTCGTCGGGTTGCAGCACCTTGCCCGATGGCGCCTCCTCGGTGCACTCGGTACCGTCGGCGTTCACCTTGAAGCACACGATCTGGTCGACAACGATGTTGCCCGGCTTGAGATCGATGGGATACCCGAGCCTTGAGAGGGCCACGTATTCGGCGGCTTGCTTGGCCGAAACCATTTGTCGGCGGCCACGCGAGCTCTGTTGCTGCGGCGTGCCGCTTCCGTTGACGTCTTCAAAGGTCATCAGCTGCACGTCGTTCTCGCGGCGAACCATCAACCACGACAGCAGCGACAGTTGCGGCTCGCGGATGGTGACAAACAAGATGCTTCCGTCGGCCGCGTAACGCTGGGTGCCGCTGATTGCCATACGTGGCTCAACGCTCTCAGCATCGGCCGGAACAAGTGCGTATGGACGCTTGATCGACGAAAACCTTGATGCAGTGAACGACGAAGAAAGCAGCACCGCGGCGAGGGCGACGAACCCGACCGCCACAAGTGGCAGTGCCCAGATTCGATGACGCCGATTCGGTGCGACGCCGTCAACCGGCGGCGCAGGTACCATCTGTTCTTGCGTGTCAGTCACTGATTTCACCACTCGAGCGATCTGGATAGTTGGGCTCGCCATGCTCGCATTGCTGAGCCTTGGCTGGCGTAAGACTGCCAGAGCCACGCCCAAACCTACACGCGGCAACGAAGAACGCTTGCCAGGTATCGAAGTCGACGAACTCGTAGTGCCCGCATATCACCGCACTTCGGTGTTGAAGCGTTTGTGGGCTCTTGCCAGCGCCAGCGTACTTTCGATGCTGATCGGCGCACTCGCCGCCATCGCTCTAGCGGTCAGCCTTTCGTGGTTCGTCACCACGCTCTCAGACATGCTGCGTCGATGACCACCCCGCCCACCGCAACCGCCGCACATCGTCGGCGCGTCATCGCGCTCGCTGGCCACACCGGCGATCCCGACACCGCACGCCAAGGTTTAAGCGACCCTGACCCATCTGTGCGCGGCACTGCGCTCGGCGCCCTGCATCGTCTTGGAGCGCTGCGCACCAACGAACTCATCGAGAGCTTCAACGACGGCACTCCGTCGGTTCGCCGTCGTGCGGCCGAGGTCGCCGCTCACTACCCCGCGTTATCGATGCTCGCCTTGCTGCACGACTCAGACTCAACCGTCATCGAGGTAGCAGCATGGTCGTGCGGCGAACACGAGTTGGTCTCCGACGACGAACTGTTCTGCTTGGTCAGCTTGGCCACCGAGCACGACGATGCCTTAGTGCGCGAAGCCAGCGTCGCCGCGCTTGGCGCTATTGGCGACGACCGCGGCTTAGTTGCGATCCTTGCTGGTTGCACCGACAAGCCCGCCGTCCGCAGGCGCGCCGTGTTGGCCTTGGCACCTTTTGATGGCGACGAAGTTGAAGCCGCGCTCAGCGCAGCACTCGTCGACCGCGACTGGCAAGTGCGCCAAGCGGCCGAAGATCTCACACGCGACTGAGCGCTACCTTCTCGGCGGCATCGTGAGCGCGCATGCGCGTAGCCACCACTACGAGCAACCCCAAGACGCCGAGCAACACCAACGTGTCGATTGCAAAAACAATGCGGGCATGGGTGTGAACCCGGGTGCACGGCGTCCGCAAGTAGGCAAGCGATTCACCGAGCAGTGGCAACGGTTCGGTGCTGCGCGATGTGCTGGCAAACAGCGTGTAACACGAAACGCTTTGAGAGACCGGCGCACCTGTTTCCTTGCTGACGCCAACCGGCACAGAGTCAGAGAGCGGTTGCGCTGCCCACAAGAAGAGAACGCACAGATACCACGCAATGACAGCGACGCCGCTGAGGATGAGATAGCGACGGGCTTGTTTCGACACGTTGCAGATCATACGACGAGGCGTCACGACCCTGGCGCACGTCGGCTCCCTTGAGAATCTCAGGGCCGCCAACGAAGACTTTTCGGTGACGGCCGGCTCAACGGTTCGGGGAAACCGCGAGCTCCTTGCCGTCACCGGTCGATGCGCTTTCGTGCATCAACTTGTAGCTCATTATGCGGATTCCACCGAGAATGTCACTAGGGCCGAAAGTCCCTATTTCCCTGCTGCTTGCTCTGGGCAGCCGCACGCATCGCGCCCCGCCGCGATTACTTATGATTGTTTGATTCGGTGAAGAAGGTCGACGGTTTCCAGCGCCGCAAGGCCGGCGTCGGCGCCCTTGTTGCCGGCTTTGCTGCCGGCTCGTTCGAGCGCTTGGTCCATGGTGTCGACAGTGATGATGCCGTTGGTGATCACGACGCCGGTATCGAGTGCTATCCGGGCGAGGCCGGCTGCACTGTGGTTGGCGACAATCTCGAAGTGGTAAGTGGCTCCGCGCATCACCGCTCCGAGGGCGATAATCGCGTCGTACCTGCCGGTGGCGGCGAGGGTGTTGGCAACGATGGGGATCTCCCATGCGCCAGGAACCCACACGGTGTCGATGGCGTCGTCATCGACACCGTGACGCACGAGGATGTCGCGGGCGCCGTGCTCGAGTCGAGTGACGATGAGGTCGTTGAAGCGGGCGCAGACGAGCGCAAATCTGCGGTCGGTGCCGTTTGGGTGCCCGTTATACGTGGTCATTGCTGCTCCTGAGTCTGATCTACGGGGGCGACGAGGTGGCCCATGCGTTGCTGTTTGGTATCGATGTAGCGCTGTGCTTCGGGGTGGATTGGTACGTGGAGGGGGACGCGTTCGGTGATGGTCAGCCCGAATCCTTCGAGTCCGCTGTACTTGGCCGGGTTGTTCGTGAGCAGTCGGACGCTGCTCAAGCCGAGGTCGGCGAGGATTTGGGCGCCGATGCCATATTCGCGGGAGTCGACCGGCAGGCCGAGCTGAAGGTTGGCGTCGACGGTGTCGAGTCCGGTGTCTTGGAGTTCGTAGGCGCGTAGTTTGTGGGTAATGCCGATGCCTCGGCCCTCGTGTCCGCGGAGGTAGACGATCACGCCCGTGCCGTTGTCTTCGATGCGGCGCATTGCTTCGTGCAGTTGCGCGCCGCAGTCGCATTTGACACTGCCGAGCACGTCGCCCGTGATGCATTCACTGTGAACACGCACGAGTACGTCGGCGCATCCGGCGACGTCGCCCTTCACGAGCGCGAGGTGGGTGTCACCGCCATCGACGAGGCTGTCGAACGCGTAGCAGCGGAACTCTCCCCAGTCGGTGGGTAGCCGAGCGTCGGCTGTGCGGATGACGAGTTTCTCGGTTCGGCGGCGGTACCGGATCAGATCGGCGATCGAGACGAGCAGCAGTCCGTGCAGGTCGGCGAACGCACGAAGGTCGTCGACGCGGGCCATTCCGCCGTTGTCGAGGACAACTTCGCAGAGCACCCCTGCCGGGAATCGTCCGGCGAGGCGGGCGAGATCGACGGCGGCTTCAGTGTGCCCTGCACGTTTCAGCACCCCACCGGGGCGGGCGCGGAGCGGGAAGATGTGACCGGGTCGGTTGAACGCCTCCGAGCCGACGTTTGAGTCGGCGAGTGAACGCAACGTACGGGCTCGGTCGCCAGCGGAGATACCGGTTGAGGTTCCGCTCTTCAGATCGACCGAGACGGTAAACGCAGTGCCTTGTGCCTCTTGGTTCGCGGCCGGAGGGACCATCAGCGCGAGGTTGAGTTCGTCGCAGCGTTTATCGGGAAGCCCGACACAGATCACGCCGGACGTGTAACGGACGAAAAAGGCGATTTGCTCCTCTGTCGCTGCGTCTGCAGCCATGATCAAGTCGCCTTCGTTCTCGCGGTCCTCGTCATCAGCGACGACGACAATCTCGCCGCGAGCGATCGCGGCAATTGCGTCCTCAATCGAATCGAACAGTCCTTGTCTCATCAGACCACCTCATCCGGGTCACTGGCGCCCGGCGTGGTGCCGGGAGTTGACGACCGCTCGGCGGCGGAAGTGAACGGTCGGATCATGCGCTCGACGTACTTGGCGATCACATCGACTTCGATGTTGACCAAATCCCCGGGCCGTTTGGCGCCGAGGGTCGTCACGGCCGAGGTGTGAGGGATGATTGCGACGGTGAACCCGTCGTCGTAGGGGGTCACGATGGTCAGGCTGACCCCATCGACGGTAACCGAACCCTTCTCGACCAAGTACGGCAGCAGATCGACGGGAATGCGCACGCGCAGATCCGGCACCGGTTGAACGATCTCGCCGACACCGTCGACGTGTCCTTGCACGAGATGGCCGCCAAGGCGATCCTGCATCCGCACGGCACGTTCCAAGTTGACCACATCACCCGCCCGACTCGGAGCGAGACTCGTAC
>Ga0114969_10004766_pt1 | contig 10697 bp, 9 predicted proteins | sample M_130807_MF_Meta_FD_87316 | JGI IMG/M metagenome (GOLD analysis project Ga0114969, IMG submission 87316) | Freshwater microbial communities from Lake Montjoie, Canada to study carbon cycling - M_130807_MF_MetaG | ecosystem: Environmental > Aquatic > Freshwater > Lake | place: Lake Montjoie...
ATCACCAACCGCCGCTTGGGCAACGACAAGGTGAACGTTTCGGTGCTTTCGACATTTGAACACCGCAGCTATGAGCTGGCGGATAACGCCATGGTGTTCACACCGCAGACCGATCTGGCGATCATGAATTACATCGCCAACTACATTATTCAGAACAACGCGGTCGATCAGGAGTTCCTCAAGCAGCACGTCAATATTCGCAAGGGCGCGACCGATATCGGTTACGGCCTGCGTCCGACGCATCCGCTGGAAAAAGCCGCCAAGAATCCGGGTAGCGACGCCTCGGAACCGATGAGCTTCGACGATTACAAAGCCTTTGTGGCGGAATATACGCTGGAAAAAGCCGCCGAAATGAGCGGCGTGCCGAAAGATCAACTGGAAGCGCTGGCGAAGCTGTATGCCGATCCCAATGTGAAAGTGGTGTCTTACTGGATCATGGGCTTTAACCAGCATACGCGCGGCGTTTGGGCCAATAACCTGTGTTACAACCTGCACCTGCTGACCGGCAAGATCTCCAAACCGGGCTGCGGGCCGTTCTCACTTACCGGCCAGCCTTCCGCCTGCGGCACCGCGCGTGAAGTGGGAACCTTCTCCCACCGTCTGCCGGCAGATATGGTGGTCACCAACGAAAAACACCGCCAGATCGCCGAAAAAATCTGGCAGCTACCGGCTGGCACTATTCCAGAAAAAGTCGGGCTGCATGCGGTCGCTCAAGACCGGGCGCTGAAAGACGGCAAGCTGAATGCCTACTGGGTGATGTGTAACAACAACATGCAGGCCGGGCCAAACATCAACGAAGAACGTATGCCGGGCTGGCGCGATCCGCGCAACTTTATCGTGGTCTCCGATCCCTACCCGACGGTGAGTGCGCTGGCGGCGGACTTAATTCTGCCAACCGCCATGTGGGTAGAGAAAGAAGGGGCTTACGGTAACGCCGAGCGCCGCACCCAGTTCTGGCGCCAGCAGGTGAAAGCGCCGGGCGAAGCCAAATCCGATCTGTGGCAACTGGTGGAATTCGCCAAGCGCTTCAAAGTGGAAGAAGTGTGGCCAGCGGAACTGTTGAATCAGAAGCCGGAATACCGTGGCAAAACCCTGTATGACGTGCTGTTTGCCAACGGCGAAGTCAATAAATACAAGCTGGAAGAGATCCCGGCGGCTCAGTTGAACGACGAAGCGCGTGACTTCGGCTATTACCTCCAGAAAGGGCTGTTTGAAGAGTATGCCGGTTTCGGGCGCGGCCATGGTCACGATCTGGCGGCGTTCGACATGTACCATCAGGCGCGCGGCCTGCGTTGGCCGGTGGTCGATGGCAAAGAAACCCTGTGGCGTTACCGCGAAGGCACCGATCCTTATGTGAAAGCAGGTGAGAGCGTGCGTTTCTACGGCAAGCCAGACGGCAAAGCGGTGATCTTCGCGCTGCCGTTCGAACCGGCGGCCGAAAGCCCGGATCAGGAATATGACCTGTGGCTGTCTACCGGCCGCGTGCTGGAGCACTGGCATACCGGCTCCATGACGCGCCGCGTGCCAGAACTGCACCGTGCCTTCCCGGAAGCGGTGTTGTTTATCCATCCGCTGGACGCCAAAGAGCGCAACCTGCGCCGGGGTGACAGAGTGAAAGTGCTGTCACGCCGTGGCGAAGTGGTGAGCACCGTGGAAACCCGTGGCCGTAACCGCCCGCCTAAAGGTCTGGTGTACATGCCGTTCTTTGATGCGGCGCAGTTGGTCAATAACCTGACGCTGGATGCGACCGATCCGCTGTCAAAAGAGACCGATTACAAGAAGTGTGCGGTAAAACTGGAGAAGGTATAAGGCCAACGCCATGAGCCAGCAACGAGATAAAACCCCGGCGCGGCGGCGCTTCCTGCGTGATGCCGCCCGCAGCGCAGCTGGGTTGGCAGGGATCGCCGTACTGCTCGGGTTGCAGCAGAAGCAGTCGCAAGCGCGTGACGGCCTGGCCTTGCGGCCACCGGGCGCGCTGGCGAATGGGGCGTTTGACAGCGCCTGCATCCGCTGTGGCCAGTGCGTGCAGGCGTGCCCGTATCAGACGCTGAAATTGGCTACGCTGCTTTCGCCGCTGGCGGCGGGGACACCGTACTTTGTGGCGCGGGATATCCCTTGCGAGATGTGTGAAGACATTCCGTGTGTGGTGGCCTGCCCAAGCGGTGCGCTGGATCCTTTGCTGACCGATATCGATCAGGCGCGGATGGGGTTGGCGGTGCTGCTGGATCATGAAAATTGCTTGAACTGGCAGGGGCTGCGCTGTGACGTCTGTTACCGCGTCTGCCCGCAGATCGACAAGGCGATTACGCTGGATCTACAGCACAACCTACGTACCGGCAAGCACGCGATGTTCCTGCCTACGGTACACAGCAACGCTTGCACCGGCTGCGGCAAGTGCGAACAGGCCTGCGTGCTGGAACAGGCGGCCATCAAGGTATTACCAATGGAACTGGCTCGCGGCCAGTTGGGCGAGCATTACCGCTGGGGCTGGCAGGAAAAACAGCGTGCAGGGCATTCGCTGGTGCCGGAAGGGCTGACGTTACCGGCACGCGGTGCAAAGGGAGGTGAATGATGGCTAATCCTGTCGCACAAGCCGGGCGTGATGCGCGCCTGCGTCACGGCTGGTGGCGCAGCAATCGCTTTCTGATCCTGCGGCGCAGCAGCCAGTTGCTGATCTTGCTGATGTTTTTGTCTGGGCCGCTGTGGGGCGTCTGGATCCTGCGCGGTAACTACAGCGCCAGCCTGCTGTTGGAGACGATCCCGCTCACCGATCCGTTGATGATGCTGGAAAGCCTGCTGGCCGGTCATTGGCCAGCTTGGCTGGTGTGGGTGGGTACCGCAGTGGTGCTGATCTACGGCCTGATCGGCAATCGGGTGTTCTGTGGCTGGGTTTGTCCGTTGAATCCGGTCACCGATCTGGCTGCCTGGCTGCGGCGCAAGTTGGGTCTGCGGCAGTCGGCCAGCCTACCGCGCAGCTTGCGCTACGGCATTTTGATCGCCGTGCTGGTAGGCAGCGCCGTCAGCGGCACGCTGCTGTGGGAATGGCTCAACCCGGTTGCCCTGATGGGCCGTGGTTTGATTCATGGCATCGGAGAGGGGGCGCTGAGCTGGCTGAAAGGCTTGGTTGCCGCTTTTGGTGCCGGGATCTGGCTGATTGTGGCGCTGTTCCTGTTCGATCTGCTGGTGGTCGAGCACGGTTGGTGTGGTCATCTTTGCCCGGTGGGCGCCTTATACGGCGTCATTGGCAGCCGGGGCGTGGTGCAGATCAGCGCTGAGAAGCGCGAAAACTGCACCCGCTGTATGGATTGCATCCATGTTTGCCCGGAACCGCAAATTCTACGTGAACCGTTATTGCTGCAAAAAGGCGCGCCACAGGTGGCCAGTGATGCCTGTATTGCCTGCGGACGTTGTATCGACGTCTGTGCAGAAAATGTCTTCGAAATTAAGACCAAATTTCATTATTCGGGAGCCAAAAAATGAAAAGCAATGTCCTGAACAAGCCGCTTTCCCTGTGTGGTGCGCTGCTGTCGCTGGTAGTTGCCAGCTTCGCGTTTGCCGCCAGTGATGTGGACCTTCAGCAATCGCCAGAGGTTTCCGCCACTGTCGAAGGGCAGATCAAAATGCCGAAACAGCAGGAAAGAATGGCGCTGAACTATGTTAACCAGCCGCCGATGATCCCGCACAGCATTGATGGTTATCAGGTGACCAAGAACACCAACCGTTGTTTGCAGTGCCACGGTGTGGAGAGTTATCGCACGACCGGCGCACCGCGTGTCAGCCCGACGCACTTTATGGACAGTGACGGCAAAGTGCTGGGTGAAGTGGCACCACGCCGCTATTTCTGTCTGCAATGTCACGTACCACAAACCGATGCTGCACCGATCATCGGTAACGATTTCAAGCCCATGCCGGGCTTTGGGCAATAAGCGGGGGAGTTATGGCCGAACGTAATAATGAAACATCTGAGAAAAAGGCCGGGCTGATTCGCCGTTTATGGCGCTGGTGGCGCAGGCCGAGCCGCTTGGCGTTGGGCACGCTGTTGTTGCTGGGATTTGTGTCCGGGATTATTTTCTGGGGCGGTTTCAACACGGGTATGGAAGCGGCTAACACCGAGCAGTTCTGCATCGGTTGCCATGAAATGCGTGAAAACGTCTACGAAGAATATATGGATAGCGTGCATTACAACAACCGCAGCGGCGTTCGCGCCACCTGTCCGGATTGCCACGTGCCGCACGAGTGGGCACCGAAAATGCTGCGCAAGCTGAAGGCCAGCAAAGAGCTGTATGGCAAGGTGTTTGGCGTGATCGACACGCCGCAGAAGTTTGAAACACACCGGTTGGCGATGGCCACGAACGAATGGGCGCGGATGAAGGCCAATAACTCACAAGAGTGCCGTAACTGTCATAACTTTGAGTATATGGACTTCAGCGCACAGAAAACCGTGGCGGCGAAGATGCATGACAAAGCGATCGTCGAAGGCAAAACCTGTATTGATTGCCATAAAGGGATCGCGCATAAGTTGCCAGATATGCGCGAAGTGCCGAGCGGTTTTTAAGCGATTGGCGTTAAAAAACCCCGCAGTGCTGCAAAGCCTGCGGGGTTTTTTTGTTGCAAATCCGCCGTGGCTGCGTTTTGCTATTGGCCCATGATTGGGTTGCTCAGCTAACGGAAACCAGGTTTATGTCATCGAAGATTGAAAATATCAGGAAAGAGCTGTTGTCGAACAACTGGTATGTATTGAATAAATATACCTTTGATTTGAAACGTAAAAATGGCGGCTCCATTGAGCAGGTGCGTGAAGTGTACGATCGTGGTAACGGCGCCACCATTCTGCTGTATAACCGCGCCAAAGGCACCGTGGTGCTGACCAATCAATTCCGTATGCCGACCTACGTCAACGGCAATGCCAGCGGTATGCTGCTGGAAGCCTGCGCCGGGCTGCTGGATGCGGATTCCCCCGAGCAGTGCGCCCGCCGCGAAGCGGTGGAAGAAACCGGTTTTCAGGTGGATAAAGTACAGAAAATCTTCGAAGCCTATATGTCGCCAGGGGGCGTGACGGAGATCGTCCATTTCTTTATTGCCGAATATCAGGATAACGAACGCCATACCGCAGGCGGTGGCATCGAAGATGAAGATATCGAAGTGGTGGAACTGCCGTTCAGCGAAGCGGTGGCGATGATCGCCGATGGCCGCATCAAAGATGGCAAAACCATTATGTTGTTGCAGTATCTGCAAATCCATCGGCTGATGGAATAATTTCTCATCCGAGTTTGGCAAATATCCTTAAATGGGGCTGGATGTAACCACATAAATACGGGCGCAGGAACACCTGATGAAATTGAATGATTATAATACTGCTGATTTACCTTTGAATGATGTGGCTGAACTGCTGGCATCCGTCAACCAAGAGACCTTGAAGAAAGGTACGCAACTGATGGATAAAAAATGCGTCAGTAACCTGCAGATTCGGGCAAATAAAATCACCGCTGATGTGAGAGGCAGTTACATTTATCAGGTTCAGTTCTCCTTCAAACCCGAATTACGATGCGATTGTACCTGCCCAGCGGCCGATTATATGGATATTTGCAAACATGCCGTTGTCGTTGCATTACAACTGACGCAGCCCGATAAGGTGCCAGAAGAAGATCAGAATGAACAGCTGCTGCGCCGTTACTTCAAGCAAAAACAACCCGATGAACTTATTTCGCTATTGCTGGAATTGCTGAGGGGCAATGAAAGCTTGGCCAAGGCGTGGTTATTTGAGGCCACGCTGGCATCTGAACCACCCTCACTGGCACAGCTGAAAAAAATGGTGACCAAGGCCATGCCCGCGCGTGCGCTTTGGAACTGGCATGAAGTGTCTGGCTATTTCTCCGCCGCAGAAGCGCAGTTGGGGAGTATCTGGACGGCGATGGAAAAGTTACCCGTGGCAGAACAGTGGTTACTGACCGAGCATGTGTTGAAACGCCTGAATAACGTGTTAGGGCGCATTGATGATTCTGGCGGTTATCGCTTCGCTATTGAAGGCCAACTTTTTGAAAAAATGCCTGCAATTTTTGAAAAACTCGACTGGTCTGCTGCAAAGAAGGCGCAATGGCTGTTTGAACACCTGAATCAGACGGAATATGACGTCTTCCCAGAGGTTCTTCAGTATTTTCCTTGCATCGGTGAGGTGAAAAATTGCCTGCTGAAATTATGTAATGATGCCGTTGAAACGATGGCAACCGAGCTCCTGAGAGTCGATCAACCGTTTGAACTGGCATGGCAAATGAAAAGCTATGCGAGACCCCTATTGGAGGCTGCCCAACAAAGCGGCAACTGGCGCGAAGAGGTGCGCTTGCTGTCGATGCTGGCTTACCGCTGTGACGATTTCCTGGAGCTTAGCAAACTCTGCCTTGGGCATCAGGAAGAGCTTGATGCAGAAGATTGGTTACTGAGAGCGAAAAAAGTGGCGGAGCACCAGCATGAAGAAAGGGCCTGTGCCCATCAGGAGGTGCGGGTAAAGATGGCTTTTGGTGAACATCAGCAAGCATGGCAGGCTGCCTGGCGCGGTTTTGAACAACATCCTAGCTATCATGAATATCAATATCTGCTCACTGTTCACGAGCAGCTTGGGCACTTGGAACCCCAACTGTTAACCAAGGTGGAACAGGTGCTGATCAATGCTCCAAGCCAGCAGAGGGATCTGGTCGATTTTTATCTGGCAAACCATGAGCTTGAAAAAGCGAGAGCCTGTATCAGGAGCGGGGGCGGCTCGCGGGAACAAGTACTGCAACTGGCTGATTTATCGGTTGCCAAGCAGCCAGCGGAGGCGCTGGCAATCTATCAGCGGGTAGTAAAAAAGCTTATCGAACAGGGCAATGCACCGTCCTATGAACAGGCCGCACAGCTATTATTGCAACTACAGGCGCAGCTCAAGGCAAACCAGCATCCATTGAGCGATTTCAACCACTCCGTGGCTCAATTAGCCACGGAGTTTCGGCGTAAACGCAACATGCTTGCCCTACTGAATACCCATTTTGCCGATTGCTTTTAGTGCCGCCGGACTGGAATTACAGTTCAGCCACCAACATATCTTCCAGTTTCTGCTGGTCAACGGCGAACAGCCGGATGCCTTCGGCCAGTTTCTCTACCGCCATCGCATCCTGATTATGCAACCAGCGGAACTCGGCTTCGGCCAGCGGAGCGGGTTGGTGGAAGGCTTCGACCGATGGCGTCAGTTGGCGCTCAATCGGCCGATCGCTTTGCTTCAGCTGTTCGAGCAGATTGGGGGAAATGGTTAAACGATCGCAGCCCGCCAGCGCCAGAATCTGTTCAACCTTACGGAAGCTGGCCCCCATGATCACCGTCTGGTAGCGATGCTGCTTGTAGTATTCATAAATCGCGCGGACCGATTTCACGCCAGGATCCTGCTCTGCATCGTAGTCCGTCATTGGCTGTTTGGCCTGATACCAGTCATAGATACGGCCAACAAACGGGGAGATCAGGAACACGCCCGCCTCGGCGCAGGCACGGGCCTGCGCAAAGGAAAACAGCAGCGTCAGGTTGGTGTTGATCCCCTCTCTTTCCAGCTCTTCAGCCGCTTTGATCCCTTCCCAGGTGGCGGCCAGCTTGATCAGAATGCGCGATTTCGCGATCCCTTGCGCCTGATACATCCCAATCAGCTTGCGTGCCTTGGCCACGCACATGCCGCGATCGAACGACAAGCGGGCATCCACCTCGGTAGAGATACGGCCCGGCACGCTTTTCAGGATTTCTACGCCAATATTGACTGCCAGTTTATCGCTGGCATTAATCAACTGGGTTTCTTTACTGCCACCCTGCTGGCGGGCGTAGTTGAGCGCCTCGACGATCAGTGGCCTATATTGTGGCAGCGCAGCGGCTTTCAGGATCAGCGAAGGGTTAGTGGTGGCATCCTGGGGCTCGAACTGGCGGATTGATTCGATGTCGCCACTGTCGGCGACTACGACGGTTAACTGCTTGAGTGCGTCTAACTGGTTCATCGATAAGCTCCTTGCTCAATGTGAGTAAATGAGAATAGTTTTCATATAAGCAACCACAGTGCCTGATAACGCCGACGAATGACATGCGCTTTTACTGATTGTTATGATGGACCATAACAATCAGCCGGGATCAGCGCTGGCCGATAACCTGCTCGTAATAGCCAATCTTTGCCACTTTGGGTGCCGATCCTCCCCCTTCAAACTCCGAGGCCAGCCAGGCTTCGACGATCGACTTCGCCAATTCCGGGCCGATAACGCGTGCACCCAGAGTGATGATCTGCGCATCGTTACTCTTGCGGGCCCGCTGGGCGGAATAGGTGTCATGACACTGTGCGGCACGGATCCCCGGTACTTTGTTGGCCACGATGCTCATACCAATGCCGGTGCCGCACAGCAGGATCCCACGTTGATGTTTGCCATCCTTGATCGCCTGTGCGACCTCAAAGGCAATATCCGGGTAGCTGGTTGATCGCCCATTGTTTTCTGGCGCGTAGTCGGTAACGGGGATATTGCGCTGTTGCAGGCAGGCAACGATCACATTCTTCAATTCAATGGCGGCATCATCGGCGCCGATAGCAATAGGCAACATAAAGATCTCCAAGTTGATAGCAATAGGGTTGACGATCTCGGTAGCGCGTCATGGGGTTACCATAACTATAGATCATCAAACGCTCAACTAATGTTCTTTTGTTTTTGTGTTTCTCTGGCTTTATAGGCATTAAAAGTGACTTAAATACCAATAAATAGGTGTTTATTGGACTTTTAGTCATTTTTTGAGGTCTTTTTGAGCGGTATCACAGTTTGAAAAGTTGGTGGTGGGCAATTTGGTGCATAGTGAGTAGTGTTCATATGTTCTTTTAATGTGTTAATGATCATAATGACGAACCCTACCAGAGGAGAGAACTATGTGTCAGAACTGCGTAACACCGGCAAAAATGGCCGAAGGAATTCCTGAAACCATGAAAGCGGTGGTGGCTTATGCCCCGCATGATTACCGCCTGGAGGAAGTGGCAGTACCGAAAATTGGCCCGAAAGAGATTCTGATCAAGGTCGAAGCCTGTGGGATCTGTGCCGGTGACGTTAAAGCGTTTGAAGGGGCCGCCAGTTTCTGGGGCGATGACAAGCAACCGGCTTATATCAAAGCGCCGATGATCCCCGGTCACGAATTTATCGGCCATGTGGTGGGTTATGGCGAAGGGGTTGAAGGATTTAACCTGGGCGATCGGGTGATCTCCGAACAGATCGTCCCGTGCTGGGAATGCCGTTTCTGTAACCGAGGTCAGTATTGGATGTGTGAAAAACACGATCTGTATGGCTTCCAGAAAAACGTCAACGGCGGCATGGCGGAATACATGAAGTTCACCAAAGAAGCCATCAACTATCACGTGCCTGCGGATATGCCGATCGAAGATGCCATCCTGATCGAACCTTATGCCTGCTCGTTCCACGCGGTGCAGCGCGCCAATATCAAACTGGGCGATGTGGTGGTGCTGGCCGGTGCCGGGACGCTCGGCCTGGGCATGATCGGGGCGATCAAAAAATCCGGCCCGGCCAAGCTGGTGGTGCTCGATCTGTCTGACGAGCGCCTGGCATTGGCGAAAAAGTTTGGCGCCGACGTGGTGCTGAACCCGCTGCGTGACGACGTGATGGCCATTGTCAAAGGCATAACCGAAGGCTACGGCTGCGATATCTACATTGAAGCCACCGGCGCGCAGAAGTCCGTTGAACAAGGGCTGATGCTGATCCGCAAGCTGGGCACCTTTGTTGAGTTCTCGGTATTTAAAGATCCGGTGACCGTCGACTGGAGCATTATCAGCGATCGCAAAGAGCTGGATGTGCTGGGTTCACACCTGGGGCCGTATTGTTACCCGCTGGTGATCGAAGGCATCCGCAATGGCGATCTGCCCACCGAAGGTGTGGTCACGCAAACGCTGCCGCTCGAGCAGTTTGCCGAAGGTTTCGAAATGATGAAACGCGGTGTCGGCTCGATCAAAGTGGTGCTTAACCCGAACCTGTAATGCCTGCATCGTTCTGGTGCGGGTGAACCTGCACCGCTATACCCAAAATAATTCGAGTTGCTTGTAGGCGGCCACTGAGTGAGGCCCTAGGAGTATAGATAAACTATGTGACTAGGGTGAACGAAGGCAGCCAACACCCAAGCAACTTGAAGTATGAAGGGGATATATTAAATGTGCTGAGGTGTGCTATGTGGAATGGACTGATTCATCGCATTGGTCTTTCGCCAAAATTAATGCTCGGTTATGCCGGCGTGCTGGTATTTATGATGGGGGAAGGGCTGGAGCAAGGCTGGCTTTCGCCCTATCTGATCGGCAAAGGGCTAACCATTCAGGAATCGGCGCTGGTGTTCAGCGTCTACGGTTTTGCTGCGGCGATTGCCGCCTGGTTTTCTGGCGTGCTGGCAGAGATTTTCACCGCCCGCCGGGTGATGATGGCCGGGCTGCTGCTGTTCCTGCTGGGGTCGGTGTGCTTTCTGGTGTGGGGGTTACCGAGCAATAACCTGGCGATCATGGTGCCGACCTATGCCCTGCGTGGGCTGGGTTATCCGCTGTTTGCCTATGGTTTTCTGGTGTGGGTGGCCTATGAGGCACCGCCGGAAAGGTTGGGATCGGCGGTGGGGATCTTCTGGTTTGTCTACAGCGGTGGCCTGAGCGTATTGGGCGTGCTCTACTCCAG
>Ga0114969_10004767_pt1 | contig 10697 bp, 6 predicted proteins | sample M_130807_MF_Meta_FD_87316 | JGI IMG/M metagenome (GOLD analysis project Ga0114969, IMG submission 87316) | Freshwater microbial communities from Lake Montjoie, Canada to study carbon cycling - M_130807_MF_MetaG | ecosystem: Environmental > Aquatic > Freshwater > Lake | place: Lake Montjoie...
AATTGAGAATTCATTTAGCAGATTATGAAAATGATAGTTTAGTTAAACAATTATTTGATTTAAGAACTCGATGGGAAAATTTATCAAATAACGATATATTTGATTCTTTTGTTTTAAATTTTGGATTTAATGAAACATATCAAATAGTTAATGCAAAATTTAAAGTTAATGAAGTAGCGACACCTGAATTAATTATTAAGTTATATGAACCGTTACCTAGCAAATATGTAGAAAAAACTAAAGTTTGGATTTCTGAAGAAATTATAATACCGCAAGTTGAGTCAATATCAGTAATACCTCAACATATATCAGATTCCGTTAATAATTTAGCAGCTCCAAATTTTGATTTAGAATATACAGATGGCGCATCTATTGCAACAGATTTTAAATCATGGAACGATTTATTAGCAACTAACGTATCTACATCACAACAATTAATTGATACATATTTTTCAGGCAGTTTATCTGGAATAAAATTAAATATTAATTACAGAGATTTTAATAATTTTGTACAATATAGTTCAGCTACTGAAAGAGTTAAAAATTTCAAATATAAATTAAAATTAATTGAACATTTTACTTCACAATTAGATATAATTACTAATGCACCTACATCAACTATTTTAGATAATAATTTATTTGATTTACAAACTAAAAGAAATAGGGTAGTAAGTGGTTTTGACGATTTTGAAAAATATTTATTTTTTAGTACGACTGGAAGTATATTATATACACATGTTGATAACACGACAGGATCTATAGAGCCATGGCCAAAACAAACCAATACACAATCTACATGGCAAGAATTACATCAACAATGGCAAAATACTGATATATTATATAATAATGTATATTTTACTAATTGTTATTCTACAACGTCAACTGCGGGAACTATATATTATGAAAATTTAATAGAGTTAGCAGATACTTATGATAAGTATAATGTACATCAATTACAAAATACTATACCAGCACATATTCAAAATTCCGCGGACGGAGATCAATTTTTATTATTTGTAAATATGATAGCTCAACATTTTGACATCATATGGACATATATTAATAATTTAACTTCTACTAAAATGAGAGAAGAACATCCTAAAGATGGTATGCCTGATGATTTATTATATCACGTGGCATCATCAATGGGTTTCAATCTTTTAAATGGTAACTCAAGTTCCGATTTATGGAAATATGCTTTAGGAGTAGATAATGCCGGAAATACTATACAAGATGCGTCTGTAACAGGAATTACTTCTTTATCTCATGAAAGCACTACGAAAGAAATTTGGAGACGAATTGTAAATAATTTACCATATATTTTAAAATCTAAAGGTACCTCTAGATCAATAAAAGCTTTATTGACTTGTTTCGGTATACCTTCGACTGTATTAACCATTAAGGAATATGGCGGACCTTCTACATTTACAGACGCCGATCATTTTCCAGAATATGTACATGATGTATATCACAAAGCATGGAATGTAAATGGATTTACTACATTAGATATATCTAATAATGCATTAGACAATGGCACTGGAACATTAGTGAACCCAAATACATTAGAATTTAGATTTAAAACTGATAATAATTATACATATGAATATGGTACTAATTATACAATATTTACTGATACTGACAGTATTAAATTATACTTAGCAAGAGAAAATAATTATAATAATTTAGGTAAATTAATTTATGATGACGATTATGGTAATGTAATTACAGTTGGTAATTTAGAAATATTTGATAATAGTTGGCATTTAATAACAATAGATCAAAATCAAACTTCAGGAAACACAACTTTAAAAGCAACAAAATCATTATACGGAAAAAGAATTTATATAAATTCAGGTTCAATTAATAATATACCAGCGCCGTTATTCAATTCTGGATATCTATTATCATTTGGACAGTCTTTTAATATTAATAATCCTAGTTTTAAAGGTCATATTGAAGAAATTAGATTATGGTCTGGTTCATTAAGTGATCTTACACTTGAAGAGCATGCTGCATCTCCAAATACATATACATATAACAATGACGTAAATGCATTGGTAACAGGCGATGAAGCAGACGCACCTTTTAGACATTTATTACAACGATTTCCATTATCTGATTCTAATATAAAAGATGTAAATTATTTTTATTCTGCTCATCCAAACCAAACTATAAACATAAGTGGTTCAGGAGCATATCTTTATGTAAGTTCACCTAACAATTTTGTACTTGAAGGATTTGAAGAAACGTATTATACTCCATCTCCTTCATTGGGAGGTTCAAGTTTATATACAAACAAAGTAAGAATTGAATCATCTAGTTTAGATGTAAATAAAAGATTGAATACTCAAACGAGAATTGAAAAATCTTCTTTTGATAGATATTCATTGGATTCTAATAGATTAGGCGTTTATTTTTCACCTCAAACTCAAATTAACAATGATATATTTAATCAATTAGGTTATTTTGAAATTGATGATTATATTGGTAACCCGGGAGATTTATACAATGAACATTATACAGAATTAACTAATTTTGCAATTCAATATTGGAAAAAATATGAAAATAGAAATGATTTTGAAGCGTATTTCCGTGCTTTAGAAATTTATGATTTTACATTATTCAAATATATAAAGAAATTATTACCGCAAAGAACTAATGCTGTTTTAGGATTAGTAGTAGAGCCTAACGTATTAGAACGAAGTAGAGTTAGATTAAATAGAAAACCTACAATTGAAGATTTAACACATGAGACTGTTATAGCTCAATTTGATCTTTCATTATATGCAGATACAGACGACATTAACGCAGTAGTAGATGACTCTATAATTACACCTAATTTTGATTATGATGATGATAAACTAGGTTCATTTAATGGAATAATTATAGATCCAGACATAACTTATGATGATGATAAACAAGCAACTTTAGAATTTGTACAAATAGATACTAAATTTGATTATGATGATGAAAAGTTAGGTGCCGTAGCAGGAATAAATTTAACACCTTTTATAGACTATGATGATGAAAAATTAGGCATAATGCCTGAGATAGAATTATTACCATATATGGATTTAGATGTTGATAAATTAGGATTATTAGAAAGTACTAATCCAATATTAACTACATCTACAGTTATTAAATCTGCTGATGGTAACATAATAAGAATAATGAATTCTTCAGGTATAGTATCTAATATACCAAAAAGTACAATATCAACTAATATAGATAATATAAACAAACTAGGAACTACCTGGGTACAAAACAGATTTATTGGTATTAATAAATTAAAGGAATCTGGATCATATACTCCAGTTACAAAATTAATAGCCAAATCGCGATTATCTACATATCAATATACGTCAAATTATTTTTATAGTACTGCTGCATCCGCATCATTACAATTGCCTTATTCACAAAGTTATTCATTAGCAGAAGTACAACAGGTACGAAGTGATGGCTGGAGAAATTCAAGATATAATGGATGTAAATTAACAGCTGATGCCGTAAATATAAATTCAAAACAAACTATAGATGGCGGTCCAGTAGTAAAAGTTATTAAAGTTAATCCAAATCAAATTATATTTGCTAGCGGACAATGGACAACAATTGATGAAAATAATACCGGTATTAAAAAACGAACAATTTAAAATAAAAACTTAGATTTTTAAAAATTACATATTTATTTAAAAGAAATTATATTATGGGATATTTAAACAACAGTACAATCACTGTCGACGCAATTTTAACAAAAAAGGGTAGAGAATTGTTAGCTCGCGGTAAAGACGAATTTAAAATTACTCAATTTGCATTAGCTGATGATGAGATTGATTATGATTTGTGGAATCCTGCACATCCATTAGGAACTAGTTATTATGGAATTATTATTGAAAATATGCCTTTAGTAGAAGCAACTGCTGATGAGTCTAATATTATGCGATATAAATTAGTAACATTACCAAAGAAAACTGCAAGAATACCAGTTATTTCTGTATCACAAACATCAGCAACATTAACTGCACCAGGCCAAGTATTTACAATTACTCCAACTACAACTAACTTTACTTCAGGCAATGCAACTCTAGGATATACGGCTATTTTATCAAATTCAGATGCATGTTCATTACAAGTAATGAGTCCTGTAATGGCAGGTGTTAGCCCAACAGTTCCTAGATTTATTGGCGATGCTGAAGCAGCAACTTCAATATCAGCAGTTGGATTTAGTTTCAACGTAATTGCAAAACAACAATTAGTTTCGGATGTAACTGCTACTATAACTATCATTGGAAATGAGACGGGTGGTAGAACTACTGTTACTGTAACAGTTAAGAAAACATCATTAGCAACATCAACAGGTACTCCAATAACTAATGCTAGAGGATAATAATTTAATAAAATAAATAATAATATATGGCATCAGGAACTTCAGTTGCATCTTTAACTGGTACAGCGATTCAAGTACAAGGCGATCCAAATGTATATTTATATACTGGAGGGAAACGCTATGTTTATCGATCACAGAAATCTTATATCGATTGGGGATCACCTAAAATTACTTTAGTATCTAAATCAGGATTAAACTCTATTCCAGAAGGAGGTTATATATCAGAAGGTAAAAATTTAGTTCCATTATCAAATCCAGCAGAGGTACAACAAAAAGCACTTCAATTAGCTAATCAAATAATAGCTAATCAAAATGCTAATCGTATGATGGCAGCTAGTGGTAGGGTATTTACCACATTTGATACATATTCTGATATTTTAGAAAATCAACAAGTGCAAGTTACAGCAGGATTGTTTAGTAGCAATGCAGCTACTATGTCAGTAATATTTACATCTTCATTACAATCAACAACATCTAAACAATATTATTATGAATCTTGGAATGGGATTGCAGTAAATTCAGAACCACAATTTTCAGTAGCGTATGGCCATAGAAAAGGTTCGGGTTCATCAGCAGCAGGAACTGTAAATGATTCGCCTTCTAGAGCAATATATTCTCAATATAGATTGTTATTATTAAACCCTGGGGACACAGCATTTACTTTCAAAGATGGTACATCATCGGATTCAATATATGCAATCAATTATAATAGGGCAAGATTAAAAGATAGATTAGATCCAGGTAACTGGCAAATGACTTTATCTCAATTATCCGGGTCTTTTGTTCCAAACAATGTACATACAGGGTCTAACGTTAGATTAATATCAGGTTCAGGAGTAAACCCTTCATATATAACATTAATAGATGATTCAGGAGATTTATATAATTTAGGAACTGCAGGCTCAGAAAATGTATATAATATAGTATCAGGTTCATTAACAGACGGAATTTATAATTCAAATGCACCTAAATATTACGGATTATTATATCCAGCATTCGGAATAGCAATTCTTAATGACAATGTGTTAAATCAATCAGCATCATTTAATACTGTAACAGGTTCAAATATAGCAGGTGATAATGCATGGAAATTATTAACATCAATTTCAGGAGCATTTGCTGCAAACGCAAATTTTGCAATGCAAGCCAGAAATGTAGAAACTATTACATCAACTCATTATTTTGTGCGAGTAAAAAACGCAGAATATAATTTCTCAAATAATCCAACATTTACTACCGGCTCAGTTGGAGAATTCGCTCAAGCAACATTTATTGGAGATCCTAGAACATATATAACAACAATTGGTATGTATAATAATAGACAAGAGTTATTAGCAGTAGCAAAATTATCGCAGCCAATTCAAAAATCATTTTCAATCGAAACTTTAATCAAAGTTAAATTAGATTTCTAATATTAAATAAATAAATATCAATATGGCACTATTCAGAATTCCAGGAACTAGACTGTCTATAGGTTCATCAAGTCCAAGGCCAGTACCTAGACCTGCGGCACCAATGGCATCACCTGTACGACCAACTAATACACTTACGGGATCACCACTATTTCCTAATAGTCCAAGACCACTTGCAATTCCGTTACAAGATATCTCTGTTACACCTAAGCCAACACCATCCAATCCAACACCAACGCCGATTCCAGTTACAACAACACAAATTAATTCAGAAATTCAGGCACAAGCTACTACATTAGCAACTGAAATGGTTAATCAAATTGTAACTCAAGCACGGCTTACTGATACAGGAAGAGTATTTACTAGATTTGAACCAGTAAATGATATAGTTGAAAATCAAAAAGTATTTTTAACAACAGGTTTATTTTCTAACACACTCAATGGAGTGTCTGTTAATGCCGCTACTATGTCTGCATTATTTACTTCTTCATTACAAAATGTATCAAGTAAACAATACTATTATGAAACTTGGAATAAAAATCCTACGACGTCAGAAAGTGCAGAACCACAATTTTCAGTAGCTTACGGACACAGAAGAGGTTCAGGTTCATCAGCATCCGGAACTATAAATGATTCGCCTTCTAGAGCAATATATTCTCAATATAGATTATTATTATTAAACCCAGAAGATACTCAATTTACTTTCAAAGACGGTACATCATCAGATTCAATATACGCAATTAATTTCAATAGATCTAGGATGTTAGACAAAGTTGATCCAGGTAACTGGCAATTAACCTTAGGGCAGCTTTCAGGTTCAGCAGTAGCTAATAGTTCACATACAGGGTCTAACGTTAGATTAATATCAGGTTCAGGAGTAAACCCTTCATATATAACATTAATAGACGATTCAAATGATTTAGAACAAGAATTTATATCAACGACAGGAAGAGTAGTTAATGTAGTTTCAGGATCTTTATTAACTGGTATTTATAATCCTACAAATCCACAGTATTATGGTTTAATGTATCCTGAAATGGGTATAATAATATTAAATGATACTAAGTTAAATCAATCAGCATCATTTAATACTGTAACAGGTTCAAATATAAATGGAGATAATGCATGGAAATTATTAACATCAATTTCAGGAGCATTTAGTACAGACCCAGTTAATTATTCATTTCAATCAAGAAATTCAATAGTTAGAACATCCGCTCATTATTTTGTGCGAGTAAAAAACGCAGAATATAATTTCTCAAATAATCCAACGTATGTTACAGGTTCAGAAGGAACATTTTCTCAACCAACATTTGTAGGAGATCCGACAGTATATATTACTACGGTAGGCATGTATAACGATAGGCAAGAATTATTAGCAGTAGGAAAATTATCTAAAGCAATTCAAAAATCATTCTCAAAAGAATCTTTAATTAAAGTTAGATTAGATTTCTAAAATTTTAAAAAATATACCATTAAGTAGACTCTTTGATATTTATATTAAAGAGTCTATTTTACTATAATATGGGAAAACCTGGAGTATTTAAAAAAATAAGTGAACAAGATAGAAATATAACACCTTTTAAGGTTTATAAATCTTGGAGATATGAATCTACATCTAGTTTAGATAGTAGCGGTATTGATAGGTTAGTTGCGATTAAGCCAAACAGCGCAAAATATGCCGGGGCAAAAGTTACATTGGATACATGGCAAACAAAGTTTGATTCTAGCTCAATATTAATCAACTCTGCTAATGATAAAGAAGCATCATTAATTTGGTATAGCTTAAATCATTTATATTATAAAAGAGCTGGTATGCCATTTGAAACATTTGGATATTCAGATCCAGCCGTAATAGAAAGAACTATATTCAATGAAGCGGCAGTAATTTCAATACCTCAAAAACAATTTGGAGAACTAATTAAGCCAGGTTCTGTTAAACTTAATTTAAAAAATTCACAATTAAATTTAATATCAATGTCTTTATATGACGATGGAAACGGCAATTTAATTGATTCCGCATTAAGTAGTTCTATTTCAAATGAAATTTTGTATTTAGGATTCAATGCAATGACATATTCTAAATTTTGGACTGATAATACTGAAAATTGGACTATAACAAATAATATTATAGATTCAATTCAAACAGATACAACTATACAAGAGTTAGACGTAAAAGGAGTAAATTTATATATTTCTAATTCAGATAAAGTTTATAATTTATTAAGCAAATCAACTTCAAATGCATATGGAAATTCTGCATTGTTCAACGGAAATGCTTATATTAGAATACCAAATAATGATACTTTAAATTTTAAAAGAAGTGATGACTTTGCTATTGGAATATGGGTAGGTCATGACGCAACTGTTACGGCAACAAACGTATCTACTATATTGTCAAAAAGAACTACCTTAAAGAAAAATATAAAACAACGTTCGGGTATTAATAAATATGTTGATTATAATATGCCAATAAACCAATATCCATATGATATTAGAGTTTTTAGTGGATCAATATTAGAATGCAGAACATCAAACGGAGGTGTAACAACTTCTTTAACTAGTTCACTTCTATTAAATAATGTTAATCATATTTTATTACAAAAAACAGGTTCTAATTTTGAATTATATGTAAATGGTGCATTACAATCTTCAAAAACAATTGACGTTGAAAATTACCATACTGATGCTGATATATTTATAGGATCTTTAGGATTAACAGACACAGGAAATGTCAATCAAGGGTTTACGGGATCTTTAAATGAAATTATAATGTTTAGTAAAGGACTAACAACATCCGAAATTACACAATTATCATATACAGGTTCTGAAAATTTAATGACAACTAATACAAATGCTGTCGGAAACATATTTTATGAGCATGGAATTATAGTATTATCTGATCCTAGAACTAAATATGGCACTGAACAATATAGAATGTTCAATGATAAATTATTTAATTATACAACGGGGGTCACTCAAACAAATTATTTAACAAATTTCTTATTAGAATACAATTCCACTGTTACATTATATGAACATGAATATATTTGTAAAGCAAATGAAGATGAGTTTAATTTTACTTCAAATTCTACTATTAGATTAGATAATAATGAAAATTCAGACGTGCCTAAATCATTTGTAGCAAATGAATCATTTGCTCCGTATATAACAACTATTGGATTATATGATCAATATGGCAGAATGTTAGCAGTAGGCAAATTAGGCACCCCAATTAAAAAACGAGACGACGTTGATTTAAACTTAATAGTTAAGTTTGATATGTAATAAATTAAAGTTATGGCAAAAAGAAACCCTTACTCAGTAAAAGCAGTAGCTGCAAAATACGGATTTAGATCTGGTCTAGAAATGACAATAGATGAATCTTTAAAGGCTCAAGGAATAGATGGAGAATATGAAAAACATATTATTGAATTTACTAAACCTGAAACAAAACACAAATATCACCCTGATTTCAAATTACCAAATGGTATATTTGTAGAAACAAAAGGTAGGTTTTTAACTGATGATAGAAAAAAGCATCTATTAATTAAAGCACAACACCCTGAATTAGATATTAGATTTTTATTTCAAAACTCTAAAACTAAAATTTCCAAGGCATCAAAAACTACATATGCAGATTGGTGTATTAAGCATGGTTATATATTCGCAGATAAAACTATTCCCACTGATTGGTTAATTTAACTTGTTCTATTCATAAGGTTTTCTTATATTAGTCTAGATGATAAATAATAGATTAATAGAACTGATAACTTCTGTGTTAGGCAAAGGTAAGCTTACCAATAAAGGTAATATAGCTCATCATTGTCCTTTCTGTCATTCTTCAAGACGAAAATTAGAAGTTCAGTCAGTTACCAATGATAAAGGAGAAAATCCATGGCATTGTTGGACTTGTAACAAAGCTGGAAAAAAGCTAACTTCGCTGTTCAAATCACTGAATGTTAGCAGAGAAAAGATTTCTGAACTTTATACGGTTCTTAACATCCAACCCAAATATAGTAACAATACGAACATTGGTTACAACCAATCTATACAGGTCCTAGACCTGCCTAAAGAGTATATCCCTTTGTATAAACATTCTGAGTCAATTGAATATAAAAATGCTATTCACTACTTAAGAAGTAAAAGAAAAATTACTTTATCTGAGATTGTAAAATATAACATTGGCTATTGTGAATCAGGAGATTATGCTAAAAAGATAATAATTCCTTCTTATGACGATGCTGGTAAATTAAATTATTTTGTAGGCAGAGCATATTATGAAGTCGACTTTAAACATAAAAATCCAGACCACACAAAAGATTGTGTAGGATTTGAATTGTTTATAAATTGGTCACTTCCTTTGGTATTAGTAGAAGGTGCATTTGATGCTATTGCAGTCAGAAGAAATGCAATACCATTATTTGGAAAAACAATATCAGAAGATTTGCGAAAAAAGATTATAGAAAATAAAGTAACAAAATTATATATTTGTCTTGATAAAGACGCACAAAAACAAGCATTGGAGCATGCTGAATATTTCATGAATAATGGAGTTCAAGTATTCTTTGTTGATTTATTTGAAAAAGACCCTGCAGATATAGGGTTTGAAGAAATGAGTAAATTAATTAAACAAACCCAACCGCTTACTTTTGGAAAATTCATGGAATATAAATTATTTGGATAATGGAAAAGTTTAACATAGGATTTGAGAAGATTGATAAAATATATCACATAGCAGATATTCATATTAGAAACCTCAGACGACACCAAGAATATAAAGTAGTATTTGATAGAACAGTAGAGGCTATTAAAAAAACAATAGGCCCAAATGATATCATCTTTTTAGGAGGAGATATTGTACATGCAAAAACAGATATGACACCTGAGTTAATTCAATC
>Ga0114969_10004769_pt1 | contig 10695 bp, 10 predicted proteins | sample M_130807_MF_Meta_FD_87316 | JGI IMG/M metagenome (GOLD analysis project Ga0114969, IMG submission 87316) | Freshwater microbial communities from Lake Montjoie, Canada to study carbon cycling - M_130807_MF_MetaG | ecosystem: Environmental > Aquatic > Freshwater > Lake | place: Lake Montjoie...
GGTGGCAAATATGTCAACAGTAAGAATTCAAGTAAGAAGAGGCACAGCAGCACAGTGGACCTCAGTAAATCCAATTTTGGCAGCAGGAGAGTTAGGCGTTGAATCAGACACTAACCTATTTAAATTCGGTAACGGATCCTCTACATGGACCGCCCTTTCATATGCAAATAATTCAGATGTAGCGATTGGTGAAATATCCCAAGACGCAATTAACTCCGCCCTTACAATGGGAAGCGGACTTACAAAAACATATAACGATGGTGCCAACACAATCACTATTGCAGTCGATGCTTCATATTTTAATGAACTTGCACAAGATGCTGTTAACACAGCAATTCAGGTCGGCTCAGGAATTACAAGAACATACAATGATTCTGCTAATACAATAACATTTCAAGCAGATGAGTCAGTTCTTGCAACAAGGTCATACGTTAATGATCAGTTAACCACCCTTGAAAATGCATCAGATTCAGCATATTTGCTTGCATCAGATCTTGGAGTAGCAAGCGGAGTAGCTTCACTTACTTCAAGTGGTAAAGTACCATCAAGTCAACTTGATCTTACAGAAACAGTACAAGATGTTCTTGGGAGCACTGTTATTTCAGGAAGAGGCGCAGGTGTATCATACAATGATTCCGCAGGAACACTTACTTTATCTGCATTAATTACAGGAGGAGGTTCAGTAGCAGTACAAAATAATGCTGGGGACAATGGCATTACTATTGGCCTGGCAGGAACTGTAGATGCAACAACAAAATTAATAACTCCACTTGTACAGGCAGGAACAGTAGCAGCAACAACAGTAACTGCAGATACCGCATCTGTTGGGGCCCTTACAATTTCAGGAAACCTGACAGTTAATGGAACAACAACAACAGTAAATTCAACAAATGTTTCAATTGATGATCCAATGATTTATATTGGCGACGGCAACCAATCTAACGTATTAGACTTAGGTGTAGTTGCAGCATTCAATGATGGAACTTACCAGCATGCAGGACTTGTTCGTGATGCGTCAGATGGTCTATGGAAGCTTTTCTCTGGTGTTATACAAGAACCAGGAACTACAGTAGATTTTACTACTTACACAAAAGATAGTCTTGAAATTGGAACTTTAATTGCTGATGCAGCAATGATTGGAAACGTAAGTAATACAGAGTTGCAATATTTAGATGGAGTTTCTTCTTCTATACAAACTCAAATTAATTCTAAGCTAGCAAGTGCAACTGCAGCATCTACATACGCACCAATTGCTTCACCAACACTTAGCAATACTACCCTAACTGGTACTATAACAGCACCCAGCAGCTCAATTAGTGGCAATGCAATTCAAAATCAAACACTAACTAACACACAAATTAGCACTACAGCAGAAATTGCACAAAGCAAAATTTCTGGACTACCAGAAGCACTTAATGCAAAGTCTAATATTGACTCACCAACATTTACTGGCGTAGTAATTCTTCCAAATACAACATCAATAGGATCAGTCAGTGCTACAGAAATTGGATATCTTGATTCAGTAACATCAAATGTTCAATCTCAAATTAACGCAGCCGTTGCAGCAACAGCTAGCAATTACACAATACTTGATGGAAATATTAGCACTGAAGCCGCAACACGAGCTACAGGAATTGCAGCTGAAGCCGCTGCACGTAGCGCAGCAATTGCAGGAGTTAATACTACAAATACCGCACAGGATACAGAAATTGCCGCAATTAATACTGCACAGGGAGTACAAGATACAGCAATAGCAACTAAGGCAACAATTGCCTCACCAACATTTACAGGTACAGTAACTGTACCAACACTATCTGTCACAGGCTCAGCAACTGGCATTACAAAGACAATGGTTGGCCTAGGAAATGTTGATAATACAACAGATGCATTAAAGCCAATTTCAACTGCAACACAAACAGCTTTAGATGCTAAATTAGCAGTAGCAACTGCAGCATCTACATACGCACCAATTGCTTCACCTACATTTACTGGAACAGTATCTGGTGTAACAAAGGCTCACGTAGGTCTAGGATCTGCGGATAACACAGCCGATACAGCCAAGCCAGTCTCTACAGCACAGGCTACAGCAATTGCAACTGCAAAGGCAGAAGCGATTGCATCAGCAACAGCACAGGTTGACGCACTTCTAACTGGTGCCCCAGCAGCCCTTAATACACTTGATGAGCTCGCAGCAGCCCTTGGAGATGATGCAAACTTTGCATCAACAGTAACAACAAGCCTTGGTCTAAAAGCCCCAATTGCCTCACCAACATTTACAGGTATAGTCACTCTGCCAGCAGCGGGAATTGTATTCTCTGATGGAACACAGGCAAAAGCAGGCGTTCCCTCAATAACAACATTTGGATCATCTCTTGCAGCGTCAGCAACACTTGCAGCAGGAGAACAAGATAAGTTTGTGCCAGTCGCTGGAGCAGTAATTATTACTCTTCCTGCAACAGGATATTCAACTGGTCAATCAATCGATTTCTACCAAGCATCAGGAACTGGAGCATCATTTGCTTCAACCAACAGCGTTGTAGGAACACCAGGATTAAAGTTTAGAACTACAAATTCTGTTGTAACAGCAATGAAGACTGCAGCAGGATGGTTAATCTTCGGAGATCTTTCAGCTTAATCTAAAAGTATTTAATATAATAAAAATTAAAGGAGATTTAATATGTCAAAGCAAGCAGGTAGAATGAGCCAGGGGGCTAACGATTTCTTAGCCCCATATGCTCCAACAATAGGAACAGCAACAAATGTTGGTTCAGGCCGAGCATTTAATAACGGACGGGCAGATGTAACATTTACTCCTGACTCAAGAAATGCTGCAGATTCATTTACCGTTACCTCTTCTCCAGGAAATTTTGTTGGAACTGCAATTGCATCCCCGATTTCAGTTTTAGGACTTCAGTCAGGAGTTGCATATACATTTACTGTAAAAGCAATTAACACCTATGGAGTTTCAGGAGATTCAAATCCTTCAAACACAATTACATCTACAACCATCCCAAATACTATGTCTGCGCCAACCGCAACAGCTCAGACAAACCAAGACTCAGTAACTTGGGATTCAGTTATACCAAATAACGGAGGATCTGCAATTACTGGATACGTTCTAACGTCTTCAGATGGACCAACGTATTCGACTGCAGCAACAACCTATACAGTTCCAGAAACAGCAAATACATCTCAGACTTATAGAATTCAGGCAGTAAATGCAAACGGTACTTCAGAATATTCTGCTAACTCAAACTCAGTTACAACATTGGCACCATTCTTCCCACCGTTCTTTCCACCAAGCTTTTTTGCCCCACCAACTTTCTTTGCCCCACCAGGGTTCTTTGCCCCACCAGGGTTCTTTGCCCCACCAGGGTTCTTTGCCCCACCAAGCTTTTTTGCCCCACCAGGGTTCTTTGCCCCACCAGGGTTCTTTGCCCCACCAGGGTTCTTTGCCCCACCAAGCTTTTTTGCTCCACCAAGATTCTTTACTTGTATAGATGAAGACACATTAATATCAGTACTAGATGGCGAAAACATAGTCTATATCCCAGCAAAAGACATTAAAATAGGTGACGTGGTTGCTGGAGTTAAATGGGATGAGCTTACATCTGAAATTGATGAGGACCCTTCTGTTTGGTCATCAAAATCAATAACAGGAATGGACGTAGTCCCAACAACAATTACAAATATCGTACCTTCAGTAAAAGACATAACAATGTTCTTTAACGGGGATATGTCAAAAAGATTCTCTCTAGAGCACACAGTACTTGTAAAAAGAAATGATGTCTATATGTTTATTACAACAGGAACAGTAGAAGTAGGAGACATTATACTACAAAGAGTTGAAAATAAAGGATTTGTTGAAGTATCAGTTGAGTCTATAAATACTATTGATGAAACAAGAAATGTTTACAAGATAGATGCTTCACCAATAGATGTCCTAATTGCAGGAGATATTGTAGTACACAACGTAAAAATGTTCTAGTGTCTATATATCATCTTCATATACCCAGAACATCTGGTGTATACATAAGGAACAATATGGTCCCAGACCTTATTGCTAAAGATATTCCACACTTTGCATCAAATCGAACAAAGATTGATACAGAGCATATTAAAAAAAGTAAGTTTGTTATAGGACACTTTGGGAGAATGCCATTAAAATACATGGAGTCTCCCAAAGTTTTCTGTTTACTCAGGGATCCAGTGGAAAGATATGTTAGCTATTTTAAATATAATACTGGGTATATAACATCAAAAGAGTCGGCAGAAAATAATTTAGATCAGTGGCTATACAGAGAGCAGTCAGCGATACAGGGAAACCTTCAGTCTAAATTTCTAACTGGGTCCACGGACGTAAGCCTTTTTAACAGTTATATTGGGGTAAGCTCAGAATCATATATAGACAACATATGGCACCTACAAGATTACTCAATAGACATAGATAGGGTTAAAGAGGCAGCCATGAATATAAACGTATACACAATGGAAAACTATGATAAGTTTAAGCTTGATTTTAGCGAAGAAGTTAAAAAACAGTTTGGAATAAATGCATTCAAATACTCTGATAAATCTAACAGATCTCCATCAATTAAGGTAGAAATTAATAAATCTCATTTAAAAAGAATTAAAGAGTTAAATGAAATAGATTGCGAGATATATGATTATGTCAGATCAAATGAAAAAAGATAGTAAATGGTCTTTTTTTAAAACATCAATATTTAAAATTGATAATATAAAAAAAGAAGTTTTATCTTATACAGAAGAGTGGCTTCAAGATGAATCAAGGCAAAATACTTACCTTACCCATAAAGACACCGAGACAATCAGCCTGATTACCTCAGATTATAACTGGGTTGCTGGGCAGCCTTTAAATAAAAATGTTAAAAATAAATTTAATTCCAATAAAGCAAATAATGAAATTGAAGATATTTATATAAAAATAGCCAATGCCTACAATGGAGAAGTCGTTAGGTGTGAAATTGTAAAGTTAAAGGCGGGGGCAAAAATAAGAAAGCATGTTGATGGCGGAACTATGTTGCACTACTCAAGAAGGATACACATACCAGTTATAACCAACCCAGAAGTATATTTTACTGTTAATAATGAAAAAATTAATATGATAGAATCACAAGGATACGAAATAAATAACACGTTACCACACTCCGTGGAAAATAATAGCACCTTAGATAGAGTTCACATAATCATTGACATTATGCCAAATAATATGCTAAACTATATTAAGACAGGAGCGTAAATGATTACAGACATAAAGCCAAACTGGTCATCAAAAGAAATGTTATTTCCAGGACTATGGGTATACAGAAATGTAGTGCCACAATCTATTATGGATAAAACAAAAGATTTTATTGACGCCAACAATGATTCATACAAATGGGCAGACGCGACAGTTGGATATTCCGAAACAAAACTAGACTATAGAGACTGCCAAGATTTTAAAATTGGAGAAATTAAAAGTCCTAAAAATATACAAGAATTTGCTTTGTCAGAAATATGGGAGTCTGCGTATGCAGCTCAAATCCCATCTGTTGAAGACTATTGCGGTAAGTATAACGTAAGAATGAATTATTGGGAAGTTATGAACTTTATTCAATATGGCCCAGGCCAACACTTTAAAGAACACGCAGACCATGGCTTCTCCTATAGCGCTACGGTTTCATTGGTGGCATATCCAAATGACGATTATCTTGGCGGAGAATTAACTTTTCCAAAATTAGATATTTCGATAAAACCAAAAGCTGGGGATCTTTACATATTTCCTTCTACATACTTGTTTTCTCACGTAGCCGAGCCAGTAATAGAAGGAAGAAAATATTCGATTGTAACAATGCTAGACTATAATGATCATGCACACTGCCAAGAGTTTATGCAGATGAGAGCAGAAAGAGTTGAACGTGAAAAACATAAAGGTCTACAAAACTAGAGAAGGATACGCCAAGGTATCCCCATTAAATGCAAAAAGATCTTGGATGGACGAGACCTACGAATCTCACGCATACAAGTGCTTTCCAGTTGGATTAACCAATCAATTAGGATGGGGAATATCTTTTCCTGAAGACATTACTTTTATTTGGGATGGAATTTCCGACTCCACCCCAGACCATGTTAAAATACTTTCTGGTGATAAATATGCTTATACTAGCAGGGCAAATGCAACAATTAGCTTTAATACTGGACTAATGTTTGTAACTGAAAAAGATCAGACCCTTCTTTCAATGCCAGTTCCAAACCAGTTTATAGATGGAGTTGTTCCATTTACAACACTTCTTTCCACATCATTTTTTAAGGGAGATATTCCAGTGGCCTGGAGAATAACTAGGCCAAATGTAGAGATAACAATAAAAGCAAACACCCCGATTATATCTATAATACCAATCAATTTAGAAAATCTGCAAAATTCAGAAATTATTTTATCTCCAATATCAGAAGTTCCCAGACCACAATTTTTAGACGAGTCCTACTCAACCGCAGTACAAGCTGCAAATGCAGCGGGAAATTGGACTAATTTTTATAGAGATGCAACAGATCATAAAGGCAAAAAAATGGGAGAACATCAGGTAAAAGCAATCCGATTAAAAGGTGGCTCAGACTAAATGATTAATGATAAAATGTATATTATAGGGAATAGGTAAAATGAAACCAGCAAACGAAGACATGAAGTTACACGCTCCAAAATCAATAACTCCTTCTGGGTTTTATGGAAATTCTTCTGACAATATAGTCGAGTTAGAAAACTTTCTTACACCAGAAGAAAGAGAGCGATTAGTAAATTTTGCTTTAAATAATAAGATATGGGATTACACGGAGACACATGTCGATGAAGATGGATTGGTCCTATATGATGCTGATATATGGAAAGACAGGGTTTGCACATACTTTTCTTTAATGGAATCGGACCCTACTATACTTGACTTGATTAATAGCATGATTGCAAGATTAAAAATTGAAGTAGATAAATTTTTTGATGTTGATGCAAAAGAAACGGGCCCAGCAATTGTTAGATGGCCAGTTGGAGCAAGACAAGAGCCACATGCAGATAAAGAATTTCATACTGGTATTGAAAAGGGACGAGCAAATGATTTTCCCCACTACGACCTAGCGGGTTTATTTTATTTCAATGACGAATATGAGGGTGGAGAATTATACTTCCCGCAACATGGAATAGAGTTTAAGCCTAAAGCAGGAGCAGCATATTTTTTCCCAGGCGACATGCATTACACGCACGGGGTAAGACCAGTTAAATCTGGAAATCGATTTACATCTCCATTTTTTTGGACGATTATGAGACACACGGGAGAAAGACAGCCATGAGCAATTTAGAGTATATAGAATTATATCCACAAATAGACGTTTACAGAAATGTTTTGTCTGATCCACAAAATCTTTATAAAACAATGAAGAAGTCTGAACAGACATCTGAAGGTAAACATTATTTAAATAAGTGGGATCCTTGGGCACATTTTGGTACTTATACTCAGATAAAAGATAAATCTGATTTAAGCGCAATTGAACAAGACGAAATGTACCTTGAAGAAAAAGACTTTGCAGACCAGGTTCAGGCAGCGTATGACCTTGTTTTAAAAGATTATATTGAAAGACATTCAATTAAACTAAAGCCTGGATGGCATTTTAGCGGTTGTTCATTTTCTAAATATAGAGACCAGGTAGATGTACTAAATAACAAGATGACAATGCAATATCACACAGACTTCATTATCTCAGAAAGAGATATGCCTGGTTCAAAGTTTCAGCTAACATGCACCATGTATATTAACGATGATTATAATGGCGGAGACATTGAATTTTTTGTAGATGGCAATTTAATCAACCACAAGCCACAGTCTGGAGATATCCTTGTGTTCCCATCTGATGCACCTTATTTCCATGGAGTAAAAACTATTCATGGCGGAGAAAAGTTTTTTGTAAGAAATTTTGTTATGTATTCTTATGATGGACACCCCGACTGGATTGCAAAACAAAAGCAATTTGGTGCAGCAAACTGGATGAAGAAAGAGTTTAAAAGACTAGAACAAGAAAATCCAAGAAACATGAGATACCTGCAAGACGGAGTACCAACAGAGTACGATGACCTATCTGGCGACAAGTCTGGCCCAGACAAGGGAATGCAATGAAACTAACTAAGTTAACAGAAGACATATATCTTTACGAAGACTATATAACAAAAGAAGAATGCTCTTCAGTAATTGCACTACTAAATGATCTTGAAGAAAATGAAGAAGATTACTGGAAAGGCATCTCTTTCTACGAGTCATCCTCAGCAAGGTATCCTTATGACGGAGAGCCAATTCTAGAAAAGTTTAACTTAAGCCCAACCTGGTTTACAGATTTAAAAAATCGTTTTAGGCAATCTGCTGCAGACGTTGCAAATAAATCATTTGAAGATATGTCGCAAATTAGCTTTCATGTTCAAAGATGGTTACCAGGAGCATTTGCTCCAAAGCACTCAGACAACAGCGATCATGAAGGAAAAATGGGCGCATTTACAAGAAGTAGATACGCTGGGTTCCTTTATTTAAATGATAATTTTGAAGGTGGCACTTTAAAGTTTGATGCTAAGCACGGCGAGCTCCCACTAGAGGTTGTTCCAAAAGCTGGTTCATTTTTAATATTTCATGGTGGTCACAAAAATATGCACGAAGTTACGGTTGTTAAAAAAGCTGCAAGATATACACTTGGATCTTTTTGGGATGATAGAGAAGAATCTGATTATCCAGAAGATGTAAGGGCCGCATGGGCGGAAGAATTAGCAGGAGTAAGAGAAATGCAAAAAGGTGAACAAGAAGAATGGAAAGACATTAGAGGTAAGGGCTTAAGATTATCCCCAAACGGAGCCACAATACCAGCATCAGAAGTAGAAGAAATAAATGAGTAGCCAAGACTTTAATCCAGAAGACATGTATCACATGTTTATTTTGAAACAGCTGTCTAATGATATTTGGTACTTTAAGAATGTTATCAGTTACCCAAAAGAATTACTTCAATTTATAAATGATATAGACTTGGACAATAGATCTCACAGCATAATAACAAAATGGGAAGATTGGACTGCAAGCAACGACACCAGTTTTATTTATGGCAAAAATAAAAATATAATAACCAGTAATATAAAAAATAAAATTGACGGTGGAAGACTAGATCAAAAAATACTTTACATTAAAAATAGCATAGAGATGGCATTTGAAATGTGCTTAAGTCAGTACCTGTCCAATCACAACTTAGACCCATCAATGTATTCTTTGATGCTAAACGAGATTCCTATAAGAAAATGGACTGGTCCAGGAATGGGACCTCACTGCGATAACTATGACGGAGATAGCAATTTAGCTTTCTCTATGATATCTTATATAAATGCAGACTATGAAGGCGGTGAAATTGAGTTTCCAGATCATGGAATATCAATAAAGCCAGAAGAAGGAAGCCTCCTTATTTTCCCAAGCCAAGAGCCGTATTTACATAAAGTCAATAACGTTACATTTGGCAATAGATATACATCACATTTGTCTGTGTATAAGATCTAGGATGGTATAATTAAAAAATGGCAACAGTAGGCGTTAATGGATGGCACTTCCCAAGTTACTCGGACTCTCCCGACGTACCTAGAGATCTTGGTATTTTGGGAGCAGATATTGCAACCTACATAGCAGCGCATCCTGGGCCTACTGGCCCAACGGGTGCGTCAAATGTTTTAACCGTAGCCGCAACAAATACTTTAAACGCAGGACAAAGCGCCACAGTAACTATTAGCGGAACATCTCCTTCACAGTCTTTAACGTTTAATATTCCAAGAGGACAAGATGGTATTCTTGGAGGTAACGGTCCTTCTAACGTTTTATCAATCGGAACAGTCACAGGTGGAACTTCTGCATCTGCAACTATTAGTGGCACCTCTCCTTCACAAGTTTTAAGCCTAGTTCTTCCTAAAGGCGATACTGGCGCAACTGGCGCAACTGGCGCAACTGGCGCAACTGGCCCCCAAGGCAGCCCAGCAGCAACAATAGCAATAAACTCAACTGCAACTGGATTGGCTGGTTCTAACGCAACTGTTATAAACAGCGGAACAACAAGTAATGTTTTATTAGATTTTGTAATTCCGCGTGGAGCAGATGGCGCAACTGGCGCAACTGGTGCAACGGGACCAGCGGGAGCAACAGCAAGCATAGATCCAATTGCTACAAGAATCTCACTACAAACAACTGCAACATCTTCAACTGGCGTGAACTCAGCATGGTATCCTATTTCTACAAATCTTTATACTTTAGGTTTACTTGGTCCAATTAACTCTGGAACAGATAATGTAACCAGAGGATGGAAAAACATATATTTAAACTCAGCAGCAACCGTCATATCAGATCAAAGAACAAAAGAAAATATATTAACGTCAGACCTTGGACTAAACTTTATTAATAAATTAAATCCAGTTAAATACAATAAAATTGGTGGAGATAGAACACACTACGGATTAATTGCACAGCAAGTCAAGTCAGTCTTAGACGAAGCAAATATTTTAGATTTTGGTGGCTGGGTAATTTCTGATGTTAATGACGCGGAAGGTCAGCAAGCATTAAGATATGAAGAATTTATTTCTCCTTTAATTAAAGCGGTCCAAGAACTTACAGCAAGAGTAAAAATACTAGAAGAGAAGTAGTCTTA
>Ga0114969_10004771_pt1 | contig 10692 bp, 11 predicted proteins | sample M_130807_MF_Meta_FD_87316 | JGI IMG/M metagenome (GOLD analysis project Ga0114969, IMG submission 87316) | Freshwater microbial communities from Lake Montjoie, Canada to study carbon cycling - M_130807_MF_MetaG | ecosystem: Environmental > Aquatic > Freshwater > Lake | place: Lake Montjoie...
AATGGATTCGGGGCTCGCCAGCACCCTTTTAATCTGCGCCACCGCCGCCGCCTCCACTTCCCCTGCCGGAATACGCTCGTAGGTTTTACCGGCCGTACCGAAGCGCAGTTCTGACTTGGAGACGTAATAGAAATACTTGCGCCCGTTCTTGCGCGAGTAGGTCGGATACATCGGCTCACCCTTGGGTGCAAACAGCAGGCCGCGTAACAGCGCGTCGGTGCGAGATCTGATCTTGGTCTCGGCCGACCGGGCGTGACCGTCCTTGGCCAGCACCGCGTGAACCTCGCCCCACAGACCGGGATCAATGATCGCCGCGTGCACACCGGGGAACCATTTCCCCTTGTGAGAAATCTCACCCAAGAAGATGCGGTTGCGCAGCAGTTTGTGCAGGTACTTCTTGTCGATGCGCTTGCCGGACCGGGTTTGACCCTCCTGCGTCGTCCAGGCCTTGGTGGTGATTCCCTCGGCGCTCAGGTTGGCGGCGATCTGCGTCGGTGAGCTGATGGTCAGCATTTCGGCAAAGATGCGCCGCACAATCGTGCATGCCCTCGTCGGTCTTGTTTCTATTCACTCAAAAAGCGGGGAAATTTTTGCCAGAACCTCCTCCATGATGGATGCTGGCAAGGTGTCCACCTTGCGCGCATTTCGAGAGCCAAGGTCGAGCACGCGGGGTTGATCACAGCGAACGACACCGGTTGTTTTGATGCCTGTGATGGGGACAGCAAAACCGATACGGCGAGCGAAGTCGCCGCCGCTAGTGATCGGGCAGATCACGGGCAACTTGGTTGCCTCGTTGAATTCGGCAGGCGACACGATCAGGACAGGGCGACTTCCACGCTGCTCGCGCCCTTCGGTTGGATCCAGGGAGACCAGATAAATGTCCCCGCGCCTCATATCAGCTCACCACCCACCGCGGGCGCATCGATCCACTCGCGCTCTTGCGCAGATAACGGTTGTGAATAGTCCGAGGCGGCCAACAGCTCTGCGAGCGTGTAGCGCGGCCGGGGCTTAGGATCGACGATCAGGCGGCCATCTGTGACAACCACCCCGACCGCAGCGCCTGCTTGCAGGTGAAGCTGATCGAGAAACGCGGGCGGGACGGCCAGCATCACCGAACCACCGACCTTGCGCAGATTGGTTATGTGCATACTAAACCTCCATTGAATTAAGTTATACATAAGTATAATCCCATTCACATCACTTGCAAGCGATTCCGCAATTTATGTCGGCACCCGATCACCATCCAGCAGCCGACAGGGGCGGTCAACCATAGATTTTCCGGAATTGCGGGCGCCAGTTCAATTGCGAAATGCGGAATCGAACTCGGCTTCGACTTGGCGACTGCTTCCTCGCTCGCCAACCCAAACTGGCTTCGCCCTTCAGTAGATAAGGCTCGCGAGGGAAAAAGGACAATAGCCCGAAAACACGGACACTTGCGGGTTCTATTGCTATCCGCTTCGGAAAGCGAACGCCGGTTCGGTTCCGTATTCCACCACCAATACTCAAAATCCCAACTGATAAGAGTTGGGACTTTGAGTATTGGTGGAGCCGGGGGGAATTGAACCCCCGTCCGCAAGCCCTAGACTGCAGGATCTACGCGCGTAGCTGACTCTTTGGTTTCTCGCCTCACGCTACCCGAGCAGCAGGGAAAACGCTTGGCCAGCGACGGTGTCTCTTAACGATGCATCCCGTCGCACGGTGCATCGCGATCCTGTGAGCGCGTCCCCAGGTTCCGTGGCACAGGCACCAGCGGGTCTGAGGTTAGGCGGGGTTAAGCCGCCAGAGCGAAGTTGTCGTTGTTGGCAACTAAAGTTTGCAATGGTTATTAACGAGGGCCACTGCGCCTCGGCACGCCCCTGAAGGTTCGTAACCCACGTCGAAACCGGTCGGCCCCTTCAAAGTCAGGCCCAGTCTACTCTCTTCGGCCATCCCGCGCATGGCGGTGGTGGGGCGGCTGTTCCTTGCAGTGCGGCAGCCGGATCCCTTTGATATCGTTGGGCCGTTGTTCAAAAGGGAGCGGCGGTTTTGCGGCAGGGTGCCTTCAATCACATCGCGCTGGAGTTGTTGCGCAGCCTGTATCGCCGTGTTGCCGGCGCGCCGGAGCGTGTGCGCCCCAACTGCATCCGAGACCCCGATGTGGCTGCAGCAGCCATCCGTGCGCTCCTCGATGCCCCGCAACCGGCAATGATTGCGCGTTTTGGCAGCAGTGAACTGCAATGCCTGGTGAATCATCTTGGGGTCAGCGCTGCGGCCCATCCAGTCCTGGCCTTCATTCGGGGGCGGGCGCCGCGCTGGTGGTGGGATCCCAAGCTATTGCGGCGCATGAACCGCAACGCCGGCTTCTTCCCGCCGACAGAAGCTGCCATCGAGCGCTTCTGTGAGGAAATGCTGGACGGTTTGCCGCTGCTGGACCTGCTCGGTTCGTGGTTGCCGGATGAAACGTTGTTCGACCCGGTGATAGGCGGTGCAACGAAGGTGGATCTGGAGCTGCTCAATCCATTCTTCTCCCGGCAGCCCTGGACGCAGTCGCTGGCCGGGCGACGGGTGCTGGTGGTGCATCCGTTCGCGCGCACTATCGAGTCGCAGTACCGCAAGCGGAACCTTATTTTTGATCGGGAGATCCTGCCGTCATTCGAACTGTCGACCCTTCGTGCCGTGCAGAGCATCGCGGGAGAGCGCACGCAATTTGCCACGTGGTTCGATGCGCTGCAGTCGATGAAGGACGCCATGGACCGCGTGGATTACGATGTTTGCCTCATTGGTTGTGGCGCCTATGGCTTCCCCCTCGCGGCCCATGCCAAGCGCACCGGACATCAGGCGGTGCATCTGGGTGGCAGCTTGCAGCTGCTTTTCGGAATCCGCGGCCAGCGCTGGGAGAATCCTCAGTACAGCGACGAGTACAATTTTTCGCGACTGATGAACGAGCACTGGGTGCGCCCGGCCGCTGACGAACGGCCACGGGATGCAGAGGTGGTTGAGGGCGCCTGTTACTGGTGAGCCGGTGCAGGCGTAGACTCGCCAGCATGGTTCACTACGAGACCGAATGGCAGTTCGATGCACCGGATCTCGCCGCACTGCGTGGTGTGCTGGAGTCGCGACGTGAGTTGGGTGGCTTCCAGTTGCGCCGCGGCGTCACTCGTGATCTGACCGACTGCTACCTCGACACGGCCGATATGGGCATCGCACACGCCGGCTATGCGTTGCGGCTGCGCAGTGACGGTGCAGGCTGCGAGGCGACATTGAAGTCGCTGCGCAGCGCGGCTGAGGGTCCGAAGGTCAGGGAGGAGATTTCCCAGGCAATCGATCAGTCCAGCGTAGCGGCGCTGCTTGCCGCAAATGGTCCGGTATCTGAACGTACGCGCGGGATCGTAGGCAATCAGGCTCTTGAATTGCTGCTGGAGGTGCGCACGCGCCGTGACTCGTTTCAGGTCATGGATGGCGAATCGGAGGCCGCCGAGATCGACCTGGACGATACGCGCTTTGGTGATGCCAACGATGCTGCCCAGCACTTGCAACGCGTCGAGGTGGAGTTGCACGCTGCATCGGTGATGGCGCTGCAGCCGTTGCTTGCGCAGTTGCGTGATTTGGCGGCACTTGAGCCGGCAAGTCGCAGCAAACTCGAAGCTGGGCTTGCAGCCCGCGGGGCCATGCCGGCGACTGTCGTCGGACAGATGTTGCTGCAGCAGCAACTCGCAGCGTGGCGTGATCTTGAGCCTGCGGTGCGGTTGGGCGAAGACCCCGAGGCGCTGCACCAGTTGCGCGTGACCGGTCGCCGCATGATTGCTTCGCTCAGGATTCTGCAGGCTGCATCGCTGGGTGGCGCCATCGGGCTGCGGCGGCGCCTGCAATCCTTGCTGCGGAGAATGAGCCTGGCCCGGGACCTTGATGTGCAGCGCATCGAACTGGAGGAGGTTGGCCGCTCATTGCCGGGTCAGGAGCTAATGCCCGCAGTGCGTCGGCTGCAGGCGTTGCGCGATATCCGCCAGCGGCAGTTGCTGCACCTGCTCGACTCGCAGCGTGTGCGGCGTTTGTTTGGGGCGCTGCATGCACTTTCCGCGCGTACGCCGGCACGTCGTCGGCAGCAGTCGATGGGCGAGTTGGCGCCCGATTTGCTGTGCCAGCGATACCGGAAGGTGCGTCGCCGGGCACGACTGGCCATCGCGCAGGGCACCGTAGAGTCCTGTCATCAGCTTCGGCTCGAGACCAAGAAGCTCCGCTACGTCGCCGAGCCTCTGCGGGACCTCTATGGCGAGCCGTTGCGGCGTTTCCTGCGCAGGCTGCAGCAACTTCAGGCGTTGCTCGGCCGCGTGAATGATTCGCACCATGCAATCCTTACTCTGGAGCAGCTTGCGCAGCGCCGACCGCGGCTCCCCGTGGCGGCGCTGTTCGCCATGGGACGCATGGCTGAGCGCCAGCAAAGACAGCTCGACGACTCGCGAGCAGCACTTCGCAATGCCTGGCGCCGTGTACGCGGTCGCGCGTGGCGCCAGCTGAAAAAGACCATGCAGGACGGGTCCCTAGGGCGGCCCTTGGCGCCGGTACCTGCTGGTCAGGATTGAGGGCGCCCGCTCCGGTGCGGAACTGCGGTTTTTCCGTACTGCCCGGATATGCCCAGGGCGCACGGAATCGGGTAGGCTTTACGGGAAGCAAAAGCCATTTTTCCGGGAGGGGGCATGTTTAATAAGAATTCTGGCGGTTTGGCAGGCATTACGCTGTCGCTGTTGGTGGCGGCCAGCGCGTCTATGCCGGCCGGAGCCGCTGAAAAAGTCTTGTTCGAGGACGCCCATGCACGGCTCGTCGAGGTCACCTACTGGCCCGGCGAAAAAGTGACCACCGCACCTCTGGCCTTGCCCTCGATCATCGCTGCAGACGCACCTTGGCCGACGCTCTCGGCGCAGGTTGGCGCGAATGTGTCGCCGCATGGACTGCCAACGGGCGGCAACCCTTATCCTTGGTGTCAGACGCAGGGCGCCCAGACGGCGCAGACGTTCACTGTCACCGGCGACTTCCCGCAGCATTTCTACCGTCTGGAGTACAAGCGCATCGACGGTGACGGCTTTGCAGCAAACTGGCGCACCTGGTACGCCAGCATGATGCAGAACATTCCCAAGCCCACTGGCCCGGCTCCGACGATGCAGTCAGGCCCACAGCAGTCGGCGGAATGGCCCTTCCCCAGTAACTACGCAGCAGTGGCCGCGGCTCCGGCCAATCACTACCTGCGATATCACGACGAGCATGTCGAACTCCTAGAAGTATTCATCCGTCCCGGAGAGAAGGAGAACATGCACGGACACCCTTACTCATCCGTGTACTTTGACGACGGCGGCGGCTTCTATCCGGTCATCCAGACGACCAACGAATATCTGCGCGCAGACTCGCCGGCTTTCCGCGGGACTGGCCAGACGGCGCCGGGGCTGACATACCCGACCTGCTATGCGGCCAATCCGCAATGGGCGCACTCCGTGACGGTGACCGGCACGCTGCCTCAGCATTTCTTCCGCCTCCAGTTCCTGCACATGGATGGTGAGGAAATCAAGACGCGCGGTGCGGCGCTGTACCCCCGAGCTGGCGCGGTTAAGACCAGCGCCGCCGGAAAGCCCAGTGCAGCCACCAGCGCCGCCGAGCAGCAGCTTCAGGCGCTTGAGGCGAAGCGCATCGCGGCCATTGCCAAGGGCGATGCCCAGGTGTTGGGCCAGCTGCTGGCCGACGACTACACGCATGTGCACGGCACGGGCCATGTGGATGACAAGGCGGGATTCATCAAGGGTGTCATAGACCGCCCTCGTGAGACCACTCGCGGGCCGCTCACCATCCGGGTCTATGGCGACATGGCCCTGATGGCTGGTGAGCAGGTCAATCGCAGTGTCAACGCCGACAAGACGGTGACCTCAACCACGTACATTGCGACCCAGGTTGCACGGCGTGTTCAGGGTCGCTGGCAGCTGGTGTCGATGCAGGTCACGCCGAAGACCGCCAACTGATCCGCCAGGCGGACTGACTTGCGCGTCCGCTCGCGGCGCCTGTTTTTTGCATTGTGGCCCGACGAGACCGTTCGGCGGGCACTGCTCGACGTGGAGGCGCTGGTGGTGCCGGCTACGGCTCGAGCCACGCGCGCCGAGAATCTGCACCTGACACTGGCATTCCTCGGCGCCGTTCCCCCTGAGCAACTGCCCGCCGTGCTTGATGTTGCGGGGCAGTTGCGATGCAGCCCGATTGCACTGACGCTCGATCGAATAGAGCACTGGGCCGCGCCCGGAATCCTGTGTCTGGCACCCAGCGTGATGCCGAAGCCACTGCAGGCGTTGGCGGCAGATCTGGAGAGTGCGCTGCGGGAGGGTGGATTGCCAGTCGACCAGCGACCCTACCGACCGCATGTGACGCTGTGCCGCAAGGCGTCAGCGCCATTGCTGGAGCCGGCACTGCTGGGCGCTGGCATCCTTTGGCGCGCGGACCAGTTCGTATTGGCCGAGTCGGCGGACGACACTGGCAGTTCAAGCTATCGGATCATTGCGCATTGGCCGTTGCAGTCCCTCCACTGAGTGGCTGTTGCCTGCGCGCCATGCGCGATGCCTGATAAGCAATGGTCCGTACAGCGCTTCGTGTCCTGGCCGTGCGAAAATCCGGGCCAACAGGAGTACAGGATGGTCAACCTTTCCACCACTGCCCAATCTCTGGTTGCCTCGCGCGAACCGGTTCCGGCCATGGTGGTCGCTGCCGAGCGGCCTCACCTCGTCCTCCATGTTGAAGACGATGCCGCGATCCGCGCGTCGGTACAGATGCTGATGCGCAGTGCGGGACTGTCGGTGATTTCTGTGGCGAGTGGCGCCGAGGCACTGCGGTGTGTTCGCGAAGAGCATCTGGAGCCTGACGTGCTGATCGTGGACTTTCAGCTTCAGGAAGAGATGACCGGTGCTGATGTCGCCGAGGCATTGGCGCGACTGATCGGTCATGCACCGCCGACCATCGTCCTGACGGCCGACACGTCCAATGCCGAACTGCCGTGGATTGTCGGTTCGCCGGTATGGATGCTCAGCAACCCTGCAGGATGCACTGCTCGCCCGCAACGAAGCCATCAAGCAACAGGCAATCCAGCGCCTCGCGGTCAAGCCTGCGTGGCAGAGTCTGGTCTGCAAGCAGAGCCTTGAGTTCCGATGCGAAACGCAGCGTGCCGCCATCAAGCCGATAGAAGAGAGGCTTCTCGCCGGCGCGATCGCGGGCCAGCAACAGTTGACGGCTCTTTTGATCGAACAACGCAAAGGCGAACATGCCGTTGAGCCGCTCAACGCATTCGCTGCCCCACTGGCGCCACGCCGCAATAATGACTTCGGTGTCGCTGCGGGTCTGGAAGGCGTGGCCCAGCGCCATCAGGCTCGCCCGCAATTCCTGGAAGTTGTAGATCTCGCCGTTGAAGACGATGCAGGTGCTGCCGTCGCCCGACAGCATGGGCTGGTGGGCGGCTGCGCTCAGATCAATGACTGACAGGCGGCGGTGAGCCAGTCCGACGCAGCCATCCGCCAGCCACCATTCCCCGGCGTCGTCGGCCCCCTGTGGCGCATCGAATCGCGCCCCTCCGCGAGCCATTGGCGCTGCGCGACTGGATGGGTGGAGGCGATACCGACGATGCCGCACATGATGCCGGGTAGTTCAGCGCAGTGTGGCGGCCGGCGCCCGGTCCGAGTGGGGAACTGTGCAGTGCCTCTCAGCCGTGAAGTGCCCAGAGCGAGGCATTGAACGGACCCGGACCTGCGTCATGCCGCATAATCTCCAAGGGAACAACCAGGGAGTCCCCGCAGAGTGGCGAGCGCAGATACCGGTGATCACATCCGCTACCGTCCGGATATCGACGGCCTCCGTGCCGTGGCGGTGCTTGCCGTGGTGGCGTTTCACGCCTTTCCGCAGTATGCCGCCGGTGGTTTGGTCGGCGTCGATGTCTTCTTCGTCATCTCCGGATTCCTGATCTCCTCGATCATCTTCCGCGGCCTGGCCGCCGGCCGGTTCAGTTATGTCGAATTCTACGTGCGTCGCACGCGACGCATTTTTCCTGCCCTTTTCACGGTGCTGGCCGCGTGCCTGGTCGCCGGCTGGTGGCTGCTCTACGACCGTGAGTACCAGCCGCTGGGCAAGCACGTCGCTGGTGGCGCCGCATTCGTCTCGAATTTCGTGTTGTGGGGCGAGTCGGGATACTTCGATTCCCAGGCTCGCTTCAAGACCCTGCTGCATCTCTGGTCGCTGGGCATCGAGGAGCAGTTCTATCTGGTCTGGCCCCTGATCCTTGCCTTGGCCTGGCGCTTCACGCGCCGGCTGCTGCCGCTGGTCGCAACGCTGCTGCTGGTTTCTTTTGTCTGGAATGTCCTGACGATCGCCGAGACTCCGCGAATCACGTTCTACTGGCCGCACACGCGTTTCTGGGAGCTGATGATGGGCGCGCTGCTGGCGTGGCTGACCACGCGCAAGCCAGTGCAGCTGCCGCTTGCTGCCGTACAGGTGGCCTCGGTCGCCGGCCTGCTGCTGCTGATCGCGGCGCTGGGGCTGATCAGCGAACGCAGCCTGTTCCCCGGCTGGCTGGCGCTGCTGCCCACCGGAGGCGCAGTGCTGCTGATCGCCGCCGGCCCAGAGGGAATCGTGAATCGCCTGCTGCTGATGCGCAAGCCGATGGTGTTCATCGGCATGATCAGCTATCCGCTGTATCTCTGGCACTGGCCATTGCTCAGTTTCGCCCGAACCCTGAGCAGTGAGGGTCCGAGCCGTGCTGAACGCGCCGCCCTGGTTCTGGTTGCCTTCGTGCTGGCCTGGCTCACCTGGCGCTATATCGAGGCGCCGGTGCGGCGGAGTCGCAGCATCAAGCCGGTGCTGGCACTGGTGATGCTGATGGCGGCTGCAGGAGCGTGCGGGCTTTATATCTCACTGCACAACGGTCTACCGGAACGGCCTGTGAATGCTGCGCGCGCAACCGAACGCGCACTGCTCGACGAGGGTGACCGCCAGGACACACTGCTGCGCAATCAGGTCTATCGCCCGGACAACTGCGAGGGGCTGGGGTTGCCGGCGGATATTCAGACTCGGGCTCCAGCTTCCTGCAGATGCAGTCGATGGCCGGTGGGACCAGCACGAACGAGGCAGCCAGCCAGGCTGTTGCCGACCAGTTCCTCAGCGAATTCGCCACGGCCGGCTGGACCATGCGCCGCAACCGGACAGTGGTCCAGATCGATGCCATGCACTTCCGCGAGACCTACCAGCGCGTGACGGCCAACGATCGCAAGCGTTCCGTGGGTTCGCTGACGCTGGGGCGCGAGCTCTCCGACTCGCTGGGTGTCGAGTTGCGCGGTGTCTTCGAGCGCGAGCAATACGATGTGAGCAGACGGGCCTTTGACCAGCGTACGGCCGGTGCAGGCGTGACCTGGAAGCCCGGCCGATCGATCTTCCTGCGAGCTGACTATGCGCGCAACAAGCGGGTCGGCGATGCAGTGATCCCGTCTTTCGACGACACCCAGGTCTGGCTGCGCGTGGGCTATGCCCATGGCTCGGTCAGTGCCATGGCCGCGGCCTCCAGCCTGCAGGATGCCGCGATGATGGACTCGGCCGCCGCCCTGGATCGCGGACTGGGTGCCTGGGATTAGCTCCCGGCAAGCGTCTGCGGTAGCATAGAACCCAGAATTACAACGACCCGCTCCGGAGCCGCCATGAAGCTGATTACTGCTGTTATCAAGCCGTTCAAGCTGGACGAAGTCCGTGCCGCACTGTCGGAACTCGGCGTCTCCGGCATGACCGTCACCGAGGTCAAGGGTTTTGGCCGCCAGCGCGGTCACACGGAACTGTACCGTGGCGCTGAATACGTGGTCGATTTCGTCCCCAAGACCCGTGTCGAGATCGCCGTGCGCAGCGACCTGGTCGATCAGGTCGTGGATGCAGTGGTCAAGGCTGCACGTACCGGCAAGGTCGGCGACGGCAAGATCTTCGTTACCGAGATCGAACGCGTCGTACGTATCCGTACCGGCGAGCTGGACGATTCCGCGCTCTGATCATTTCGCGCCTGTAAAAATATTTCAAAGGCCCGCGCGGGCCATCTTTGGGGGAAACATGCTGAGCATCCTGCGGCGCCACCCGGTGGCGCGTGTCCTTGGTGTTTCATTGGCGCTGGCTGGCGCTGCACCCGCCCTGGCTCAGGAGTCAGCGCCCGCGGTCTCCAGTGCCGACACGGCCTGGCTGATGACTGCCACCGCACTGGTGCTGTTCATGACCTTGCCGGGTCTGGCGCTCTTCTATGGCGGCCTCGTGCGAGCCAAGAACACGTTGTCGATCCTGATGCAGTGCTTCGCCATCACCGCTCTGGCTTCCGTGCTGTGGTTGCTGGCAGGCTACAGTCTCGCTTTCAGCGATGGTGGTTCGGCGCAAGCGTTCAGCGGTGGACTGAGCAAGGCGTTCCTCTCGGGCATCACCCGCCAGTCTGTCAGCGGCACCGTGCCCGAGTCGGTGTTCCTCATGTTCCAGATGACCTTTGCAATCATCACACCTGCGCTGGTGATCGGTGCATTTGCCGAGCGGATCCGTTTTTCTGCGGTGTTGTGGTTCTCTGGTGCATGGCTGTTGCTGGTCTACGCACCGGTTGCGCACTGGGTATGGGGCGGTGGCTGGCTTGCCAAGCTGGGCGTCATGGATTTTGCTGGTGGTACGGTGGTGCACGTCAACGCGGGA
>Ga0114969_10004772_pt1 | contig 10692 bp, 8 predicted proteins | sample M_130807_MF_Meta_FD_87316 | JGI IMG/M metagenome (GOLD analysis project Ga0114969, IMG submission 87316) | Freshwater microbial communities from Lake Montjoie, Canada to study carbon cycling - M_130807_MF_MetaG | ecosystem: Environmental > Aquatic > Freshwater > Lake | place: Lake Montjoie...
CGGAGGGGATCGAAGGGGTCGGCGAGCCACGGCACGGTTTCGCCGCGGAGAAACGCGGCGAAGCCGGCCTCGGGTTCCGCCTCGAAGACGCGTTCCTCGCCGTTCCAGGGAATTCCCAGCCGGACCGCGTGGAGGGCCTGGCAGGGAAGCAGGAGCCGGGCTTTGTCCGAGGGGGTCAACCGCCGTTGCACGAACGCCAGATAGAGTGATTCGTCGCCGCCGTACAGTTTGTCGCCCACCACCGGGTAGCCTTGGTGCGCGAGATGGATGCGGATCTGGTGCTTCCGCCCGGTATCGAGCCACGCGGCGACGAGCGCGAACGGACCCTCGGCACGATCGAAACGGGACAACACCCGGAAGCGGGTCCGGGCGACGGCTCCGTCGGGTCGGACGCGGTCGCGGATGCTCACCTCGGCGGTCTCGTCGCGGCCGAGCGGCGCGTCGACGACGAAACTGTCCGCGGGCGGATGGCCGTGGACGATGGCCAGATACTGTTTGGAAACGAATCCGCCCATCCAAAGGCGGCGGAGTTCCAAGGCGGATTCCTGGGTCTTGCCGAAGACCATCACGCCGCTGGTCTCGCGGTCGAGCCGGTGGACCATCTGCGGTTCCTCGTCGGATCCGAGGTGGAGGCGGACGCGGCCGATGAGGCTGGACCATGCGTTGCCTTTCGTCGGATGGCAGACCAGGCCGGCGGGCTTGCGCAGGACGAGCAGGGCGTCGTCCTCGTGGAGGACGTGGATGGGGGCGAGATCGGTTTTCAGACGCGAGACGGTTGGCGCGGAGTCTGGGGCGGAAGGACTGCGGAACGAAGCGCCGATGTTCCCGATTGCAGGTTGGCCGGCGGCCCGTAGTGTCCGGCGCTGTGCGGGAATGTTGGAAAAAAAGCATGCCGTGGGTGTTTCTGGCCGTGTTCGCGGCGACGCGGTGGCCGGGGTTGATGCCGGAGGACTTCAGCGCGGCCTACGCCCTGATGTTCTGTGCGGGCGTCTTCTTCCCGGGTCGTGCCGCGTGGACGGCACCTTTCCTGGTGATGCTGGCGACCGATCTGGCCCTGAACCTTTGGTACCAGTTCGGGAAAGGGTGGTCGGTGTTCACGCCTTCCCTGATCCTTTACCTCGCGGGGAATTACGTCGGATACGCGATACTGGTGGCCTTCGGGCGGTGCCTGCGGCCGGGCAGCCGGCTGTTGTCGCTGGTGTGCGGCGGCGTGCTCGGCGCGCTGGTGTTCTATCTCGTGACCAACACCGCGTCGTGGCTCCTGAACCCTTTCCGCAATCCCGAGTACACCCGCACCCTGGCCGGTTGGATCACGGCCCTGACCAAAGGCGCGGGAGGGTATCCGGAGACCTGGACTTTCTTCCGCAACACGCTGCTCGGCGGCGGCCTGTTCACCGCGCTGTTCGCCGGCGCCTGGAAGTTGGCTCCCGCGGAATCGCCGCTCGAAAAAGGCGAGGGCGAATCCCCGGCCGATCCCGAGGCGGAACCCAGCGAAGCCCAGGCTTGATCCCCATTCGGGCCCGCCCATTGTGCGGCGTCTTCCAAACCGTCTTCCCATGCGCATCGGAGTCATCAGCGATACCCACGGCCATCTCGATCCCCGCGTCCGCGAGTTGTTCCAGGGGGTCGACCACATCTTCCACGCGGGCGACATCGGCTACGCGTCGCTGGTCCTCGATCTCGAGGAAATCGCGCCGGTGACGGCGGTGTTGGGCAACAACGACGATCCGGGGACGGAGTTCCGGGAGATCGAGATCGTGGAGTTGGGCGGCCGGAAATTCCTGTTGCACCACATCGTGGATCCCCTCCAGCCGAGCGAACGGTTGCAGCAGGCCTTCCTGCACCATGCGCCGGACGTGGTGGTCTTCGGGCATACCCACAAGACCTTCCACGAGGTGATCGAAGGCCGGCTCTATTTCAATCCGGGTTACGCCGGAAAAGCCCGCGAGGGTGCGGTCCGCACGGTGGCGGTGCTGAGCCTCGAACCCTCGGCGATCGAGGTCGATTACCTCGAGCTCTGACCGGCGCATTGCGCGGGCGCCGAATCCATGCCACTCCATGGGGGTGCCCGGGAAGCCACCACTCGTCCCCGTCGAGGTCGTTCCGCCCGAGCGGAGCGCGCCTTCGGCACCGATCGGACCCGACCGCACTTCGGATCGAAAGGGTGCCCGCACCCCGTTTCATCCGGCCTCGGCGACGATGCTGCTGGTGTTCGACAATCTCTGGATGATCCCGGAGTTCGTCGTGGTCGATTGGATCTTCACCGTCCCGCTTTGTTTCCTGTCGGTGGCGGGCTCGACCTATTGGATCCAGCGTCGTCGGCAGGGGGACGTGCACGGGACGGCACTTTGGAAAGCACTGTTGCTGGGAGCCGTCGCGGCGGTGCCGTTTTCGGTGACGGGCACGCCGGTGGGGTTGGCGTTGCTGGCGTGGTTCGGGATCAAGAAGATGACGGACTGAGCCCGGAAACGAAACCGGCGGCAGACCGGAAAACCGGTGCTGCCGCCGCGGTGCGTCGTGCGCGCCGACCGGGTCAGAGTCGGAGCAGTTCCTCCGCGATCTGGACCGCGTTGAGCGCGGCGCCCTTCAGCAACTGGTCGCCGGCCACCCAAAAGGCGAGACCGTTGTCCAACGCGCAGTCGATCCGGATGCGCCCCACCTCGCAGTTGTCCTTCTCGGACGTGAAGAGGGGCATGGGATACCGCTGGTGCGCGGTATCGTCGACGAGGTCGAGTCCGGGCGCCTTGGCGAGGACGGCACGGGCCACCTCGACCGAGACGGGGCGTTCGAATTCCGCGCTGACGGCGACGGAGTGCGAGCGGTAGACCGGGACACGGACGCAGGTGACCGACGCGCGGAGCGAGGGCAGGGCCATGATCTTGCGGCCCTCGTACTGCATCTTCATTTCCTCCTTGGTGTAGCCGTCGGGGAGGAAGGAATCGACCTGGGGAATGACGTTGAACGCGATCTGGTAGGGGTAGACCTCGCGGGTGACGGGTTGGCCCGTGGCGATTTGCGTCACCTGGCGCTCAAGTTCCTCGAGTGCCTTCGCACCCGTGCCGGAAACGGCCTGGTAACTGGAGGCGAACAGGCGTCGGACGCCGAAGGCTTGGTGCAGCGGATACAGCGCCATCAGGGTGATGGCCGTGGTGCAATTGGGATTCGCGAGGATGCCCTTGTGGCCTCGGACAGCCGCGGCGTTGATCTCGGGTACCACGAGCGGAACGTCGGGGTCCTGCCGGAACGCGGACGAGTTGTCCACGACCACGCACCCCGCCGCCGCGGCGATGGGAGCGAACTCGCGGGAGATGGAACCGCCGGCGCTGAAGAGCGCGATGTCGATGCCCGCGAAGCTGTCCTTCGTGAGTTCTTTCACCGCGATGGGTGTTCCATGGAACGACAGCGTCTTGCCCGCGGATCGTGCGGAAGCGAGCAGCGTGAGCTTGCCGACCGGAAAACCGCGGTGCTCCAAGACCTTGATCATCTCGATGCCGACGGCACCCGTGGCACCGACCACGGCAACGTGGGGTGACTTGTTCATAAAAGGGCGCGAGCCTAGGCGAGGGCGTCGGGGTGTCGAGGGAAGTTTTTAGGCCGACGGGGGCGCGTCCCGACCGCGTCGTCGGCCGCTCCGTCGCGGATGCGCACGATGGGCAACCGTCTCCCGGCCGCGGGTTGCATTCGACCGGGCGCGCGGCTAACACCGCGGGATCCCTATGGAGAAGACGTCCCCGATGCCGGGGTTGTGCGCGCGTCGTTCCGGCGCCTGCCGCGCATTCACGCTGATCGAGTTGTTGGTGGTGATCGCGATCATCGCGATCCTTGCCGGGATGTTGATGCCGGCGCTGGGCGCGGCGAAGGAGAAGGCACAGCGGACGAAGTGCGTAAACAACAACCGGCAGTTGGCGTTGGCACTGCAAATGTACGCCCTAGACAACAACGACTACACGCCGTGGCCGAACTGGGGCAATTCGGTCGGGCCGGGTTGGCTGTACCAGCCCGTGGCGGGCCATGCGCCGGATCCCCTCAAGACCAACGAAACCCGCTACATCGAGTCCGGACTTTTCCTCGGCTACCTGCGGGATCGGAAAGTCTACTATTGCCCGTTGGACCGCACCAACGACGTGTCCTGGCAGAAACGCGGCCAACGGGTCTCCAGTTACATCATGAACGGCGCGGTGTGCAGTTTCGGACGTCTGGAAAGCACCCCGGTCAAGACACACAAACTGGGCGCGTTCAATCCGGCCGCGTACGCGATGTGGGAGCCGGACATCAAGAATTTCGGCGGCATTTGGGATGCGAACCAAGGTCACGACGCGAGCCAATACCCGAATCAGGACGAGGGAATCGGGCGCCGCCACAAGAAGGGCGCGGTGATCGCCGGCTTCGGCGGCCAAGTGCATTTCATCCGGTTCGAGGAGTTCCAGCGCGAGCAGACCCAGAACAAGCCGGGACTGCTTTGGTGCGTCCCCGGCAGCGCGACCGGGCAATGAACCCGACGAATTCTTCGGTGCGGAAAAAATCCGTCGCACCGGCGTTGTGTTATTCACAACATAGTGATTTCCAATTTGTAGCGTTGCAACGTTTCCGGTCGGTCCGGTGGATCCGTCCGCAAAATGATCGCGGCATCGCGAACGGAGGCTTGCGTGGGTGGGCGCGCTTGTGATTTTTTTCACGAGTCGTTGGCGCGAGGGAACGGTCGACCGGGAAACCAAGGGGCGAACGCCCGCTTGGCGGTCGGATCCACAACCGCAATACCCGTCGGGGCAGGCGAGATGAAACTTGCCGGCTCCATGACGCTTGGGGGGATTCCTCGTGCGAGCAGGAAAACTAATGGCCCGGATGGGCCGACAGGGGGCGAATCAATCGTCCTCATGGATGCAGGAACCGGGATTGCCCGGGAGGAAAGGCTGAAATGTCGGACATCTTTCCGAAGTGGACGAACAAGCTCCCGCTGATGGCCGGGGTGGCTGCCGCCGTGCTCGGCGTCACCGCGCTCGCGGGCATCACGTACTACTTCACGCCGAAATACACGCGGGTCGGTTACCAACCGAAACAGCCCGTCGCTTTCTCCCACGCCATCCACGCCGGGCAGATCGGGCTCGATTGCCGGTACTGCCACAATGGCGTCGAGAAGTCGTGGTTCTCGAACATTCCCACCGCCGGCACCTGCATGAATTGCCATTCGCAGGTGCGGAAGGATTCGGACAAGCTCCAGCTCGTCCGCGATTCCTACGCGTCCGGCCAGTCGATCCCGTGGGTCCAGATCCACAAGGTTCCCGACTACGTCTATTTCAACCATTCCGTGCACGTGAACCGCGGCGTCAGCTGCGTCCATTGCCACGGCGAAATCCAGAAGATGGACGAGGTCCAGCACGCCAAGCCGCTCTCGATGAGTTTCTGCCTCGATTGCCATCGCGACCCGGGTGCCTTCGTCCGCCCCAACGAACTCGTCACCAAGCTCGATTGGAAGAACGAGGGTTTCGACGGGAAGAAGGCCGTCCATGACTGGAAGGTCCAGCCCGGCCAAAGCTGCTCCACCTGCCACCGCTGATGAAAACGATTCCCCCGACTTGCCCCGAGCCCGAGGTCGGCCCGAAGTACTGGCGTTCCCTCGACCAGCTCGCCGACAAGCCCGAATTTCGCCAGTGGATGGAACGTGAGTTCCCGGCCGGCGCCAGCATCGCCCCGGACGGCGAGACCCGCCGCGACTGGATCAAGCTGATGTCCGCGAGTTTCATGCTCGCCGGCGTCGGTGGTTTTGCCAGCGGCTGCCGTCGTCCCGAGGAGAAGCTCATGCCCTTCTCCCGGCAACCGGAGGGGTATGTCCACGGCAAGCCCCAGTACTACGCCACGTCGATGCCCTACCGGGGCACCGCCGTCCCGTTGGTCGCCAAGTCGTACGAGGGGCGCCCGGTCAAACTCGAGGGCAATGCCCTCCATCCCGACAGCAACGGCGGTACCGATCCCTACGCCCAGGCCGCGCTGCTGAGCCTCTACGATCCCGACCGCGCCTACCGCCACACCGTCGGCGGCAACGATGCCAAGGTCGAGGCGGTCCGCGACGCGCTCTCCGCCATCTCCAAGCGATTCGCGGCCAATGGCGGCGACGGTTTGGCGTTCCTCGCGGAGCGTTCCAGTTCCCCGACCCGCAACCGACTCCAGGAGGAGATCGGCAAGAAGTTCCCGAAGTCCAAGTGGTTCGTCTACGAACCCGTCGACTTCACCGCGACGAACCGGGCGTTGGGCACCCTTTTCGGGGCCGACGTCCAGGCCCACCACACGCTCGAGGGCGCGCGCCGCATCCTGGCGTTGGACTGCGATTTCATCGGGACCGAACAGGAGGCCTACCGCCACATCCGCGGTTACGCCAAGGGACGCCGCACGCCGGGCGATTCCATGAACCGACTGTACGCGGTCGAATCGCTCATGACGCTGACCGGCGGCAACGCCGACCATCGCCTGCGGGTGCGGCCGACCGACGTGGTCAAGGTGGCGGCGCAAATCGGCGCCGCCGTGCTTTCGAAGCTGGGCGTGACCGGCGAACTGGCGGTGTTGCTGAAGCGCTTGGAAACCGGCTCCCCGGCCAAGGCCGAATGGGCCGCGGAATGCGCCAAGGATCTGGTCGACAACAAGGGCGCCTCGGTGGTGCTCGCGGGCTACACCCAGCCCCTCGCCGTGCACCTGATCGCGCAGGCGCTCAATGCCGTGCTCGGCGCGTTCGGCCCGGCCATCACCGCCATCAAGTCGTCCGAGGCCAAAGCCGACGGTTCGATCGCGGAAGCCACCGCGTTGCTCAAGGCCGGGCTCGACACGTTGGTCATCCTCGGCGGCAACCCGGTCTACAACGCGCCCGCCGATCTCGAATTCCCCGCCGCCCTCAAGAAGGCCAAGAACGTCGTCCGCATCGGCTACCAGGAAGACGAGACCGCCAAGGCCTCGGGCGTGCACATCGCGGCGGCCCACTTCCTCGAGTCCTGGGGCGATGCCCGGACGGGCGACGGCACGTGGGTGCCGGTGCAGCCGATGATCGAACCGTTGTTCGGCGGCTTGACCGAGATCGAGGTGCTCGCACGCATCCTCGGGGTCGACAAGGCGTCGCCCCTGGACCTCGTCCGCGCCACGTTTGGGACCGACGAGGCGGCGTGGAAACGCTCGCTGCACGACGGATTCGCCGCGGGCAGCACGGCCAAGCCCCTGGACTTCGCGTCCGCGGATCTCGGCCGGCTCACCCAGGCCCTGGCCGCGGAAAAGCCGGCGGCCGGCAAGGATTTCGACGTGGTGATCGTGCGCCACGGTTCGATCGACGACGGCCGTTTCAACAACAACGGCTGGCTGCAGGAGATTCCGGATCCGATCACCAAGGTGACTTGGGAAAACGTGATCCTGGTGTCGCCGAAGACGGCCAAGAAACTGGGCGTCGAGGCCTCGGCCGGCGCCAAGGAAGGCCAGTACCGCCAGCACCTCGTGAAGGTGTCGATCGGCGGTCGCTCTGTGCAGGGTCCGGTGTGGGTCCAGCCGGGACTGGCGGATGACACGGTCGGATTGGCATTGGGTTATGGCCGGACGGAGACGGGACGGGTGGGACGCGGGAGCGGCTACAACGCGTATCCCTTGTTCCTCGACGCGAGCCGCCATCTGGCGACGGGCGCGGCGGTCGCCGTGGTGCCGGGCCGCCACCTGGTGGCGGTGACCCAGGAGCACGGCCTGATGGAGGGCCGGCCGATCGTCCGCGAGGCGAATCTCGCGGACTTCAAGGCGAAGCCGGACTTCGTCAAGCACATGGATCTCGACGCGCACCTGCCGCACTACGTGCCGTTCAAGGCCGAGGGCGACGGGCGCAATCCGGAGAAACGCCCGCAGAACATCTACGAGCATCCGTACGACCAGAACCCGTTCACGGCATCGAAGATCCACCAGTGGGGCATGGTGATCGATTTGGCCTCGTGCGTGGGCTGCAATTCCTGCGCGGTGGCCTGCCAGAGCGAGAACAACGTGCCGATCGTGGGCAAGGACCAGGTGGCGCGCGGCCGCGAGATGACGTGGATGCGCATCGACCGGTACTACAGCCACGACCCGGCGGTGGACGTGGATTCCGAGACGGCGTCGTCGGACCCGCAGATGGCGGTGCAGCCGATGTTTTGCCAGCACTGCGAGTCGGCGCCCTGCGAGAGCGTGTGCCCGGTGAACGCGACGGTGCACGACGAGGAGGGCCTGAACGTCATGGCCTACAACCGGTGCATCGGCACCCGGTACTGCGCCAACAACTGCCCCTACAAGGTCCGGCGCTTCAACTTCTTCGATTTCAACAAGCGCGAGACCGACTATGCCGCCGCGCAGGACCAGCACTTCCTGAACCTCGGCAACCTGTACAAGGGCCCGTTGGGGATCAACCGCAACGAGGCTCCCGAATGGGAGATCATCAAGTTGGTCCGCAATCCGGACGTCACCGTGCGCATGCGCGGCGTCATGGAGAAGTGCACGTTCTGCGTGCAGCGCATCGAGCAGGCGAAGATCGCCCGCAAGGTGCTGGCCGGAAACAGCGGCGAGGTGGCGGTTCCGGACGGCAGCTTCAAGACGGCGTGCCAACAGGCGTGCCCGGCGGAGGCGATCGCTTTCGGCAACATGCTCGACGCGGACAGCGCCGTCTCGAAGCTCAAGCGCGACCCGCGCAACTACTCGGTGCTCGGGTTCCTCGATACCCGTCCGCGCGTGACCTACTTGGCGCGGATCCGGAATCCCAATCCCGCGATTTCCACGATGGAAGGGCGCAAGGCGCCCGACTCGATCCGGGACTACGAGCGATTCCGCCACGAAAACCCGTTCGAGACGCCCGGACATGGCGGGGGCCATGAGGCGCATCCCAACGCCGCCGCGTCCAAGAAAGGAGCAGCCTGATGGCCACTGCAGCCACAACCGCCGCCGGCCACGGGGCCGGCGCCAAGTCCAAGCACGAATCCCATTCCGCGCCGCCGGTATTGAAGGCGGTCGACGCGCCGAAGGAGCTCGAACGCGAGCCCTTGGTGCTCAACAACCGGTCGATGGCCTGGGTCACCGACACCATCGCGGGCATGTGCGAGCGGCCCATGCCGAAATGGTGGCTGCCGGCATTCCTCGCCAGCGCCGGGTTGATGGGGATGATGTTTGCCCTCGTCGCCTACCTGATCTCGACCGGCGTCGGCGTCTGGGGTCTGAACCAGCCGGCCGATTGGGCGTGGGACATCACCAACTTCGTCTTCTGGATCGGCATCGGCCACGCCGGAACGCTGATCTCCGCGATCCTCTTCCTGCTCCGGCAGAAGTGGCGCACGTCGGTCAACCGGGCGGCCGAGGCGATGACGCTGTTCGCGGTGGCGTGCGCCGGCATTTTCCCGGTGGTGCACACGGGCCGCGTGTGGTTCGCGCTTTACCCGGGCTTCCTGATCCCGGTCCCGAACGCCAACGGCATCTGGCCGCAGTTCCGTTCGCCGCTGCTCTGGGACGTGTTCGCGGTCTCGACCTACGGGACGGTCTCGCTGCTGTTCTGGTATGTCGGCCTCATCCCCGACCTCGCCACGCTGCGGGACCGCGCGACCAACAAGATCCGCAAGTTCTGCTACGCGCTGTTCTCCCTCGGTTGGACCGGTTCGAACCGGCACTGGAGCAACTACGAGAAGGCCTATCTGATCTTCGCCGGCCTCTGCACGCCGCTGGTGCTTTCCGTGCACTCGATCGTCTCCTTCGACTTCGCCGTGTCGCAGGTTCCCGGCTGGCACACGACCATCTTCCCGCCCTACTTCGTGGCGGGCGCCGTTTTCGGCGGTTTCGGCATGGTGCTGACCCTGTTGGTGCCGTTGCGCTGGCTCTTCAAACTGAACGACATCGTGACCGACCGGCACATCGAGTTGATGTGCAAGGTGCTGCTCGCGACCGGTTCGATCGTTGGCTACGCCTACGGGATGGAGTTCTTCATCGCATGGTACGGCGGCAGTCCCTACGAGCTGTACGCGTTCAAGAACCGCGCCTTCGGCGAGTACTGGTGGGCGTACTGGATCATGATCGGCTGCAACGTCGTCAGCCCGCACTTTTTCTGGTTCCGCTGGTTCCGCCGCACCGGCTGGTTCGTGTGGATCATCTCGATCTTCGTGAACATCGGCATGTGGTTCGAGCGGTTCGTGATCATCGTGACGTCGCTGCACCGCGATTACCTGCCGTCGAGCTGGGGTTACTTCACGCCGAGCTGGGTGGACATGTTCACCTTCGTCGGCAGCTTCGGATTGTTCATGACCCTGTTCCTGCTGTTCATCCGGTTCCTGCCGGCGATCGCGATCAGCGAGGTCAAGGGCGTGATGCCGCAGGCGGATCCGCACCATCCCCTCGGCGGGGCGAAGGGGCACCACTAAGGGAAACGACGAGGACGAACATGAGTGCTTCCAACGAGAAACCCTACGGCTTGCTGGCCGAGTTCGACACGCCGGCCGACATCATGGCGGCGGCGATCCGCTGCCGCGATGCCGGCTTCAAGAAGTGGGACGTGCACACGCCGTTCCCGATCCACGGGATGGACGACGCGATGGGGCTCGGCAAGAGCCCGGTCGGTTGGTTCACCTTCGCGGGTGCCACGACCGGCTTTTTCACGGGCATGACCATGATCTGGTACATGAACCAGTTCGACTACCCGCTGGTGGTCGGCGGCAAGCCGTTGTTCACGCC
>Ga0114969_10004774_pt1 | contig 10690 bp, 7 predicted proteins | sample M_130807_MF_Meta_FD_87316 | JGI IMG/M metagenome (GOLD analysis project Ga0114969, IMG submission 87316) | Freshwater microbial communities from Lake Montjoie, Canada to study carbon cycling - M_130807_MF_MetaG | ecosystem: Environmental > Aquatic > Freshwater > Lake | place: Lake Montjoie...
CCTTGGTGTGATCGAGAACGTGCTCGCGAACGAGGACTACTACGCAGCCGCGATGGCCGACGTTGCAGCCAGCAGCGAGCTCGTTGTCGAGGCGCGTGGCAAGGGCTTTTATCACTCGCTCGAACTGACCGATAACGCGTTGACTGCCCCTGTCGCGGGTGCGGCTCGCAAGCGTGGCGTGATCGTTCGACCCGACGTGCGCGTCAAGCCGATGATCGTGACGGCCATGCCGCTGATCTCCGAGCGCTCGCATATCGACGAGTTGGCCGATGCACTTAAGGCCGCACTCGTTGACGTCAAGGGATAGTGCGTGGATGGTGGGTCAGGCAGATTCGGTCTGCCTGACCAGTCAAAGACCTGTGTAACACCCTGAACGTCAGACTATGGCCGAAACGTCATAATTTTACCGTGAGGCGCAATTCTCTGTAGTCTTGCTGAATCGCATCAGTGCGCCCGTCTTTTTCGGTAGTGCATTGAGGGCGGTATCCATGAGAGGTTTGCGTGATGGCGCGGACGGCTGAGACAGCGGAGAATCGTCGGACACGACTTTTGGTGATCGCTCGCGGCGTGATTGCGGAGCAGGGAGTTGCCGCCTGTACGTTTCGGACCTTGGCGAAGGCCGCAGGGACTTCGACGCGTCCCTTTACACACGCGTTTGGCACGCGCGACGCTCTGATGCTCGCCGTTGCTCTGACAACGTGGGATAACAAGGGCCTCGTTGTGCGCACAGTCATCACCGAGATTGACCGCCCCGGCTATTGGAATTGCATCGACGAGTTGACTGAGATGGGTGAGGCCTGGCTCCCAGTGTCGGATGAGCGCGCGCTTGGCAAGCGTATTTATCTCGAATTCGTGATGTACAGCCTGAGTCATCCGGAGCTGGGGAAGACGCTCCTGAGTTTTAGTGACGCAGCGAATGCTCACATTGCCGTGATTGTGGCGGAAGGACAGCGACGCCAGCAGGTGCGGACCGATCGGACGGTGCAGGAGCTCGTGATGGCATTTTGGAGTTACTTCGAAGGACTCGCGCTCTCGACTCTCTATGAGCCCGAGGCTCTGCCACGGGACATGTTGGTGGGACTCTGGCGCGACGGTCTGCGGCGCCTGCTCCAGCCCTAGGGGCGAGCGGCGAGGTGCGTTGGCCCTCTGCCCACAGCACCTGAGTGCTGCAGACAGAGGGCCGAACGACTTACGACCAGGGGTACGGGCTGTTCGACACCGGGTGAAGGTCACCCGTGGCGAAGCGCTCGTAGCGGAACGGATGCAGCAGCGACGAGTGGCCGCCGAGCAGGACGTTGGCGACTTCCTTGCCGACGCCGATCATCTTGTAGCCGTGGTTCGAGTCGGCGATCACATACACGTTGGGGCGCATGTAATCGAAGACGGGGAAGTTATCGACCGTAAACGAGCCGACGCCGCCGGAGCGGGCCGTCTTGTAGTTGGCGCGACACCCTTCGAAGCGGCTCATGCAGTGCGAGAGGCTCGCGCACCACATGTCCGGGAAGGCTGGGTCGACGCTGGCGGTCGGGTACGGATCAAGCTCGAAGTCCGTATCGAGGGCGATCGGCGCAGCGCCGCCCTGAATGCCGTGACGGTCGCGCTTGAAGTAGTTGCCCCACAGCTCGTCGGTGACGAGCTTGCCGTCATCGGTGTAGAGCGGTGCGTCAGAGTCGACGTGGAGGACCGGTGGCATCTTGCCGTCGGCCGTCGCGTGCATCAATGGGTCGACAGCGATCTCGCCCTCCTGCAGGTACCAGAACGTCCACATGTCCTGATCCTTGTGGATGTCACCGGTCGGCGTGCGGACGTCGAGCTTGTCGGGCAAGCCGAGCATCTCCCAGATGCGCGGGACCCATGGTCCAACGCCGATGATGACCTGCTCGCACTCGATGTCGCCCTCGGAGGTGTTGACCTTCGTGACGGCACCCGAGCCGTCGAGCTCGAAGCCATTGACCTTGACGCCCTCGATGATCGTGACACCTTCGCCCTTGGCCTTCGCGGCGAGTGCATGCATCGACTCGACGTTGAAGGCGAAGCCACCCTTGTGCTCGTGCAGGGCAACCTTGAGGCCCGGTGCGCGCCAGTCGGGGAAGAGCTTGAGCATGTGCTCGCGGACTGCGTCCTCGCCCGTGACGAGTGTGGAGGGGTAGCCAATCTGCTCGTGGCGACCAGCGACCTCGGTCAGATCGCCGACCTGGCCCTCGGGGCCGAGTGCGATGTAGCCGACTTCGTGGTAGTGGTACGCGGCGGGATCGGACTCCCAGACCTCGACGTTGGCGGCCATCAGCTCGGACATTGCGGGCTGGAAGTAGTTGTTGCGCACCACGCCGCAGGCGATGCCCGACGCGCCGGCGGCGACGCCAGACTTGTCGATGATCGTGATGTCAGCGCCCGAGCCTGCGCCGGTTGCCTTCAGTTGCTTGGCGAGGTGGTACCCGGTCGAGAGACCGTGAATACCGGCACCAATAATCAGGTACTTGCTGGAACTGGGAACAGACATCTGTCTGGTCGCCTCCTCCGTGTTGCCGATAGGGCAACACCGTTGCCGTGGGTGATGACCTGAGTGTAGCGGATGGATACGCCGAAGGGAAGCGCCCCGGTCGCGTACGCTGCCGGATGCAATGAGCACGTGGCAGATCATCGACCTCGATCCCTTCGCAGCGGCCCGCGCGGGACTCCCGGCCCAGGTCGCGGTCCCTGCCGATGTGGACCCTGCCGCCGTGACTCCTGTCGACCTCGCCCGCTACGGCGCGGAGTATGCAGATATCGAGCCCGATGGTCCGCTCGCCTCCGACCTTCGTCGCCTCGCCGCCAAACAACGCCCCGTTGCAGAGGTGCAGCGGGCGCTGTCCGAGCGTCGCTGGGCCGATGCGCTGGCGGCAGTGGAGGAGGTGCTCGCGATCGACCCGCAAGATGCGCCGGCGCACCTCAATCGTGCTGCCGCTCTGCGCGAGTCCGGCGAGCCGAAGGCCGCGCTCGCCGAACTCGATGCAGTCGCTGCGATCTTTGCCGTCGTGCCGTTGTTTCATCGCAACCGTGCGCGCGTCCTCGAAGACTTGGGTAATCCGGCGGCAGCAATTGCGGCCTACCGGGAGGCCCTCGAACTGACGCCCGGCGACCCCGCCGTTGTCGATCGTCTGCGGGCGCTTGGCGCGATCACGACCGTCAGTGGTCCGGATGGTCCGATCGAGGTCGACCGCGAGGCGCTGGCCGACCTTGTCCGCCGCGATCTTGCCCAGCACGACGATGATCACCAGCATCTTGCGAGTGCTGCACATTCGCTACTCGGCGATGGCCAACCCGACCTTGCGGCCACCGCAGCAGCGCTCGCGCTCGCTGTGCAGGACGACGACGAGAGCACCCGACTGGTCCTGATCGAGGCCTTGCTTGCAGCACAGCGTTCCGCCGAAGCACTGGTCGCAGCCGAGCGTCACGTTGAGGCCGAACCGACGTCCGCGCTTGGTCACGAGTTTCGCGCCGTCGCTTTGGCCCGGCTTGGGCGGAACGATGATGCCAAATCGGCGGCAGCACGCGCGGTCGAGTTAGACCCCGCCGCACCTGCCGCTGGACGAATCCTCGAGGGCGACGGCGACTAGGCTCTACGCCGCTACTGATACGCTTCACCCATTCGTGGGCAACGCCACAAATCAGACAGCCACCAGACCGGACTCAATGCCTCCGTCAAAGCCTGAGGTGACGGCATGACCTCGGTGACGATCATCGAGATCGCGCTGATCGTGGTGATCATCGCGTGGAACGCCTTCTTCGTGTCGGCCGAGTTCGCCTTCGTCGCCGTTCGTCGGACGCGCATCGACGAACTCGTCGAGGAGGGGTCGGTCTCCGCCAAGCGGGTGCGACGACTGCTGGACGACCCGGCGCGCTTTATCTCGGCCTTCCAGGTGGCAATCACGCTCTCCTCGCTGGCACTCGGCGCAGTCGGCGAACCCGCGGTGTCGCGCGTGTTCGAAGAGCTCTTCGGCAACGTCGGCATGCTCGGCGACGGAGCCGTTGCCGTGATCAGTGTGATCCTCGCGTTTGCAATCATCTCGTCGCTCCACGTCGTGCTGGGCGAAATCGTGCCGAAGACGCTGACGCTCTCTCGTGCCGAGTCCGTGGCACTCGCTGTTGTGCTGCCCGTCACCGTCTTTATGTGGGTCTTCTGGCCGTTTATCTGGGTGCTGCGCGGGATCAGCGAGGCACTGATCCGCCTGATGGGTCTCGAGTCGCCCTCCGAGATGCGCCTCGTCCACTCGGAGGAAGAACTCAAGTTGCTGATTTCGGCCTCGCACGAAGAGGGCGTGCTCGAGGCCGAAGAGCGCCAGCTGCTCTACAAGGTTTTCGATTTTGCCGAGACCGAGGCACGTCAAGTGATGGTCCCGCGACCTGACGTCGTCGCACTGCAAGTCGACCTGACACCAGACGAAGCGATCGAGCAGACGCTCAATGCGCCCTACACGCGCTATCCGGTCTATCGCGAGACGCTGGACGACCTCGTCGGCGTCGTCCATATTCGGCACCTCTTCGGTGCCCGGCTGCAGCAGTCGGACGCGACCACGCTCGAAGCCTTCGTGCGCCCCGTCCCGATCGTGCCCGAGACGAAGAAGCTTGACGAGCTGCTGGCCGACTTCCGGCGTACGAACACGCACATGGCGATCGTCGTCGACGAGTACGGCTCGACCGTCGGGATCGCGACGCTTGAGGACGTGCTCGAGGAGATCGTCGGCGAGATCAACGACGAGTTCGACCTGCCCGATCGCGAACTGATTCGCCTCGCGCCCGACCGCATTCGAATCGAGGCGTCGTTCCCGATCGAAGACTTCAACGAACGCTTCGGCGGCGATCTTCCCGACGAGGATTACACCTCCGTCGGTGGTTTCTTGTTTGGCGAGTTGGGACGACCGGCCCGACCAGGCGACGTCGTTTCACACCGGAAGTTCCGCTTCACGGTGCGCGAGGTAGACGGTCCACGCATTCGCGTGGTCGATGTCGAGCTCAAGGCGCACCCGCAGGCAGGCGCCGAGGAAGCCGAAAACCTCTAGCGAGCGAAGACCATATTGTGGTACAACACCCCACGTCGGTGTTGATGTACGTCATACTGACGCGGGATAAACGTGCTACCCGCACAGCGGGAGCATTCGAGACCTGAGGAGGGACCTCGTATGACCGATTTCAATCAGCTGGACCCGTTCCGCAAGAAGGCGGACCCGCTCCAGCTCGACCTCGTCGAGTCGTTTGCACAGGGCAAGATCAACCGCCGCCATTTCATTCAGCGCGGTACTGTTCTCGGCCTGTCGCTCGCCTCGATCAGCGCGATCGTCGCAGCCTGCGGCGGTAGCAGCAGCAGTGGTGGTGGTGAAGCCGCAACAGACACCGGTATCGGTGGCGGCGAAGTCTCCGACACAGTTGCAGGCAAGACCGGTGGCTCGATCAAGCTGGCGATGTCGCCCCCAGGTTCTGAGGGTGTCAACCCGATCACGATGATCGACCTCGTCACGTACAACGTCTGCGCCCAGGTGTTCGAGTATCTCGTGCGCTCGGCATCGGACCTCTCGATTGTCCCGCAGCTCGCCACTGAGTGGTCGGGCAGCTCGGACGCCAAGACCTGGACCTTCAAGTTGCGCGAAGGCGTCATGTGGCAGGACGGCACGCCGTTCACTGCCAGCGACGTCGTCGCCACGATGGACAAGCTGGTCGAAGCCGGCAACTCGGCCTTGACGGGCACGCTCAGCGCTGGTGGCACGACTGCACCCGACGATCTGACGGTCGTCTTTGCACTTGACGCCGCCAATGGTCACTTCCCGTACCTCGTTTCGTCCGACAACACGCAGTCGTTGATCACGCCGGTCGCGTGGACGGTCAAGGACAACCTCAAGCCGGGTGTCGGTGGCACGGGTCCGTGGAAGCTCGACGCGCTCGACGTCAAGACGAACGCCAAGTACTCGCGCAATGAGAACTGGTGGGGTGGCAAGACGCCGCTCGACACCGTCGAGTTCATCTTCATCGAGGATACCGCTGCACAGATTGCAGCAGTTTCCAGCGGCGAAGCCGACGGCAACACCCAATTCTCGGCCGACCAGGGCGAGGTTCTGCTCAACGATCCGAACATGAACATCGTCGAGTTGAAGTCCGCTACGCATCGTCAGTTGTGGATGCAATGCGATTCGGGTGCCGTGATGGATCCGAAGGTGCGTCAGGCAATTGCCTGGACGTTCGATCGCCAGAAGATGATCGATAAGGCACTCGGCGGACACGGCACGGTCGCGAACGACCACGTCATGTTCGAGCTGTACCCGTACTTCGACAGCGCAGCCGTCGAGCAGCGAGTGCAGGACATCGACAAGGCGAAGGCACTCCTCAAGGAGGCCGGTGCTGAGGGTCTGAAAATCGAGTTGCCGTACATCAAGGCGAGCGACATGACGAGCCTGGCGATCCTCGCCGCGGACGGCATGAAGCAGGCTGGTATCGATGTCAAGCTCGTCGGCAGCGATTACAGCACGTTCTACGGCAAGTTCTGGTGCCCAGCCGAGCCGGCCAAGCCACCGTGCGTCGGTGCTTCCGACATCGGTATCGTCGACTACGGCCATCGTGGCACGCCCGACGTGTACCTCAACGCGGCGCTCGCGACGAACGGCGTTTGGAACTCGTCGCAGTACGCCAGCTCGACGTTCGACACGCAGTTCGCTGCATGGTCTGCTGCTGTCGACGTTGATGCACAGATGTCGACTGCTGCCGAGCTCGAGAAGACCCTCTGGAACGACACTCCAGTTGGCATCCCCTACACCATCAACACGCTTGGAGCCTTCAACAAGAAGTTCCAGGGCATCGTGACGACGGCCATGGGCTTTGCCTTCCTTGAGGCTGCTTCGCAGGCCTAAGACATAACGGAAAACCGGGCCGGGGTCACCATCGAGTTTGTGATGGTGGCCTCGGCCTTTCCATCTTCCGAGCCCCCTTCTCACCATGCTGATCTTCCTCATTCGCCGCATCGGACTCGCGATCGTCACGCTGTTCTTGCTGACGATCATCGTCTTTGCGCTGTCGAATGTCTTGCCGGGCGACGTTGGACGCCAGATCATGGGACCGTTTGCCCCGCAGGCATCGGTTGACGAACTCAACAAGCGGCTCGGCACGGATCAGCCGCTCTACACGCAGTACCTCAAGCGCATGGAGGGCTACGCCCAGCTCGACCTTGGTGAGTCGTACAAGACGCGCGAGCCGGTTTCGAAGGTGATCGGATCGACCTTCCTCAACTCCGCGAAGCTCGCGTTTCTCGCACTCCTAATTACGGTGCCGTTGGGCATCCTCGGTGGCATCATCGCCGCACTCAAACGCGGCTCTCTGATCGACCGCTGCATCGTTACCTTCAGTTTGGCCGGCTCCTCATTGCCCGAGTTTGTGACGGCCTCATTCCTCGTCGTCATCTTCGGGTTGCAGCTTGACTGGTTCCCGGTCATCGCGAGCACGGGCGAGGCGTTGAGTCCAGCCGAGCAGCTCTACCGCCTCGTGCTGCCAATTCTCGCTCTCGTGCTCGTCTACTTTGGCTACATCGCGCGGATGGCGCGGGCGGGCGTGATTACCGCCATGGAGGCCGAGTACACGCGTACCGCTTTTCTGAAGGGCCTGCCACGTGGCGTGGTGATTCGTCGTCACGTCCTGCGTAACGCTCTGCTGCCAACGATCTCGGTTGTTGCGACGCAGACGGGGTATTTGTTCGGCGGCCTCTTGGCAGTGGAACTGATCTTTAACTACAACGGCCTCGGTCGCGAGCTCGTGCGGGCAGCGCTGACTAAGGATCTGCCGGTGCTGTCGGCGGGTGTGCTGCTGATCGGCGTCGTCTACATGATCGCGACGTTGCTTGGTGACATTCTGATCTCGATTCTCAACCCGCGCGTTCGATTGGGAGACCAGTAATGGGCGTCATCGAAGACGAGATTCCCGCAACGCCGCCCGTGCCCGGCACGCAGCTCGACGTGGTTGCAGATAAGCGTGCTGCGCGACGCGAGAAAGCGATTCTGTTCTTTAAGAGTCCGTCGGCGCTGATTGGCCTGGCGATCATTTTGTTCTGGGTCATCTGTGCCGTGCTCGGTGCGCGCATCACGCCATTCGATCCTTTCTCGACGGATGGGCTCAGCCACGAGGCGCCCTTCGTCGACGGCTACTACTTCGGCACGGACCAACTCGGACGCGACGTGCTGTCGCGCATCATGCTCGGCGCCCGAGACGTTCTGATTGCTGCGCCGCTTGCCGCCATCATTGGTGTTGTCTCGGGATCGATGCTTGGTCTCCTGATGGGCTACTACCGGGGGATCCTCGACGACGTCCTCGGACGCCTGATCGAGGCCTTCCTCGTGCTGCCGTTGACGCTCGTCGGCCTGCTGGCGCTCGCTGCTGCGCCTGACGATTGGTCGATCATTCCGGGCATCGAATCGAGCACGCAGACTGTGATCCTGGTTGTCGGTCTCCTCTTCACGCCGATCGTGGCGCGCACCGTGCGTGCCGCCGTGCTGGCCGAGCGCGAGAACGACTACGTCCAGGCCGCCAAGCTTCGTGGCGAGAACGGGCTGTACATCATGACCCGCGAGATTTTGCCGAACGTGATGAGCCCGATCGTTGTGGAGTTCACCGTTCGCATCGGCTACGCGATCTTCGCGATTGCGACGCTCTCCTTCCTTGGCGTCGGTATTCAAGAGCCGACGCCGGACTGGGGCCTGATGATCGCGCAGGAGTATCGCCTCGTGATTGGCGGCTACTGGTGGGTGACGGTCTTCCCGGCGTTGGCGATTGCTAGCCTCGTGATCGCCGTCAACTTGATCGCTGACCGCCTCCAGGAGGTGATGGAGCTTTGAGCACCACGGAGACCACGACGGCTGCGCTTGCACTCAAACTCGACGATCTCCATGTCGCCTACGACGTCCGCGGTATTCCGCGCCCTGTTTTGCGCGGAGTGTCATTCGAGATCCAGCCGGGCGAGGCCTATGGTCTCGTCGGCGAGTCTGGCTGTGGCAAGTCGACTACGGCCTACGCTGCCGTGCGCTACCTGCCCGAGAACGGCCATGTCACCGACGGCTCAATCACGATTGCGGGCGAGAACATGCTCGAGCTGTCGACGTCGGAACTGCGTGCTCTGCGCTCGAACCGTATCTCGATGGTCTACCAGGATCCGAGCCAGTCGCTCAATCCGACGATCAAGGTTGGCGTGCAGGTCGTCGAGGCCTTTACCGTGCTGGGCTTCTCGAAGGCCGAGGCCAAGGTCAAGGCCGAAGAGGCGCTCCATCGCGTGCGCATTGCCGATGCCCAGCAGGTGCTCGATCGTTATCCGTACCAGCTCTCTGGCGGCATGCAGCAGCGCGTGGTGATTGCGATGGCGCTGGCATGCGATCCGCAGCTGTTGATCCTCGACGAGCCGACGACAGGCCTCGACGCGACGGTTGAGGCCGAGGTGCTCGACCTCGTTTCGACCTTGCGTCAGGAGACCGGCGCGGCCGTCTTGCTGATCGCTCACAACCTTGGTGTCGTGCGGCGCATCTGCGATCGCGTCGGCGTGATGTACGCCGGCAAGATTATCGAGGAAGGCCCTGCTGCAGAGGTCTTCGACAACCCCCAGCACCCGTACACCGTTGGCCTACTGCGCTGCCTGCCGCGTCGTGGCGCGAACAAGACCGAGCGCCGCCTCGACACGATTCCGGGCTCGTTGCCATTGATCGGGACTGAGTTGCCGGCGTGCGTCTTCCAAGATCGCTGTGCGCTGGCGACCGAAGAGTGTCGAACGGTTGCGCCGCCAGCCACGCATACCGAGGGCGGACGAACGGTCTATTGTCACCACGTCGACAAGGTTTCGACGCTGGCTGAGGCACCGCTCCAACCACCCGTCGCTGGTGCTGGTGTGGGCGAGGTCGTGCTGCACCTCGAGAACGTCTCGAAGACCTTTAAACAGGGTAGCCATGAGGTGCGCGCACTGGTCGACGTCGATCTTGACTTGCGCGCGGGCGAGACGCTCGGATTAGTCGGCGAGTCCGGCTCCGGCAAGACGACGCTGGCCAAGGCGATCTTGGGCATCCACGCCGCCGATCCTGGCTCGGTCATCGAACTCGATGGGAAGACGCTTGCTGGTCTGACGACGGGCCGCACGAGCGATGCGCGACGAGCGATTCAGATTATCTTCCAAAATCCCGACTCAGCACTCAACCGCTCGAAGACGGTGCGGGCAATCCTCGAGCGCGCACTCCAAAAATTGGCTGGCATCCGCGGGCCAGAGGCAGACACACGGTTGGGTTCGCTGACGGAGGAGGTCCGGCTATCGCCGCGACACCTCGACATGCGGCCGCGCGCGCTGTCGGGCGGACTCAAGCAGCGCGTTGCGATCGCAGGCGCCTTCGCTGGTGGTCCACGCATCGTTGTCTGCGACGAGCCCACGAGCGCGCTGGACGTTTCGGTGCAGGCCGCGATCCTCAACCTGCTTGGCGATCTGCAGCGCGACGAGCAAGCCAGCTACATCGTGATCTCGCACGATCTCGGCGTCGTGCGCTACCTCTCGGATCGCATCGCAGTGTTGTACTTGGGCCGGCTAATGGAGCTTGGACCTGCAGCAGAGGTGTTTGCTGGTCCGCATCATCCGTACACCGAGGCTCTGCTGTCTGCTGTGCCGAGCGTCGATGGGGATCCGCCCGATCGTATTCGCCTGACGGGCGAG
>Ga0114969_10004779_pt1 | contig 10684 bp, 9 predicted proteins | sample M_130807_MF_Meta_FD_87316 | JGI IMG/M metagenome (GOLD analysis project Ga0114969, IMG submission 87316) | Freshwater microbial communities from Lake Montjoie, Canada to study carbon cycling - M_130807_MF_MetaG | ecosystem: Environmental > Aquatic > Freshwater > Lake | place: Lake Montjoie...
CAAGAGGAGGGGACGATGTCGACAGCGTCTCGAAATTGCGGAATGGCCGGCGGCACCTGCGGCGGGGGAATTACGCAAGCTCCCGTCCCGGGCGCGACGGGTGGGACCCGGGGGCATTACGACCTCCGCGCCTCAGGCAAGGCGACACGTTCCTCGGGAACGGTACGCAAGCGCCTGCCCTTAGCGACAAACGCCGCGCCGCCGCGCAAGCGGGCCGGGGCTGGCCTCCAGTGGGGGGCCTGTCCGGCCCTTCCCGCCACTCCGGCGCAACGGGCGCATCGCGCCATTTTCCCAATTGGATTGCGTGAGCGCCCGGTCCGGCACTCCCTTCCTCCGCCGCGCATGGGCGCTCGCGGGGCTCGGCCCCGCGGGCGCCCGCCGCCGTGACGGCTTTCACACATAGTCATCAGAACATGGAGGTCACATGCTGAACCGCGCGTGGGTTGAACGCGAGGAACCACTTCCCCATTGCCCGCTGCCCGCCTGCCGCCGCGGCGGCGCCTGCCAGCACCCAACCGAGAAAGACCCCTGCCGCCGCCTGCACGAGACGCGCGAGGCCTTCTACACCGCGCTGGCCCGGAAGATCGACCGCATCGGCGCGGAAATCATCGCCAGCCGCCCGCCGGGCAAGGTGGTGAAGGTGGCCGAACCCGGAACACCGCTGTTCGAGCGCCGCCACAAGGCCCTCTATGACATGCTGCGCGCCGCCGACCAGGCCAACTCCGCCCGTGAAATGGCGGAGCGCGCCGCGAAGGAAAAGGAAAGGCAAAATGAAAAGCCCGCCAACGCGGGCGGCGCGTGACGGGCCCTGATGGAGATCGGCTGCCACTCAGGCCGTGGTGATGCGCAGCTTCCGGTCACGCGCACGCAGAATGTACCACACCATCAGCACACCAAAGCCCTTCGACACCACTTCCGTCATGAAGGCGGCAGGCGTGAGGTAGCCCGCGAGATACTGGAAGGCCAGCGTGTCCAGCGGCACGGCGATCATCGCGGAGATGAGGATGCGCTGGGAGAGCGGGCGGCGCAGGAAGGAATAGACGCCCCAGTCCGCCGTCTCCGACAGGATGAAGGCGGTGATGGAGGCCGCGGCGATCACCGGGTCCACCATGAACCAGGTGAGAACACCCGCCGCCGCCGTGGCGAAGAGGATATAGTGGCCAATCTCGCGCTGGGCATAATCGCGCAGCACGAAGATGAAGCCGACCACCACATTGGCGAGATAGAGGTCGCCCAGCGGCGTCGACCACGGTGCAATCGCCGTGAACATCCAGTTCACGGCGACGATGGCGATGACGTAGAGGACGACCCACATGGGATTGGTTCCTTAGCCGACGATCTCGTCGGGCTTGAACACCTGGGCGATCTCGATCTTGGCATTGTCGGCCGAGTCCGAACCGTGCACCGAGTTGGCCTCGATCGATTCAGCGAATTCCTTGCGGATGGTGCCGGCCGCGGCGTTGGCCGGGTTGGTGGCGCCCATCACTTCGCGGTACCTGGCAACGGCGTTCTCGCCTTCCAGCACCTGCACGACGACCGGGCCCGAGATCATGAAGGCCACGAGGTCGTTGAAGAAGGGGCGCTCCTTGTGGACGCCGTAGAAAGCCTCGGCGTCGGCCTTGGTCCACTTGACGCGCTTCTGGCCGACGATGCGGAGGCCGGCGCCCTCGATCTTGGCGTTGATGGCGCCCGTCAGGTTGCGCCGCGTCGCGTCCGGCTTGATGATCGAGAAGGTGCGTTCGATGGCCATGAAAGTCCTCGTTCTGTGCTTGGTCTTATTAAAGGGATCGGGCCGCCGTATAGCGGCGGCCCGGCCTCATGGCAAGCTTTGGCTCCCGGCCTAGTTGGCATGCCCCAGAAGCGGGGTGATGCGGGCCAGCGAAACCCGGCGGTTCTCGGCCTCGGGCTGGCTCGTCGGAATCTTCAGGTAGCGCTCGCCCAGCCCCACCGTCCGCAGGTTTTCAGGCGGAATCACGTAATAGGTGGCAAGCGCCTCCTTCACCGCCCGGGCGCGCTCGCGCGACAGCCGCAGGTTGGCGGCGTCCGAGCCCACGGCGTCGGTGTGGCCCTCGATCAGGAACACCTCGTCCGGGTGGCTCGCGAGGATGCGCTCGAGGATGGAGGCGATGCGGTCCAGCTTGTCGATCTCCTCCTCGCGCAGGTAGCCCTCGCCGAAGCCGAAGTGCACCGTGTCGATCTCGATCCGCGCCATCGCATCGCGGGCATCGGGATAGCGCTCGATGTCGTCCACCGTGTAGCGCCGCTCGATGGCGCGGCGCGGCGGGGCGGCCAGCACGCCAGCCAGTTCGCTGTCGTCGGCCTCCGCCGCGAACACGTCGTCCGGCACGTCGAAGCCGGGCGCGTAGCGGTCCTGGACGTCATAGTTGAACTGCTGGCCGCCCTGCCGCAGGCGGGCCTCGCGCTGCCGGCGTTCGTCGATCATCTGGCGGCGCAGATAGCGGCGGTCGGCCTCCATCTGGCGCTGCCACATCATGCGCTGCTCGGCGTCGTAGCGGTCATCCGTCACCACGTCGCGGTAGACGTCGATGCGGCGCACGAGATCGGGGTTATCGAGCTGTTCCGGCGGCCGGCGGTCCTGCAGCACCACGCGCGTGTCGGGGCTGGCGGCGGCGATGCCGCCCTGCTGCTTTGGCGGCTTCTGGCCTTGCGGCGTCGGCTGCGGCTGCGGCTGGGCGGGCGGCGGCAGGCCTTCGTCCGCCGCCACGTCGTTGCGCAGCACGGCGCGCTCGCTGGCCAGCTTCTGGCGCAGCGCCTCGCGCGTCTGGGGCGAGAGCTTGTTGGAGGCCAGCAGGTCGCGGATATCCGCCAGCCGCTTTTTCAGCTGCTTGCGCTTCATCATGCGCACGTCTGTCGTGTCATTCAGGTAGGCCTGCGCGCGGCTTTCCAGCGCCGGGTTCACATCGCTGCGCTTGGCAGGCTGCGGCGAAGCCGGCGGCTCCGCCTGCGGTGCCGGCTTGGTCTGCTGCTCGGGCTGCGGCGGTGGTGGCGGCGGCTGTTCAGGCTGCGGCGGCTGCGCCTTCCGTGGGTCATAGGGCGGCAGCGGCGGGTCCTCGATCTGGGGCTCGGGCTGCTGGGCTTCCGGCTGCGGTGGCGGCTGGTCGGTCGCCTCCTGCTCGCGGCGGGTGATTTCCTGCGCGATGCGGGCAACCTCCTCCTGCAGCGCCTGGTCAAGCTCCGGTGACAGCCCGGGTGCCGCACGGTAGGCTTCAGCCCGGTGCAGGCGCTGCTGCAGACGGGGCAGCTTCATCTTCGAGATGTCCTTGCCACCGGCCAGGAACTGCCGGATCGCCGTGGCCTCCTGCGCGCCGTCCTCGGCCTGCCCGGCCGGCATCTCGCCGGAGGCGATGCCCTTCTTCGCGGCATCCGCCACGCTCACCGCCGAAACAAGCGCCAGCGCCACAAGGCTGGCCTTCAGGGGAGACAGTTTCATCGGCTTACTCCAATCGCATTGCGAGGATGCAAAACGCACGACCTCTCATCATGGTCCCGGATCATGGCTTGCCCCCATGGCAGAAGTGAGGGGCGATTGCGATGCCCCCGCCACAAGCCTGAACCCCGGATGAACGGTCTAGAGCCGGCCGGCCTCGATAATGCGCTTGAGGAAGGCACGAGTGCGCTCCTGCTTCGGGTCGCCGAAGATCTGGGCGGGCGGCCCCTCCTCGTGGACTACGCCCTCGTAGAGGAAGCAGACCTTGGAGGCCACTTCGCGGGCAAAGCCCATCTCGTGGGTGGCAAGCAGCATGGTCATGCCCTGCCCTGCCAGATCGCGAACGATATTCAGCACTTCGGAGACCAGTTCCGGGTCGAGTGCCGAGGTGATCTCGTCCAGCAGCATCACCTTCGGTTCCATGGCGAGCGCGCGCACGATGGCGACGCGCTGCTGCTGGCCGCCGGAGAGCCTGTCCGGATACTCGGTCGCCTTGGCCTCGAGGCCGATGCGCTTCAAGAGCGCCATGGCCTTGGCCTCCGCCTCGGCGCGATCCACCTTCAGCACCTTGAGGGGGGCGAGCGTTACGTTCTCCAGCACGCTCATGTGCGGGAACAGGTTGAAGCTCTGGAACACGATGCCCACGTTGCGGCGCAGGTTGTTGACGTCGACACCCGGCCCCGAGACCCGGTCGTTCATCAGCCGGATTTCGCCGCCCTGGATCTTTTCAAGTCCGTTGATGCAGCGAAGCAGCGTGGACTTTCCGCAGCCCGATGCGCCGATAAGGCAGACGACCTGGTGCTCGTCGACCGACAGGTTCACGCCGCGTAGCACCTTCACGGGGCCGAATTCCTTCTCCACGTTCTTGATTTCGAGGAAGGACATGGATCAGCCCCCTGCCCGCATGCGGGCATTGTCACGCTCGATCATCTTGTCGACGAAGCGGGCCTGCGGAATGGTGATGATGACGAAGAGGATGGCGACCACGGTGACGGCCGAAAGATTGAAGGCATTGGCCGCAATGATGCGCGACTGGTTGAAGGCGTCGATGACGCCAACCACCTGAACGAGGGCCGTATCCTTCTGCAACCCGATAAAGTCGTTGAGCAGCGGGGCGATGATGCGACGCACGGCCTGCGGCACGATCACGAATCGCATGGTCTGCATGTAGGACAGGCCCAGCGAGCGCGCCGCCGAGACCTGGCTCCAGTGGATCGACTCGATGCCCGAGCGGTAGACCTCGGCCACATAGGCGCCATAGGTCAGCGTCAGCGCGAGAATGCACCACCAGATGACGGGGATGCGGGTGAGCGTGCGCTGCTCGGCCACCGTCATCGAAGACATGTCGACGAACCAGCCCACGATATGTGGCACGATCATTTCTGGCAGCCCGGACGTCGGGATGCCGAAGCCGATCAGGTACAGCGTCACCACGGCGGGAAGGCCGCGGAAGATGTCACAGTAGAGAATGGCGAGCGCGCGGATGGGCTGGCCGGCCTTGCCGGGCATCAGTCGCGCCAGCGCCACGATCAGGCCCCACACCAGCACGAGGACTTCCGCCACCACAAAGATGAAAATGTTGGTCAGGAAGAACTGCTTGGTGACCAGCCACCACTTCTGCTGCATCAGCGGCAAGTAGAAGAAGGTCTTGCCCACCGCCACGTCGTTCATCATCACGAACACGGCAAAGCCGAGGGCAATCAGCGCGAAGGCGCCCCAGCCGAAGGTGACCCAGCCATTTTCGCGAGACGCCGCCGTCTGTATGCGGGCTTCGACGATGTCACCCGCGGCGAGTGCCGAAGCAGCTTTCCGCGACTCGCCAAAGGAGCGGATGGCCGGGATGAAAAGCAGCGCAGTTGCTGCAATGGAGATCCAGAAGATCACCTGCCAGATGCTCGTGTCCACGCCGAGATAGTCGAGCGAAGACCGGACGAGCCTGGTCGCGCCATAGGCGGCGAGCGTACATAGCGCAGCGAACAAAAGCGACGCCAAGGCAAGGCCATCGGCGCGCTGTGGCAGCGGAGGAGGAGTGTGTTTTTTCACTTGGGAATGGGAATGCCCCCGCCACTTTCAGGCGGCGGGGGCAGTGACCTCAGGGGTTGAAGTAGGGAACGGAGGCCGGGTCCTTGCCCCAGGCGGCCGCCAGATACTTGGCACCCAGCTTCTTGATCGTGCCGTCGTCGATCATCGACTGCATGATCTTGTCGATGGTCGGGTTGTTGGCATTGCCCTTCGGATAAATGGCGCCATAGGATTCGCCCGTCTTGTACTGGCCGATGACGTCCACCTTGTCCGGGTTGGCGACGACTTCGGCGAGCACGATCGACGTGTCGGTCACGGCCACGTCGGTCTGGCCGGCGCGCAGGGCGGCGAACATGTCGCCCTGGTCCGGATAGACCTGGACATCGGTGATGCCGAGCTTGTCCTGAACGAAGGCCGCGCCCGTCGTCGCCTGCTGCACGCCAATCTTGGCAGACTTGATCGTCTTCTCATCGACCGGCGCATCCTTGCGCACCAACACGCCGATGTCGGAGCTGAAATAGGGGACCGAGAAGTCATGGATCTTCTTGCGCTCGTCGGTGATGGAGATTTCCGACATGGCGAGATCGAAGTCTGCGGTCTGGCCGGCGATCAGCGCGTCCCAGCCGACGTTCACCACCTCAAGCTTGTCATAGCCGGCGCGCCAGGCGATCTCGGCCGCCATGCAATATTCCATGCCATCCTTGATGGCCTCCGGCGTATCACCGTTCCACCAGATGGGGGCGGGCAGAGACACTTCGACGGTAAGCTGACCGGCCTTGGCCGGGTTGGCGATGGGGATCGACCCCTTTTCGCCCGCCACTTCGCAATTGCCAATCATGTTGGCGGCAGACGCCGGAAGGCTGAAGGCCAGAAGTGCCGTAGCCGCGAGCAGCACGCGTTTCGAAATCGTCATTTTTGTAAGCTCCCTGTGCTTGGACAACCGAATAGACTAAAATTCGTCCGCTAGGGCAAGTGCGAAGGTGTTTTGTGAAAGACAGGCTGCGCAAACCAAAGTAATGCCTCGCCACATAATTTTTCTTTTGCGGAAACATTCATGCACGCCGTCGGGATTGACTTCGGCACGACGAACACAGTGGTTGCCTTCCCCAACGGAAGTCTGGCGGAAGTACAGGTTTTCGCTCACGCGGCCGAAACGCTCGATGCGCTGCGCACCACACTGTCTTTCAGGCGCAATCCGGTGCAAGGCGGAAAGCCTCTCGCCGACGTCGGTCCGTGGGCCATCAGCGACTTCATTGAAATGCCGGAGGAGACCCGTTTTCTCCAGTCATTCAAGTCCTTCGCCGCCAGCGCGTCGTTCTCTGACACGGCCGTCTTCACCAGCCGTTACCGATTTGAAGACCTCATGCACACCTACCTCGCCAGGCTACGTGAACATGCGGGCTTTGTGGCCTACCCGAAACGCCTCGTAATCGGCAGGCCCGTCACTTTCGCTGGCACGAATCCCGACGATGCGTTGGCGCAGCGCCGCTATGCTGACGCCCTCAAGGGTCTTGGCTTTGAAGATGTGACATATGTCCTGGAGCCCGTCGCGGCAGCATATTTCTACGCGCAGCGTTTAACGCGCGATGCGGTGATCCTTGTCGCCGATCTCGGGGGCGGTACCAGCGATTTCTCGGTGCTGCGGTTCAAGAAGGGCAAGGCTGGCATCTCGGCACAGGCTCTCGCTCATACGGGCATTGGCCTTGCGGGCGACAATTTCGATTTCCGCATCATCGATCACGTCGTCTCGCCGCGCCTCGGCAAGCGGGCGACCTATGTGAGCTGGGGCAAGGAACTGACCGTCCCGAAGCATTACTTCGCCAGCTTCTCGCGATGGAACGAACTCTGCCTGATGCGGCGCCCCGAGGTGCTGCGGGAATTGCGCGAGCTTGCCCGCAGCAGTTCCTCGAAAGACCAGCTCCTCAGCCTCGTCGACCTAATCGAGGGTGGCGTCAGCTATGAACTCTACCGTACGGTCTCCCGCGCCAAGGCGGCGCTGACGGAGCATGAGTCCGTTCCCTTCCGGTTCAAGCTGTCTGGTGTGGACATTTCCGGCAAGATCAGTCGGAGCAACTTCGAACGCTGGATCGCCCCGGATCTCGAGAAGATCGGCGCCACGGCGGATGCAGCCCTTGCAAAGGCTGGGCTTGCCGCGAATGACATCGACCGTGTCTTCCTCACGGGCGGCACCTCCTTCGTCCCGGCCGTGCGGCGCCTGTTCGAGGCCCGCTTCCCGACCGAGAAGATCGACACGGGCGAGCAACTGCTCTCCATCGCCAAGGGTCTCGCCTTGATCGCAGGTTCAAACGAGATGGAGGCCTGGGCCGCATGATCGCTGTCAGTGCCTTCTACAAGTTCGTGACACTGCCCGACTTCACCGAACTGCGCCCAGTCTTGCAGGGGGCCGCGACGACGCGTGGTATCCGCGGCACGATCCTGCTTGCGCAGGAGGGCATCAACGGCACGATTGCCGGAGAGCCCGAACAACTTTCGACGATGATGGATGTCATCCGATCCATCCCGAGCTTCGTCGGCCTTGAAAGCAAGGAGTCACACGCGGAGGAGATGCCATTCAAGCGCATGAAGGTGCGCCTGAAGAAGGAGATCGTCACCATGGGCGTGCCGGGCCTCGACCCCATGCAAGTGGTCGGCACCTACGTGAAGCCGGAGGACTGGAACGCGCTGATCGCCGACTCTGATGTGCTCGTGATCGACACCCGGAACAGCTTCGAATTCGATGCCGGCACCTTCCAGAACGCTGTAGACCCCGGAACCACCAGCTTCGGTGAATTCCCCGCCTACGTGGCGCGGGAACTGGCGGACAAGAAAGACCGCCCCATTGCCATGTTCTGCACCGGCGGCATCCGCTGCGAGAAGGCGACGAGTTATCTCCGCGCGCAAGGGTTCGAGAAAGTCTATCACCTCAAGGGCGGCATATTGAAATATCTCGAAGTGATCCCGCAGGAGCAGAGCCTTTGGAAAGGCTCCTGCTTCGTCTTCGATGAGCGCGAGGGCCTGGCCCACGGGCTCGAGATCGAAAGGCCGAAGCGCTGATCAGCCCGTCCAGCCGAGCCCGGCCGCCACACAATTCATCGTCATCAGCAGCGGCAACATCAGTTTTTCGTCACCCTTGCCGCGGCGCGTGTCCTTGAGAAGTTGCACCTGCCAGCGGTTGGCCTGATCGACCATCGGGCGCACGCGCTCAAAACGGCGCTGCAGGCCTTCGAAGCGCTCACACAGGCGAGTCTCGCCGGTGAGTTCAAGGATAGTCCGCGCCGTGCGGTCATGCTCGTGACGGATCAGTGCAAAGAGGCGCTCGGCGGACGTGCGGTCGGTGACCAGTTCGGCATATTGTTCCGCCACGTTCATGTCCGCGAGGTAGAGTGACTTTTCCACCTCATCCACCGCAAGGCGGAAGCCGCGGGAGCGCATGAACATATCGCGCAGCAGCTTCTTGCCATCGCCACCGCGCGGTACGAGGAAGTCGTCGAAGGCATAGCCCAGGCCATACCAGCCGGTGAGCAGGTGGCGGTTCTGGCTCCACGCGAAAACCCAGGGTATGGCGCGCAGGTCGCCGATGCCCTTGGCGCCGAAGCGGCGGGCTGGGCGCGAGCCAAGCTTCAGGTTGGCCAGCTCTTCCACCGGCGAGGCCTGATGGAAATAGTCGAGCAGGCCCTTGTCCTCGGCGAGCTTGCGGTAGTGGCGAAAGGAAGCCTGCGCAATCCACTCCACCGCCTTCTGATGCTCCGGGTTCACCTTGAGCTCCGGCTCATCAATGGACTTCAACGTGTGGACGAAGACGGAGGCGGCGAGGATCTCGAGATTGTGCTGCGCCGTGCCGCGGTTAGCGAATTTGGAGGAGACGACCTCACCCTGCTCGGTGACGCGCATGTGGCCGTTGATGGTGCCGGCCGGCTGCGCGGCGATCGCGCGGCCAGTGGGCGCGCCACCGCGGCTTACTGAACCACCACGGCCGTGAAAGAAGCTGATCGACACGCCCGCATCCCGACCAATGCGGATCAGCCGCCGCTGTGCCTCGAAGAGTTCGAAGCTGGCACAGAAGAACCCGCCATCCTTGTTGGAGTCGGAATAGCCCAGCATCACTTCCTGCCGGCCGCCATGCGCAGCAATCGACGTCTTGACCACAGGGTGCGCGAGCAACTCGGTCATGATCTCGGGCGCGGCGCGCAGATCGTCGATGGTTTCGAACAGGGGCACCACGCGGATGCGGCAGATTTCACGCGCCGTTTCGTCAGCGAACAGTCCGGTGAACTTGGCGAGGAGATAGATGCCCAGCACGTCCGCTGCCGACTGTGTCATCGACAGGATGAACGCGCCGATGGCATCCGGGTCCGGGCCATCAATCGTGTCGCGGATCAGTTCGAGAAGGCCCAGCAACTCGCGCGCCTCATCCGAGACACCGCGAAACTTCGGCAGGAAGCCGAGTGGTTTCGCCAGTTCGGATTCGATCCACGCCTGCCATTCGGTGCTTCCGGTTTCCGGGCCTTCGCCCGGTTCGAGCGGGTTCAGTTTGCGCCAGATTTCCTTCAGGACACGGTTGATGACCGTGGTATTCTGACGGATGTCGAGGCTCACCGAACGGAAGCCGAAGGTTTCCACCTCCCAGCGCACCGGGCGGACCAGCGTGGAGGCGAGCGAGACAGACTGCATCTGCGCCAGCGCCTCTTCGGCGGCATGGAGCTGCTCGATCAGTTCGCCGGTGTCGATGGGCTGGAAGCCCGCGCCCTTTGGCTCATGCGAGAAGGTCTTGCCGAGGCGAATCTTCAATGCGGTGAAGAAGCGGCGAAACGGCTCATGCGCGTTGCGGCTGGCGATCGTTTCGGCATCGCCGGAGAGTTCCGCCTGTGTCTGCACGCGATCGAGGAAGCCCTGCGGGAAGGTGATTTCCTGAGCGGAGAGCGAAACGAGCTGTGCCAGATCGTTCAGCCGTTGCTCGAGCCGCGCCACGATGGCGCTGCGGTTTTCTGCAAGCGCATAGCGGGTCACGTCGACGGTGACAAATGGGTTGCCGTCGCGGTCGCCACCGATCCACGAGGAATAGCGCAGGGGCGGGCGCACCCGGTGTGGTGTTTCCGGATAGTGACGCTGAAGAGCGGCCTCGAGCAGATCGCACAGGCTCACCGTGCGGTCGAACAGGGTTTCACGGAAGAAGTGCAGCCCCCAGAGGATTTCCTGCTCCACCGTCGGCTTCTC
>Ga0114969_10004783_pt1 | contig 10680 bp, 8 predicted proteins | sample M_130807_MF_Meta_FD_87316 | JGI IMG/M metagenome (GOLD analysis project Ga0114969, IMG submission 87316) | Freshwater microbial communities from Lake Montjoie, Canada to study carbon cycling - M_130807_MF_MetaG | ecosystem: Environmental > Aquatic > Freshwater > Lake | place: Lake Montjoie...
ACCGATTTGAATTTTACTTTGTATTCTTTCTGAAGATCCAATTCTTTCTGACGATTAGAAAGATCTTGGTCTATTACTTGTTCGATCTCCTTGTCTGAAAGATCATCCAGGTTATGTTTTGCATCTTTGTCATCTTGTCTGCGCTTCTTACGTAGCTCTTGAATCTTGTCTGAATATTGATTGTATAACGGCCAAAACTTCTGCGCTTCCTCAGGGGTAAGATCCAATTTTTGAGTAATAAAAGCAATTTTCATAGCTTCAATGTTTTCTTTTTTTTCCTGCATGCGACCGCCTCTGGGTTGCGCAAGCATTGTAACAGAGCAGGTAAAAATGGTCATCAGTAAAAAGGCAATTTTGTAGCTTGGTTTCATACGATTCTTTTTTTTATTTTGTTATCACATTTTTGTAAGACTCGACTCATCAATATTGTTGTCCAACAAATAATTTTCAATACTTTGCTCTTCTGCTGGAGATTTAGTTTCATCTTCTGTAGACTCAGCTGTTAATGATTCTATCAATGTCGACTCATCGATGGTTGAAAGCTGCTCTTCAACAGAAATCTCATCAGCATATTCAGCTTTAGGAAGTTCAGCATTCTTGGTCATGAAGTTTATTCCTGCAGCGGCAAAAAATACCACTGTTAAAACAGGTACTGCAAAACGAGGTTTAATCAATAACAAGATCCATTCAAGGAATGTCGATGACGATTTGTTATCAATAATCCTTTGTTGGATACGGGTTGGAAATTCATCAAAATAATCGGCAGGAACTTTAAATGCGTTGTATGCGCTAAAAGTTGAAAGAACAGGAGCTTCCGCATTTATATCTTCAAAGTCATCTATCCGGTTTTGAATTTTTATAGTTAATGAATCAAAGTAATCGTCAGAAGCGATGTGGCTTTTTTCCGTTTGGTGAAATAGGGAATTTGTTCTCAGTTTTGAAAGCTGAGGAGCTAATTCTGTTAAATCATCATCCTGATCTGATATGTTAATGCTTTTATTCATGTAGTACGTTGACACTGCTTATTTCAAAAGGTTTAATGTTTCGTAAGTTGAATTTCTATTTTTTTAACGGCATGGTGATACGATGCTTTTAGCGCTCCGACAGAAGTTTCGAGAATTAGGCTCATTTCTTCATATTTCATATGATCGAAATATTTCATATTGAAAACGATCCGTTGTTTGTCGGGAAGGGTTAAAATAGCTTTTTGCAGTTTGGCCTGTATTTCTTCTCCTTTATAATAACTGTCGCTTTCTATATTACTTGCCAGAAAAGCGGAAACATCGTCTAAAGGAACTCCTGCGCGTTTTTTCTTTTGATTTAAAAAGGTAATGGATTCATTGGTTGCAATTCGATAGAGCCAGGTATAAAGCTGAGATTCTTCTTTGAACTTATAAAGGTTGCGCCAAACTTTGATGAATACATTCTGAAGCACATCATCGGTGTCATCATGATTTAGTAAAATCTTGCGGATATGCCAGTAAAGACGCTTTTGATATTTCCGAACGAGCAGGTTGAACGCATAGTTAAGCGTTTGCTCGTTTCGGAATTGTTCTAAAAGTTCTTTGTCGGATAGTTCCATATTCAATTACCTTGTCAGAAAATCCTGAGTAATTATCCGATAATGAATAATTAGTAAGATTAACCTTTACGAGCGATCACTTTTTTTACTGCCTCAGCTATATTTATGGCCTCTAAGCCATATTTTACCATTAACTGGTCAGGAGTTCCGCTTTCGCCAAAACTATCGTTCACGGCAACCATTTCAAGTGGCGTAGGAAGTTCTCTTGAAAGCAATTGGGCAATACTGTCACCCAATCCGCCATTCATTTGATGCTCCTCAGCAGTAACAACACAACCCGTTTTTTTAGCAGAAGCTATGACCGCCGCATTGTCTAATGGTTTAATGGTATGAATATTTATTATTTCTGCGTTAATTCCTTGAGCAGCAAGTAGCTCTCCTGCCTCAATAGCTTTCCAAACTAAATGACCTGTTGCGAATATGGTTACATCGGTACCTTCATTCAACATCAGGGCTTTACCGATCTCAAATTTCTGATCGGCAGCAGTAAAGTTAGGAACTGTTGGTCGCCCGAAACGAAGATAAACTGGACCATCATAATTCGCAATTGCAATGGTAGCTGCTTTTGTTTGGTTATAATCACATGGGTTAATAACCACCATTCCTGGAAGCATTTTCATTAATCCAAGATCTTCCAAGATTTGGTGGGTTGCACCATCTTCTCCAAGTGTTAAGCCCGCATGGGAAGCACATATTTTTACGTTTTTGCCCGAATAGGCAACTGATTGGCGGATTTGATCATATACACGACCTGTTGAGAAATTGGCGAATGTTCCTGTGAAAGGTATTTTGCCTCCAATAGTTAATCCAGCAGCAATACCGATCATATTTGCTTCAGCGATACCAATCTGAAAAAAGCGATCCGGATGATCCTTTGCAAAGGCATCCATTTTTAAAGAACCGGTAAGGTCGGCACACAAAGCAACAACATTCGGGTTGCTTTTTCCTAGTTCTGATAACCCTGCTCCAAAACCAGAACGGGTGTCTTTTTTCTCAGTGAATGTGTATTTTTTCATTTAAACTAATTGGTTATATAGTGCTATTAATTTATTGATAATAAGATTAGTATAATTTTATTGATGTAGCTGTTCCTGATTCAATCTTAAAACTTTTTTCGATGGTATAAATCGATTCTTTTGCGTTCTTCGGACGGAATTCAGCGCGGTATCTGCCCGGCTGTAAAACAATCGTTTCTTGTGTAAGCGTGCTATTTAAATTGCAAATCCAGACCATTTTATTGTTTTGCTCTAAATACAAACTTCCTGGACCTTCACTCGGCTTGGAGATGGTCACAATTCCGGATTGTGGGATCTCTATGTATGTGGTCTTACTTTGTGAAACATCTACCTTATCTAACTTGATTCGTGGCAGTGTTAAAATCTCCAGATCATACTTTCCAATAATGTATTTTTCAGTTGCGTTAAAGTTTTGAACATGAAGTGTTTGCATGTCTCCATTTTTACGGATGATGCAATTTAGATTTTTGGTATAATCTGCGCTTCCTGACATCTTTAAATTGATATAACCTTGGGGTGCATCCACGGCAACAATGTTATGTTTTCCTGCAACCAACTCAATGCCTTTTTTTTCAACTGGAGGAATCGTATGAACAACCATTTTGTAGGTTCCTAAGGGATCTAGGATAATCGTATCTGGAACTCCTTTATTGTTAATGGTATGCATGTAATTGTAGCGGATGATACCGGATTGCTCGTCATAAAAGGTCATATCCACATCTGTTTCTGTTGGCCGACCAATCTGGTCGTTCAGATTGACCTGAACGGTTGTATTATTTAATGCCTGAGAGATAACAATATTTAGGATATTCTTAAAGCTGGATTCGTTGGAAGCATCATAAAATTTACCGATGCATCCGAAAGAGTTAAGGTAGCTTTGGTCTAATCCGATTCCGATAACGAATGGTTTTAAAACAATACCTTTCTTCTGAAGGGCAAGTGAAACGGCACAGGGATCGCCATCGCATTCTTCAATACCGTCCGTTATGAGGATGATGATGTTTCTTACATTAGGATTAGATGGTGTAGGGAAATCACCTCCGCATTGTTCCAGCGTATAGGCAATTGGGGTGGTTCCTTTAGGCACAATTGTTTTTAAGCGGTTTTTGATTGCTAAAATATTACCACTCAGACTTGGTTTAAAAGGGACCTCTAATTTTGTATCGGTGCAACTTCTTTCCGGACGCAATGGAACCTGATGACCATAACAACGAAGTGCAATCTCTAGGTTGTTCACTCCCTGGATACTATCCAAAAAGTCGGTCAGCATCTTTTTAGCGATATCCATTTTCATTCCGCTTTGCCATTGCCCGAACATGCTGAAAGAAGCATCGAAAACAAATTCAATGCGGGTTAATGGTTTAGTAGTTTGTGCTTTCGTTGGAACACAAACAGCAAAAATCATTACAAAAGAAAGTAATAGTCCTTTGAGCATAGATTTTTCTTTTTGAAAATGGGAATTATGAGTCATTGATTCAGGTTTTGATACTTGTGTCTTACTGCTTGATCCTAGTAATCGCCAAGTGTTTCAGCATTTTGATTCAAAGCCTGTGCCAACTGTTCATCGTTAGGAGCTACGCCATGCCATTTATGACTTCCCATCATAAAATCAACACCGTTACCCATTTCTGTTTTCATTAAAATCATGATTGGTTGACCTTTTCCTGTTAGTTCTTTTGCTTTAGTAAGCGTAGAAAGGATTGATGTTACATCATTTCCTTTTTCTGTGTCTAAAACGATCCATCCAAAAGCTTCGAATTTAGCCCGAAGGCTGCCCATCGGTAATACTTGGTCAGTAGAACCATCGATTTGTTGCCCGTTCATATCCACGGTAGCTATTAAGTTATCTACCTTTTTCGCAGCAGCATACATGGCAGCTTCCCAAATCTGACCTTCCTGTAATTCGCCATCACCATGAAGTGTATAAACAATGCTGTTATCATTGTTTAATTTTTTCGCTAAAGCAGCACCTATGGCAACCGACAAACCTTGTCCGAGTGAACCAGAAGCAATCCTAACTCCAGGAAGGTGCTCGTGTGTGGTTGGGTGTCCTTGAAGACGGGTATTCAGTTTTCTGAAGGTGGCAAGTTCTTTTACAGGAAAGTATCCGGAGTGTGCTAAAACACTATAAAAAACAGGGGAGATGTGCCCATTGGATAAGAAGAAAATATCTTCGCCAACAGCATCCATTGAGAATTTTTGTGCATTGTGCTTCATTACCCCAAAATACAAGGTGACAAGGAATTCGGTGCAGCCAAGGGAACCGCCCGGGTGCCCTGAATTTACTGCATGAACCATTCTTACAATATCCCTGCGTACTTGAGGTATCATTTTTTCTAATTCTGCTACTGAAGCCATCGTTTTGTTAATTTATGAGTGCTGAAATTTTATTGATAGGGTCAAAAGTACCTTTTTTTATGCCTGAGACTAAGATTGTTGAAAATATGTTTTTATTGTTGAAAACTCAATAAGATTAAGATAAATAAGGGTTTTTTTAACGTGTGGACTTAAGTATATTTGCGGGCTGAATTCAATTTTGAAATTAAGCAGTATGCAATTGCTTTTTGCCAATTGTACAATTAATAAATTTAAAAAATTATGGCATTACAGTGTGGGATTGTGGGATTACCTAACGTTGGGAAATCAACCCTTTTTAATTGTTTATCGAATGCGAAAGCGCAAGCAGCAAACTATCCTTTTTGTACGATCGAGCCGAATGTGGGTGTGATCACAGTTCCGGATGAGCGACTGTTAGCTTTGGAGAAATTAGTGAACCCAGAACGTGTTGTTCCTACAACTGTTGAGATCGTGGATATTGCCGGTTTGGTGAAAGGTGCCAGCAAAGGAGAAGGTTTAGGAAATAAGTTTCTTGCCAATATTCGTGAAACAAATGCGATTATTCATGTGTTGCGTTGTTTTGATGACCCGAATGTGGTGCATGTGGATGGTTCTGTAAATCCTGTGAGAGATAAAGAGATTATTGACACGGAGTTGCAGCTGAAAGATCTGGAGTCGGTAGAAACGAAGATAAAGAAAGTGGAGAAGATGGCAAAGACAGGCAATGACAAAGATGCAAAAAAAGCTTATGAAGTATTGATAGGCATTAAAGAGCTTTTAGAGCAAGGGAAATCTGCACGTGCTGCTAACCTTTCTGAGAATGATATGGTTCATGTTGCAGACTGTTGTTTGTTGACGATTAAACCTGTACTTTATGTTTGTAATGTAGATGAGGGTTCCGTAAAGACAGGTAACAAATATGTAGATGCTGTGAAAGAAGCTGTGAAAGATGAAAAAGCGGAAGTGCTTATCATCACTGCAGCCATGGAGGCAGAGATAGCGGGATTGGAAACGTATGAAGAACGTCAGATGTTTTTAGGTGAGATGGGACTTACGGAGCCAGGTGTAAATTATTTGATCAAAGCAGCATACCGCATTTTGAATTTACAAACATATTTTACTGCAGGTGTAAAGGAAGTACGTGCTTGGACCATTACAAAAGGGATGACCGCTCCTCAAGCGGCTGGTGTAATCCATACCGATTTTGAAAAAGGATTTATTCGCGCTGAGGTGATCAAATACAACGATTTTTTATCATTAGGCTCTGAAGCTGCTTGTAAAGAAGCTGGTAAAATGGGTGTGGAAGGAAAAGAATATGTCGTGAATGATGGTGATCTGATGCATTTCAGATTTAACGTTTAACCAGTTAAAATAGATGCCGGAAGGTTTCAATAGAAACTTTTTCACTTATCAATATAATTAATATGGCAGAGAAACAAGTAAAATACACCGAAGACAGTATCCGCACTCTGGAGTGGAACGAGCATATCCGTTTGCGTCCGGGAATGTATATTGGTAAATTGGGGGATGGTTCATCTCCCGATGATGGAATCTATATTCTTCTGAAGGAAACGTTGGACAACTGTATTGACGAGTTTGTAATGGGCAATGGGAAAACCATTGAAGTTACTATTAAAGATAAATCAGTGCGAGTAAGAGATTATGGCCGAGGTATTCCATTAGGAAAGTTAGTCGATGTTGTTTCCAAAATCAATACAGGAGCAAAATACGATTCGGAAGCATTCAAGAAATCGGTTGGTTTAAATGGGGTAGGTACAAAAGCTGTTAATGCATTATCCAGCTACTTTAACGTGCAAGCCTTCCGAGAAGGAAAAACGAAGTCGGCAGATTTTGATGGTGGTAACCTCACCAAAGAAACAAAGATCATTGATTCGGATGCACGTCAGGGAACCTTGGTGAATTTCATTCCCGATGAAAAAATATTCGGGAAATACCATTTTATCAATGAGTATGTTGAGAAGATGTTATGGAACTATGCTTATTTGAATACTGGTTTAACAATCGTATATAACGGGCAGAAGTTTTATTCTGAGAATGGTTTGCTAGACCTGCTTACTCAAAACATAAACGGTCCTATTTTATATCCTACCATCCATTTAAGAGGATATGATATTGAAGTGGCCATGACTCATAGCAATCAACAGTACGGCGAAGAGTATTATTCGTTTGTAAATGGACAACATACTACCCAAGGAGGAACACATCAAGGGGCTTTTCGGGAGGCATTGGTAAAAACAATTCGCGATTTCTATAAAAAAGATTTTGAAGCAGTCGATGTGAGAACATCTATCATCGCTGCTGTTAGTATAAAAGTTCAAGAGCCAGTTTTTGAATCACAAACAAAAACGAAACTGGGTTCTCAGGAGGTTGGTCCGAAAGGCCCATCCGTAAAATCCTTTATCGGTGATTTCCTGAAAACAGAATTAGATAACTTTCTTCATAAGAATCCGGAAACGGCACAAGCCATCTTACAAAAGATTCAGCAGAGTGAACGTGAACGTAAAGATCTTCAAGGAATTCAGAAGTTAGCTAGAGAACGTGCTAAAAAATCAAATTTACATAATAAGAAACTTCGCGATTGTAGAATACATATGCAATCGAATGATGAACGTAAGTTGGAAACCACTTTGTTTATTTGTGAGGGCGATTCAGCCAGTGGTTCTATCACTAAAACGCGTGATGTAAATACACAAGCGGTGTTCAGTTTAAAAGGAAAACCATTGAATGCTTATGGTCTTACCAAAAAGATCGTTTACGAAAATGAGGAGTTCAATTTGTTGCAAGCTGCTTTGAACATTGAAGACGGAATAGAGAACCTGCGTTACAACAATATAGTTGTAGCTACCGATGCTGATGTGGATGGTATGCATATCCGTTTATTGCTGATGACTTTCTTTTTGCAATTCTTTCCTGATCTGGTAAAGAACGGACACGTTTATATTTTACAAACACCTTTATTTCGTGTGCGCAACAAGAAAGAAACGATCTATTGTTATAGTGAGCAGGAGCGTAAAGATGCAATTGCAAAATTAGGCGTTAAACCGGAGATTACACGATTTAAAGGTTTAGGGGAGATATCTCCTGATGAGTTCAAATTGTTCATCGGGAAAGACATCCGTAAAGACCCTGTTATTATTGGGAAAGATAGAACCATTGTTGATATGTTGGGCTATTATATGGGTAAGAACACGCAGGAACGTCAGGATTTTATCATTGAGAATTTAGTTGTAGAGAAAGATTTAATAGAAGAGTAATGCTTCGGCTTTGCTCAGAATGACAAACAGGATTAATAAAAATAAAAAGCACTTGATGTCTTCGTCCGCTTTTTGCGGAGCAAAAAATAAACTATGAGTGAAGAAAATATAATTGATGAAGCAGCAAACGGAGGCGATGATTTACACAATGTAATTCATGTTTCTGGTATGTACCAAAACTGGTTTTTGGATTATGCATCTTACGTAATTCTTGAACGTGCAGTTCCTTATGTTGAAGATGGATTAAAACCAGTTCAACGCAGGATCCTTCATTCGATGAACGACCTGGATGACGGTCGTTATAATAAGGTAGCAAACATTATAGGGCATACCATGAAATATCACCCCCATGGTGACATGAGTATTGGTGACGCATTGGTTGCATTAGGACAAAAAGATCTGTTGATCGATACTCAAGGAAACTGGGGGAATATATTGACGGGCGACAGAGCTGCGGCACCCCGTTATATTGAAGCACGTTTATCAAAGTTTGCAGTTGAGGTCGTTTTCAATCCAAAAACAACTACTTGGTTAACCAGTTATGACGGAAGAAACAAAGAACCTGAAACATTACCTGTAAAATTCCCATTATTATTAGCACAAGGGGTAGAAGGTATTGCTGTAGGTTTAGCATGTAAAATGTTGCCGCATAATTTTAATGAGTTATGTGATGCATCGGTTGCTTCCTTGAGAGGAAAGAAAACAGATATTCTTCCTGATTTTGTTACATCAGGGATGGCTGATTTCTCTAATTATAATGATGGATTAAGAGGTGGAAAAGTGAGAGTACGTGCAAAGATCTCTCAGTTAGATAAAAAGACACTGGTAGTGACCGAGATTCCATTCGGAACAACAACGGGATCTTTGATAGATACCATTGTAGCTGCGAATGATAAAGGAAAGATCAAGATCCGTAAGGTGGAAGACAATACTGCAGAGAATGTGGAAATCGTGATTCATCTGGTGCCGGGTATTTCACCTGATAAAACCATTGATGCATTATATGCATTTACCGATTGTGAAGTTTCTATTTCACCCAATGCTTGTATCATTGAAGATGATAAACCGAAGTTCATTGGAGTAAATGAAATCTTGAGAATATCTACCCAACAAACATTGGAGTTGTTAAGAAGAGAGCTGGAGATCGAAAAAGCGGAGTTGCAGGAATCGTATATGTTTGCTTCTTTGGAGAAGATTTTTATCAAAGATGAGATGTACATCGATTTCAAAAACTATTCTGATAAAGAAACCTTGTTTGAATATTTAGGTGGCCGTTTTGCGAAATATAAAAAACAATTCATTCGTGCCATTACCAGCGAAGATTATGAGAAGCTGACACAGATTCCGATGATTCGTATCACTCGTTTTGATTCGAAGAAAGCAGATGAGAAAATGAAAGCCTTGGATGCGCGTATCGCTGAGATTGATCATCATCTGGCAAATTTGATTGATTATGCTGTTGAATACTTCAAAAACTTAAAGAAAAAATATGGTGTTGGACGTGAGCGTAAAACAGAGATAAAATCGTTTGAGAATATTGTTGCCACAAGTGTTGTGGTTGCAAATGAGAAATTATATGTGAACCGTGAAGAAGGATTTGCAGGCTATGGTTTGAAGAAAGATGAGTTAGTAGGAGAATGTTCGGATATCGATGATATCATTGTTTTTCGAAAGGATGGAACGATGCAGGTTTCGAAAGTAGCTGACAAAGCCTTTGTAGGGAAAGACCTTATTTACATTGCGGTGTTCAAGAAAAATGATGAACGCACAATTTATAATGTGGTATATCGTGATGGTAAATCAGGATCTACATTTATGAAACGATTCCCGGTAACAGGTATAACGCGCGACAAGCAATACGACCTAACAAAAGGTGCCAAGGAATCACAGATCTTATATTTTAGTGCAAATCCGAATGGAGAAGCTGAAGTGGTTGAGGTGCAGTTGAAACCGATGCCGGGTTTACGAAAAGTACAATGGGATCTTAATTTCTCAGAGTTAGCTGTGAAAGGCCGTAACTCAATGGGAAATGTGGTGACCAAATATCCTATCAAAAAAATTGTATTGAAAGAAAAAGGTGTTTCAACCCTCGGAGCGCGCGACATCTGGTTTGATGATACTGTGCAACGTTTGAACACTGATAAACGCGGTACCTTCTTGGGAAGTTTCGGACCGGAAGATAAGATCTTAACAGTTACACAGAACGGACAGTATAAGCTGAACAGTTTTGATGTATCTACCCATTTTGATGAAGATATGATCCTCATCGAGAAGTTTAATCCGAACAAAGCGGTATCAGCAATTTATATGGATGGAGAGAGTAAAACTTATTTTGTAAAACGTTTTATGATCGAGTCGACAGATAAAAAAGTTTTATTCATTTCTGAAACGCCAGGTTCTTTTGTAGAGATCGTTACAACCGATGCATTACCTGTTGTTGAGGTGAAATACAGCAAAGTGAAAGACAAAG
>Ga0114969_10004787_pt1 | contig 10675 bp, 9 predicted proteins | sample M_130807_MF_Meta_FD_87316 | JGI IMG/M metagenome (GOLD analysis project Ga0114969, IMG submission 87316) | Freshwater microbial communities from Lake Montjoie, Canada to study carbon cycling - M_130807_MF_MetaG | ecosystem: Environmental > Aquatic > Freshwater > Lake | place: Lake Montjoie...
TATCACCAAAACGATGGTTGGTTTAGGTTCAGTAGATAATACGGCTGACACGGCGAAACCAGTTTCCACGGTACAACAAACTGCCCTTGACCTTAAAGCAAATATCGCTTCACCTACTTTTACGGGTAATGTAAATACATCTATATTATTTGTAGATAGCATAGAGGTTGACACAACAGGTGCGACTAGTGGTCAAGTTCTTAAGTATAATGGAACAAAGTTTGCACCCGCTACAGAAATTGGTCCAACTGGTCCAACTGGTCCAGCTGGTCCAGCAACAACGGATGCAAGTTTATTAGTTTCTGGTACTTTACCAGACGCACGATTGTCTGCGGCGATAGCAAGAATTTCTTCTCCAACTTTTACAGGAACAGTTTCAGGCATTTCGGCAACGATGGTTGGTTTAGGTTCAGTAGATAATACAGCCGACACGGCGAAACCAGTTTCCACGGTACAACAAACTGCCCTCAACCTTAAGGCGAATATTGCTAGTCCTACTTTTACTGGAGTTCCATCTGCCCCAACAGCAATAGCAGCAACAAGCACAAATCAAATTGCGACTACAGCATTTGTAGTTAACGAAATTGCCGACATTGTATATACACCACCTATATATGATCTTGATGATCTTGGTGATGTAACTTTAACAACATCTCCCGCTCCAGCTTCTGGTGATATTTTGAAGTGGAACGGAACAGCTTGGGTTAATGATTCTACACTTCTTGCCGCAAAAGCAAATCTTGCTAGCCCCACTTTCACAGGCGTACCTGCAGCCCCAACTGCAGCAGCGTCAACTAATACAACTCAAGTTGCTACCACGGCTTTTGTTAGGGCAGAAGTTGCAGCACTTGTGAATAGTGCCCCAGGGACACTTGATACCTTAGGTGAAATAGCAACCTCACTTGCTAACAACGCTTCTTTATCAACTACCTTAACTTCGTCAATTGCTCTAAAAGCACCTTTGGCTTCTCCAACTTTTACTGGCACTGTAACAATTCCTTCTGGTGCCTCCATTTCTGGTTTTGCTTTACTTGCTTCACCAACATTTACTGGAACTGTAACAATTCCAACTGGATCTGCAATTACGCTTCCTACGGTTTCAAGTGGGATTAACCATTCTGGCTCAACTTCGGGAACAACGAAGTTGCAGGCTTCCGACGTTGCTTCTGGAACATTGACACTACCTGCCGTAACAGGTACGCTTGTTTCAACCGGTGATACTGGCACTATAACTAGCACAATGATTGAAAACGACACAATCATTAACGCCGACATTAAGAGTAACGCTGGAATAGAATTGGGAAAATTAGCAGACGCAACCATTGATACAAAAACAACGGATTACCCTCTTGTCCTGACTGACAAAAACAAGTTTATTAAGATGAGCGTTGTTTCATCCCCAAACACTGTTACCGTGCCAACCAATGCATCAGTTCAATTCCCAATTGGGTCACAAATCCATATCATCCAGTATGGAACCGGCAAAACACAGATAATCCCAGTCTCGGGAACAGTAACTATTTACTCAACACCTGGTGCTTACTTGCGAGCGCAATTCTCATCAGCGACCTTATTGAAGTGCGACACGAACATCTGGATGCTGATGGGTGACTTGAGTGCATCGTGATTCCAGGTAATACATCCAGTCAAGGTAAAAAACCGACAACGCCGACCATCGGTGCGGCATCGGCTGGGAATGCTCAAGTTTCAATTAGTTTTACCGAATCAACTTATAAAGGAAAAACAAGTGGCGGTACATACCGTGCCACTTCTGGTGGGGTGAACGCAACTTGTGTTGCACCATGTTCATCAATAACTGTTACTGGTTTGAGTAATGGAACACAATATTGTTTCACTGTTGCGTTAGAGACTCCGTATGGGGTTAACTCTGATTCTTCTGGTCAGGTATGTGCGACTCCGGTAGCACCACCACCTTCGTTCCCACCTTCGTTTCCTCCAGATTTTCCACCTTCGTTCCCACCTTCGTTCCCACCTTCGTTCCCACCTTCGTTTCCTCCAGATTTTCCACCTTCGTTCCCACCTTCGTTTCCTCCAGATTTTCCACCTTCGTTTCCTCCAGATTTTCCACCTTCGTTCCCACCTTCGTTCCCACCTTCGTTCCCACCTTCGTTTTCATGCCCTGACTGTAATGGTTTAAATGGAAGCATAGGTCCTTGTTGCGGCACTTGCGTTGGTGTCAAGATTCCTTACCTATCATGTATTTAAAAAATATGGTATAATTAATTTAATGAACAAAAAAAAGAAAGAATATAAATTATGAGCGATATAAATAAAGACGATTTTTGGACGGACCTCACTGCAACTTTTGACCAAACTGAAGAAATGTTTTTTGAGGGTTGGAATGCTTTTGAGACACGATTTGGTGAATACGGCACCCCAGGTTTCACCGAGTTGGTGGCTCCAGCAAAATCAAGCATGTTTGGTCATACTGACTACCAAGATGTCTACTATATTTTTTATCGAGGAGAAGACGGAAAATTGCTTTTTATTTCAGGAAGATATTATGACCAATCAAACAAGCGAAAACCTTTTATTTTTATGGCACACCCAGACCACCTACGTCAAGGACTTGGAACAAAAATGCTCAAGTACATAGAGGATAAATTTATTGCCGAAGAGGGAAGTAAGTACGGGTTTACCGATGCAGAATTTGCTGAAATGCCTAGAGCCCAACGTGCATCAATAGCAGTTCCTGACATTTATAAAGATATTGCGATATCTGCTGCTGCAGCCTCATGGGTAAACAAAACGACTAATCAATTTTTTACAGAATAAAATAAACTACGAAGGAAAAATAATATGTCAGCGTATCAAGAGTGGAAGAAAAATCTAGGCACTACACGTCCTTGGGATTTATCGAATCAAAACAAAGAACGCTCAACAGAAACAGATGCGAACAAGAGATACGCAATTTGTGAAGCATGCCCAAGTCTCCTTAAAGTAACCCACCAATGTAAAGAGTGCGGTTGTTTTATGAAGCTGAAAGTAAAACTTCAACAGGCGGTTTGCCCCTTGGGTAAATGGTAGCCATTGATGGATACATTAGAACGCAGGGCGTTGCCCGATTTAGTACCGCCAGGTTATTGGGGTAATGACGCCAAGAATATTCACATAGTGGATAATTTTGCTACAAGCGACGAGGTAAAAAATCTTAATGAATATGTAGCGACTATTACCGATTGGACTGGGAATCAAGAAGACTCTAGGTATAAAGATAAAATACATTTAAACATTCACCAATTAATGCTTCCGCTATTTCACAATTTGTTTTCTCGAATGAAAAAAAACATTCAATCAGTTTTCCCAGTTGAGACAATTCCAAATGGGTTATCTATCTGCAAATGGGCAGTCGGAGATTTCCAACCAGTTCATGCAGATAAGCAGTTACAAGACGGACGCCCAAATTCTCAACAAGACCAAGACCTTGCTTCCGTTATTTATATAAATGATGGTTCAGAATTTGGTGGTGGTGAACTTTACTTCCCGCATCAATCTTTGCAAATAAAACCTAAAGCGGGAATGGCAGTATTTTTCCCCGGCGACATAAATTATTCACACGGCGTGAAAACGGTTACTTCTGGGACAAGATACACCATCCCGTTTTTTTGGAAAGTTATTTGCGTTAAGTAGTTTGGGATGCTTTTATCTATTGATTCATTTCTGAACGAAAGCGAATGTCTTGAACTTTTGTGCATTGCTTATTCGGCAACAGAAGAAGAATGGTCTGATAAATCCAATCCCCAAGGGGGTATTTGGGAGAAGAACAGATTACCTATAAAATTTGAATTACCTTTATTGAAATTAGTTAACAAACGAGTCGCTTCATATTTTTGTGACTACTCACACATACTAAACATTGATTCTATTCTTAGGTTTGCAGAGGGAGGGTTTATGGCGGAACACAAAGACGACGAAACAGGTGTGACTGATTTTGGTTGCGTAATATATTTAAACGAAAATTTTGATGGCGGGGAACTCGTGTATCCAAATTTAAACAAGTCCTTAAAGCCAATTGCTGGCAGTCTGGTTATACATGACTCCAACGAGCCCCACATGGTTAATACAACTACCAAAGGAACAAGATACATGTTGACTACATTTGTATTTGGTACAAGAGACAAAAGAACATTGCTGAATCATGATTCCTAAAATAATTTACCAATGCGGAAAATGGGAAGAAAACACAATCCCTGATTATGTGCAGGAATACAAAAAAAGTTTTATTTACCATAATCCCGATTGGCAGTATGAGTATTTTGATGATGAAATGTGTAGAAAAGACATAGAAAAAATAGCAGGGGTTAATACTGCCTTGCTTTACAACAGAATAAAACGAGGAGACAACCGTGCTGATTTTTGGCGATGCATACATTTAAACAAGCATGGTGGATTTTATGCTGACCTAGATTCAATATGTGTCAACAAAATAACTCAGTTTTATGACGACTCAAAGATGTTTGTTGGTTTTCAAAACACATATCCTCAACCAACGGGTTTGATTTGGGAAAATTGGTTTTTCGGTGCAGGCCCTAATAACCCAATTTTAGAAACAGCAATCAATGAAATGATTTGCCGCATTTCTGATGAAAAAAGCGAAACGGTTCATTGGACACATACTTTTGTCCCCTTTTCTTTGAGTGTAGATTGTTTCGTTAAAGAAAAATGGTTTTGTGATATCACGAATAATTACCATAAATTAGTGGGGCACCTTGCGGCTCATGCAATTTGGGATAGTGTAGAAGAATGGCAGTATGCAGATTCAGTATTAAAACCCTCAACCGGTAGAAATTGATGGGCATGAAAACAAAAGAACTTTACCCCAAGGTCATGGTTTTTGAAAATGCTTTAGAAAACCCTCAAGATTTTTTAAAATCTATCACTGTGGACGTCAAATATGTAAAACCATGGACACCATGGTATTCGCTTGGAAAAGAAACATTCTTCACTGAATACTCATGGATTGAAACAGAAAACTTTCCAACACAAGAACAATGGGATGAGCGTTTTGATGGTCTCAAAAATCCATTGGCTAAGCAAATATCCAATTTGTTTTACGAGTGCACAAAACAATATGTAGACAAATATGGTGTCACCATCCCAAACTGGTCTCATGGAACCCCATACCTTTTGATACATGACGCCAAAGAACCAACCCAAAAAACAGCGATGACTTATCATACGGATTTTATTATGGCGCAAACACACAACCCCGGATACAAACATTGGGTTACATGCTTGATATACCTGAACGACGACTACGAGGGCGGTGAAGTAGCCTTCAAAGTGTTCAAAGATGATGTTGATTTTGATTACTTTATTTACAAACCCAAAGCGGGTGATGTCCTCATATTACCTGCCCACCCACCCTATTACCATGGCGTGCACGCAGCAAAAGTTAGTGAAAAAGTTTTTATCAGATTGTTTTGGGGTTATGAATATGTTGGCAGTGAAGAATGGCTAGCAAACCAAAACAAACATGGTAAGGACGTATGGGGCGAAATGGAAAAACAACGATTGGATGAAGAATTCAAAACAAGTAAATGGTCCAAGGGTTCAGTAGAAAAATGATAAATGCTTAATTATCAGCATTTGGGAGCAGAAGAAATGGGCGTTCGAGTATACAAGGACGCCATACCAAATTGCGGTGAAATTTTACAGACAATTACTTCTTTTATAGACAAAAATTCACACCAAACATTAAGATGGAAACAAGCAATGGTCGGGCACAACCAACTAATGCCTGATTACAGAAATTGTTGGGATTGTAAATTATCTTCGGATATGGTTTGGGGAATAAGCGAACAATACAGCGAGTTTAAAAAAGCATATGATGAAATAGTTATGTCAATCGGATTATGTGTAGAGAATTTTTCGCAGTTTTACAAGTTGGACATGACATATATGGAAGCAGTCAACTTTGTAAAGTATGGCGTTGGTGAGCACTTTGATGTCCATTCAGACCACGGTTTTTCCTATATATGTACAGTGTCTACTGTCGCTTATTTAAATGACGATTATGAAGGTGGGGAACTTTGGTTCAATCATTTAAACCAAACAATTAAACCAGAAGTAGGCGACATTGTGGTATTCCCATCAACGTTTATTTACTCTCATGCCTCGCTGCCAGTGAAATCAGGAGTTAAATATTCTGCTGTAACAATGTTTGATTACAATGACACAAACCATAAAGCAGGCGGTTACGCAGGTTAATTCATTTTTAGTGAAAGCTATCTTAAATACTTAGAAGTAATGGCGGGTTGATTATAGGCTTTTGGGTTAATATCAAGAGTAATTAAATATTTTTTTAGTTTTAAACTATCTAATATTTATGATATGATTACTATAATACAAGAATTAACGTACAATAGGGAAGAGGTAATCCGTGGCTTATAGTGGTTCTAAATTCGCGACAAATAACACGCTTTTAATTAAAAGGTCAGATGAAGCTGCTAACACCCCATCTTCACTTGCTGAGGGCGAATTGGCGATTAACGTTGTTGACGGTAAATTATTCTACAAGAACAAAACAGCCGATGCTATAATACGGAGTTAATTTAATATCTAACGTTGTTGGCACGGCAAGTCAAATAGCCGTATCAGCAAATGCCACATCAGGTGTATATACTCTTTCTCTTCCTTCCTCTGTTGCAATTACAACAGCTTTAACAGTTGGTGGCATACAGATTGATCCTGTTGGCGCGACAACTAATCAAGTTTTGAAGTTTGATGGCACTAAGTTTGCTCCTGGCACAGATACCGGTTTAGCTGGTACGGTTTACACTTCAACGATTGGTGATGGAACTGCTACTACATTTACCATTACTCACTCCTTGGGAACAAGAGATGTTGTTGTTGTTGCGCGCAATGCGGCAAGTCCATATGAGGTTATTGAAGTTCGCTGGGAAGCCACAACAACTTCAGCAGTTACTTTAGATTTTTCTGCAGCTCCTTCTGCTAGCTCAGTAAGAGTGGGCGTTTATGCAGCTGTTGCTGGCTCCACTGTTACAATAGCTTCAATTGATGACTTGGGTGACGTTACTCTTTCTTCAGCTGCCAATGGAGACTTCCTCCGTTATAACGGTTCAGTTTGGATCAATGATGCAGTAAATCTTTCAACGGATACTATTGGAGATTATGTTTCTAGCTTAGTAGCCGGAACTGCAATCACCCTTACAAATAACTCTGGCGAAGGTTCTACTCCAACAATAGCAGTAACAGCAAATACGTTTGATGCCTATGGTGCAGCGGCAACTGCTGCTGGAACAGCTTATGCTAATGCGCAAATCTATACGAATGCAGCTGTAAGATCTTTTGAAATTAATGGCGATTCAGGTGGTAGCAAAACTATTACAACCGGTAATTCAACTACAGCTGGAGATACGTTCACCATTGCAGGTGGAACTGGTTTAACGTCAGTAACCTCTAATACTGATACGATTACTTTAAATCTTGATAGCACTGCAGTTTCTGCTGCTAGCTATGGTAGCTCGTCTTCTGTAGGAACATTCACTGTTGATGCTCAAGGTCGTTTGACCGCAGCTGCTAACTCAGCTATTGCAATCACCGCATCACAAGTTACCGATCTAACAAAATCAAGCGTTGGTCTTGCAAACGTTGATAATACGTCGGATGCAAACAAACCTGTTTCCACCGCCCAACAAACAGCTCTTGACTTAAAGGCAAACTTAGCCTCACCAACTTTCACTGGTACTGTTACATTGCCAGACAACACAGTTGCTCTTGGAACAAAAACAACTGGAGACTATGTTTCTTCACTTGTTGCTGGTACTGGCGTAACGCTTACCAATAACTCTGGTGAGACTGCTACTCCAACAATTGCTATTGGCCAAGCAGTAGGCACAGGCGCTTCAGTAACATTTGCACAAATTACAACAACTGGAGATGTTGTTGTTGGTGGAAACTTGACAGTTAGTGGCAATACGACAACTGTTAATACTGAACAGTTGAACGTTGAAGATAATATTATTACATTAAACTCTGGTGTTACAGGTGCCCCAACATTAAATGGTGGCGTAGAAATTAATAGAGGAACATCGACAGATGTAGCTATTCTTTGGAATGAAACTACGGATAAATGGACATTTACAAATGATGGGACCACTTACGTTAACATTGCTAGCAATTCAGACATTGCAAACGTAGCAACATCATTTACGGTTGCTGGTGATTCTGGAACAAGCCAAACTATTAGCTCGGGTACCGATACTTTAACAATTTCGGGTGGCACTGGTTTGAGTTCTGTTGCAGGCGCAACTGACACAATTACCTTAAACCTTGATAGCACAGCTGTAACAGCTGGTGGCTATGGAAATGCGAATACCGTGGCAACGTTCACTGTAGACGCTCAGGGACGCCTTACAGCGGCTTCTAATGCTGCTATTAGTATTACTGCTAGCCAGGTGTCAGACTTTGGTTCCGTGGCAATCGTTAAGGCTGACATCAATGCCAAGGGTGACTTAATAGTTGGTAGTGCTGATAATACTCCAGCAATACTTTCTGTTGGCACAAATGGCTACTTCTTGAAGGCTAACTCTACAACAGCCACTGGCGTTGAGTGGGCTTCAATCCCAACCATCAACAACCTTGATGATATTGGTGATGTCACTATTACTTCTGCCACAAGCGGAGATTTCCTCAAGTGGAATGGTACAGCTTGGATTAATACTCCAATTGAAGTTGGCGACATTTCTGCAGTAACAGCAGGAACTGGTTTAACAGGTGGTGGATCTTCTGGTGCAGTTACTCTTAACTTAGCTTCGACAGCTGTTGCGGCTGGTTCTTATGGCGGTGCAGGCACTGTTGGAACTTTCACGGTAGATGCACAAGGCCGCCTAACGGCTGCTGCGAATACAACAATCTCAGTAACAGCTTCACAAATTAGCGATAGGGCTACAAACCTTGTTACTGGATTGACTGGAACAGCAAATGAAATTACAGTATCGAACTCTGGCGTTGGTGCGGTAACACTTAGTCTCCCAGCTAATGTTACGATTTCAAACAACCTTGTTGTTACTGGAGATTTAACAGTTAGCGGTAACACGACAACAGTTAATACAACACAAATTCTTCTTGAAGATAATCTCATCACCCTTAACTCCGGTGAGGCTGGCACTCCATCAGCTAATGCTGGTATTGAGATTGAGCGTGGAACATCAACAAATGTTGCATTACAGTGGAATGAAACCACTGATACATGGCAAACAACTAACGATGGAACGAACTATTACAACATCATTACTAGCAATACGGCCGCTGCCCAAGTTACCGCAGCAGCAGTAATCGCTGCCGCTGGTGGTGACGGAACTGCTGGTCAAGCAATTACAACAAACGGTTCTGGAGTATTAGACTTCACAACGATTGTTGGGACTACAGAAGCATCAATTATTTCGGCAGTAGGTGCTGATGGAGCTAACGGTTCAGTCTTGATGACCAATGGTTCTGGAGATCTTACTTTTACTACTTTAACAGCAGCAAAGATATCAGACTTCTCTGAGGCAGCTCAGGACGCCGTAGAAAGCGCGATAACCGCAGGTACGGGTGTAACCAAGGCCTATAACGATGGCGCTAATACAATTAGCCTTTCAATAGGTCAGGATGTTGCGACTAACGCAGCAGTGACCTTTGGTAGCATAGCTACTGGAGCAATAACACTTGATTCTGGAACTGGTGAACTTAATACTTCAACTCAAGCAATAACTCTTAATACAATTACAACAGTTGATAGCTTTGACAAGACAGTTTATAGAACAGCTAAGTATCTTGTGCAAGTAACTCAAGGTTCAAAATATACGACTTCAGAAGTTTTGTTGGCCCATGATGGAACAACATCTTACTTGTCAGAATACGCAGTGATTGAATTGGGCGGAACAGTTATTCCTTTAACAGTATCAACTTCAATTTCCGGATCAAACGTATTATTAAGAGTTACCATTACGGATGCCGCAACAACAAGTGCAACAGTCAAGGTAGCAAGAACACTTATAGCAGTGTGATATAATAGTAGTTAAGTTTTAAAACATAAAACTAGAGGGACAGTGAACTTTAGTGGCAAATAAAAATTTTGTAGTCAAGAACAGCTTAATCGTTGGCGACACCGCCACGATCAATGGCGTCCAAATTGATCCTTCTGGCGCCACCTCTAACCAAGTATTAAAATTTGATGGCACTAAATTTGCGCCTGCTTCACAAAGCGGAGGTGTTACTAACTCGTTAACTGCCCCAGTCTCTCCGGCAGATGGTGCTTTGTGGTTTAAGACAGATACTGCTCAAACATTTGTTTATTATGATTCTTACTGGGTTGAAGTCGGTGCATCAGGAATGGCTGCAATGGTCTCCGACACCGCACCATCTTCTCCTATAGCTGGTCAAATATGGTTTAACTCCCTCAACGGCGGGACTTATGTTTATTACAGTTCTGCGTGGACAGAAATTGGCGCAGTCCCAATCAATGCTCTTCTTAACACGATTGATGCAAAGGGTGATTTAATTGCAGGAACGGCTGATAATACAATTGGTCGTCTTGCAGTGGGAACAGATGGTTATTTCTTAAAAGCTAACTCTTCAACTTCTACAGGTCTGGCTTGGGCTGCAATTCCAAGCGTTTCTATTTTGGATGATGTTGGTGATGTAACAA
>Ga0114969_10004788_pt1 | contig 10674 bp, 7 predicted proteins | sample M_130807_MF_Meta_FD_87316 | JGI IMG/M metagenome (GOLD analysis project Ga0114969, IMG submission 87316) | Freshwater microbial communities from Lake Montjoie, Canada to study carbon cycling - M_130807_MF_MetaG | ecosystem: Environmental > Aquatic > Freshwater > Lake | place: Lake Montjoie...
TTTATAATATAATATTTATCTTTATATTATTATAAAAAAAATAATAAAAATATTTAATTATTAGATGTTAGATATTAAATTTTAAATTCTGTTTTGGCACGGCTTTTTCTAAAAGTTGTTTTAGTTAAGTTTTGATAAAACTTAAAAACTTAGAAAAATGAATCTAAACTTAACTGTTTAGTTTTTTTAACTTTAATTTCGTGTTTTGGTTTTTCAACTTTTATTACTTCTTTAACTTGTGATTCAATAAGTTCTTCAGTTTTAAACCATTTATCAATTGTAGCTACTTTATTTACTTTAGAATTAGCATAATCTATTAAAGGTTGAAATATTAATTTTTGAACCATTAAAGCTTTTAATTGCCTTATTTTTTTGTCTGTTTTTTCAACATCACAACCATATTTATTATACCAAATATTATACATTTCTTGAAAGTAACCACTTCCGTGTGGAAACATAGATAATTTTTCCACAACAAGTTCAAATATTTGACTTACTGGTTTCATTATTTGATTAAGAATATACTTTTCATAATCAATTTGTAAATTATTTTGTCTTATAAATAAAGGTGTTTCTATTCTGTCACCTTGTAAATAATCAACATTTTTTTCTTCTTTAATTTTTATAAATAAATAAGGAACTCTTTCATTTGATACTGGTGCATTGCCTGGGTCCCTGTCCTTTATTCTGTTCGCAAGAACTTTATGGGCAATTGACTCTTCATCTTTATAATAAGCAGCAAGTTTTTTAGATATTACGAACATACCCATATCATATATACCTATTCCATCTATCATATTTTTAAGTTCATCTTGAACAAATTTAATAGCTTTTTCTATATTTTTTTCTTTAATAATACAATCAATAACACCAATTAGAATATGTTTTAATGCCGCACAAGAGTCTGTCCTCTTCAGACTGACTCCCATCGATAGAAACTTAAAACTATCAGGCGAGTCTTCATACTTTAAAGCTAAATATCTTTTCTTAGCAATAAATATTGCTGGAAATAATACTTTTTCATATGCCCAGACGTGTACGCCTGGGAGCTCACCTTTTATTTTTTTTTCAACCTCTTGACCTATAGCAATAGCTCTAATAATTTTTTCTCTATCTGTTAGAGTTTCTTTTTTCCCTCCCGAAATATCAAATTTTATCATTAAGCTATCTGTATCTCCAGCAACAACCTCACATTTATAATGTTTTTGAACAAAATCACGGGCATGCATAAGTCTTAATCTACCTCCTAAACAAGTACAAGATGCGATTTGTGGTTTATAAACTTTACTAGTCTTAGCGCCTATTTGTCCATAAATCGAATTCGCCGTCACTTTATAAGCAAGTTGTAACCCATCATATAAACTTTTTTTAAAAGGATCTGCTTCAGCCTCCATTTTTTTTTTAGTATCTTTCCGGGATTTTAACAATCCTTGTAATACACGAGGTATTAATCCCTTTCTACCATCAGGATATTGAACGAATCGCACTGTTGTACTTCCACATTTACGTTTACCTTGTGATTTAATTTTAGGATTAATCCATTCAAAATTATCATAAGTGCGATCTAAATAAGATAGTCCTAAATCTTTTAAATGTTCAATACCAGATTCACCAAGCCAAAATTTATCTTCACAAATACGATCATGACTTAAATCACTTGTAATCATTTCACTTGGATAAAGAGAACTAAAATCTAATACAGTAATAGGGTCTTCAATATAAATATCCGTTTTTGGATTTAAAACGATAGCCCCTTCATAAGATTCTTCATTCATAATAATTTGATTAAAATTAGATTTTAAAGTAAATTTAATTTTACTCTTTCCATCAGTTTCCCCTTTATCCTCAGTTTCCCCTTTATCCTCAGTTTCCCCTTTATCCTCAGTTTCCCCTATCTCATCATCAGAACCATTTCCGTCTCCATCACCACAATCTCCACCATCACCACCATCACCACCATCCAACCCAAGTTCACCATCCAACCCAAGTTCACCAGAATCAACATCTTCAATGTCACCACCACCAGTCGCACCGGCAATAATAGTATGAACTCGCCTCACTCCTTCGTCAACATCAACCTCTTCAGGTTCAATCTTCTCCAAAACAGGCAATAAGAAATCTTCTTTAGCACATTCATTTGTAATGAGACTAAATGCTTTAATACCTTGACCTCTTAAAAATATATAAGCAAAAGGCACCAAACACACATTACTCATTCCAAAATTATTAGGTACCACTTCTAATTTACGCAAAAGCCTAATCAATAATACACAATCTTGAATACAATATTTAGCTACTTCAGCACGGTCAGAATTGGTTCCCTTCTGCATTCTAAAAATATCTTGCGGTGTAATATCATCTTTACCCAGACCCCAAACAGGACCTGAACTAAGACAAAATTTAGGAACAGCCCGATCAACTTTAATTTTCTTAGAAGCACGGTCAATTTCAAGAATTTTCAATTTCTCACCATCAAATAATTTAGCAGTGGTTGCCGCCATACTTATCACAATGTAATTGCCAATGTCTAATTCTTGAATGTTATCTACTTTCAAGTAACAAGATTCACTCGAATTCACGCGATCACCAGCATCTCCCGCATCACCCGCATTTCCACCATCTCCCGCATCTCCCTTTCCAATCTCTTTTATCTTTCCTGAAATATAAAATTCAGCAACATTATCTAATTTATAAGAGGGCAGTTTTGTTAAAGAGGCTTGACAAACTTTCAATAAATCAATTTGAACTCGCCCTGGCATATTAAAATAATAGAGAAAATTATCACCTAAAGCACTACTACTTAATTTTTTATTAATCATAGCACCTTTAGCATCAGGAACTTTTTTAATGATATTATCATCTAATCGCCCCATATTAATAAATTTATTATAGTTTGTATTTTGTTCCAAAGTTTTAATATCTTCTTTTGTAAGAGAAGCTCTTTCTACATCAATACATAAATCGGCAATTCTATCATACATAAAAGATTCATCAAACCCAAATGTATTATATCCTATAATGATATCTGGATCATGAAGTTCAATTAATTTAGACCATTCTAATAATACATCTCTTTCCATCATTCGCGAAATAACTTCACAATTTTTATCACCTACTTTAAAGGCATCACACCCTTTTAACGTAATAATATTATTGTGACAAATTTCAGGCTCTCCATAACGCCAAAAGACCGTGCCTATTTGTATCACTTTATCACCTTCCGCATGTCCGAAAGACTTATTTAATAAAATATTAATAAACCTTACCATTGTTTCTTTAGTAATAATTTTATCTTGTAAGTCTTTCTCCAAAATCTTATATTTCTTTGCAACTTCATTTATAATTTTAACTAAATCATCAATGGTAAAGCGTGGATTTTTAGCAAGTTTTGCAGTTTCAATTGCCGTAACTTCTTTAACAGCCTTTTTCATTTCATTATTAGCTTTGACTTTACGAATAGGACGATTACAAATAGAATATATTTTATCTACAAACATCATAAATTCATTACTGTTTGTAAATACTTTGGCTTTAATAGGTTTTTTTAAATAGATTAAATCAATATCATCATCAAATTTAGCATATTGTTCGGAGCCAAGAGCTTGTTTAATACGATGTATAAAGAAATCTTTTTTCGTAGCAATATTTTTTTTTGATTTAATATATTTTATAACTTCACGTAAATAGTTAATTTCTTTAGTATCCCCACTACCAGTCACACCAGACCCAGCACTCCCAGACCCAGCACTCCCAGTCCCACCAGCACTCCCAACCCCCGCTCCCATTTTCAAATCTAATAAATCTTTACATTGTTTCATCATTTCAGTATCATACTCATCATTTTTTTTATCACTATAAATAACATTTACAGGTAATGAAGATTTTGATGCGATAAAACCAGGAACTTTATCATAGCCTTTTTTTTCTATATTTTTCATATCACGTATCCAAGCAACAGCAAGTTGACTGGATAATTTTTTACAATCTTTTTTAGGTATTGGAAAATCACCGTGACTTGAATCGGCTTCAATATCAAAAGAAGCAATAAGGATAGGTGGTATTTCTGTTTTATCTAAATGTGTAATATCAGTCCAATCACAAGAAATATTAATTTGTGTTTTAGATTGTTTATGTTCTATTTTAAATTTACCAGCATCAATTCTAATCCAACTTGAAGGTTTAATTTTAGTATCGTGTAGAAAACGTAAAATAGGTTCAAGATCGCTTTCAAATAAATTATATTTAATTGCTTTCTCGGCTTTTCCTGTAATATTCAATTTAAGTGGTGATTTAAAAACCCTTTCCATAAATCGATGACCCATTTTACTTTTATGAGCCAATTTTAAAAATGTAAATTTTTGTTCATTCATAAAAGACCAAAATATCTTTTTTTCAACAAGATGTGTTTTTAAATCCTTTTTATCTTCAACATCGAGTTTATACATACTTTTCTTTTTAATTGTATTAAATTCGCTTTTAGGTTCTACAATAGAACTTTTATAATAGCGAGATTTCCTTTTAAATTCCTCTGTAAATGTATAATTTTTATCTGTTTGTGCCTCTTCATATTCGGCAAGTTCATCTTCATCATAATCTTCACAACTCAAAGAATTGAAATTATTTACAAAATCTTGTATTTGATTATCATTAAACTCATCTGGTATTTGAATATAGAAATAAGGCATATAATTCTTAACACGTAAACAAATACTTTGACCTTTAGAATTACATCCAAATATAAATATTGTATAGGTTTTATTATGTTCTTGATTTAAATAAGAGTCTTTCCTTTCAATTGGTGTATCTGTAACTAAATCGCATTCATACCAATCAATAGCACTAAATTCAATAGGCTCATTTAAAGGAACTGATATTAAATCATTTCTTCGTGGCTTATAAGGCGGTAGAGAAGTCATTTTTCGCAAGTTATCTTTTACAAGTTATCTTTCGCACAAGTTATCTTTCGCACAAGTTATCTTTCGCACAAGTTATCTTTCGCACAAGTTATCTTTGTTTTAATTAATACTTTTATATTTAAATCTAATTTTTTTCAATTTTTTTTTAATTAATAAAATATTAAATATTAAATTATAAAAAAAATAAAATACAAAACAACAAAACAAAAATCAACTTTCTTATTATAAGTGAAAACATTCTGTAAAACGTCTCTTCCATTCTGTAAGTCGCTTTTTCCAAGAAGCTTTTGGTTTGATATTTATTTCTACTTTTTTTTCTATATTTTTTTCAACCTTTTGTTGGCAATGTAACTTACATTCAGCTATGATTTCAAGCTTTATTATTTTTACATTTTGGTTATAATAACCACATGTCTTGGTAAGACATATATAATTTAGATTTAAATAATGTCCACAAAAACATATATCATTGTCTGGAGGGCACATATTTGATTATGAACTATGAACTATAGAATTACATCGAATACTATTACATACTAAGTAGTTTCTATATTACTTATAAATGAGATATTATTAAAATAAAAAATTCATTTTTTTGTTAAAAAAAATAAAATTACTAAAAAAAATGTTTTTGTTTATTATATCTTTTCCTTCTTATCTTTTTAAGTGAAGGAAAAGATGTATTGCCATAATGGTCCATAAAGATAAATACCTTCTATATCATTATGACATAATAAAGTAGCATTCATTATGTTTTATGATGAATGAATATAAGTCCATGTTTGACTTCCCCGGGAACTTGTATCTACCATTGTAAAATGAGAGAGAAATGACTGTGGTATATAATCAATCCCATACGCATATACCAAAGAAACTTCAAATACAATTGGTCTATTTGGAAACATATTAAAATTTCCAAATAGAAGTGGGAAAGATATTTCCGCCGTTTTACGTAAATCGGCTTCTGTTATCATTCCAAGCGTCCAACCGTAGTTGTCACTTTCACAATGGTAACACGTACAGGTTTCAAAGTTAATGTTTCCTCTAAGTGTTGTATTTAGATCACCATATATACAAATTGTTACATTATAAGGACAACAGTTACCACTAAGTAATTCCATATATTCAAAATTATCATCAACTTCAAACTCAACTTCATCAACTTCAACATGATCTTCATCACTCATAGAAGACATTTTAAAAAGTATTTAAGTATAAGACATACCAATGTTTATAATACTTTAAAAATTATAAAAATAAAAAATTCATTTTTTTGTTAAAAAATTAAAATTGCCAAAAAATAAAATTTAATAGTCTTCCAATTCATTTATCTAAAAACTAAAATAATATCTATTAAAATAATATCTGGATGAGAGTATAATAATAAATAATAGGACAAGCCAATAATACATTTTTATATATTGTTTTTGTTCGTGTTTTTTTACAATAGCAAGTGTATCTACTGTAGCAAAAGGCGAAATAGGATTTAAATTAGAATAAACATCCATTACTTGTTCTATAGTAAAAATAGGTTTACCAAGACTTGCATTTACAAAATTATGAACTTGGATTACCCATTTAATTAATGTATCACGTGTATCTAAGTGTGGTGTAAGTGGATATTTATGAATATGATTTCTATAATGTTTTTTACACATTTCACAAGGTATCACATCTTTTAAACTTGTATAAAAATCGTGATATATTCTTTTATCATATTCAGTAGGATTTAATGGATATTCAAAAGAGATAATATGTAATATATACCAAAAATGAGGTCCCCAAATATCTGGCTTCATCTTTATATTTATATTTATTTTTATATTTGTATTTATAAATAGTATTATTATATAGAGATAAAAAAAAACATATTTTTAATTGGTATAATTTAATTTTATTATTTATTTTTTTAATATAAACAAGAAAATATATATTAATATATGAAATCATTTTTGAATAAAAATAAATAAATAAAAAATAAAAAATAATAAATAATAATAAAAAAAATGGAAAATACCAACACAAACAACACAAACAACACAAACAATATAAACAATACTACTGATTTTAAAAAAACAGAAATTTATTGTGCTAATTGCGGCGAAATAGGTCATTTATTTAAACATTGTAGTGAACCTGTAAATTCATATGGATTATTATGTTTTTATAAAAAAAAAACATTTGTTAAAGATACAATTACAGAATTAAATAAAAGAACAAAAACAAAAAAAAATGAAAAAAATGATTACAGTTTAAAAAATAAAAAACAAAGTAATTTTAATAATAATATTAATAAAATAAAAATTTTAAAACGTAATGAAACAATTTCACATACATTAAAAAATATGATTGGTATTGTAGGAAAAAATCCTTATGTAAAAACAAATAGTGTTGATGATATTATAGATGATACAAATAATGTTCTTGATGAGATTGATGGTATAGGTAGTATTGATGGTATTGATAATGTAAATGATATAACTGAAATTATTGATATGGATGATGAATTTAATACTTTACAGAGTGAAAAACAAAATGATACAATACTAACCCAACAAAACCAGTCAATTCAATCAAACCAGCCATCCCAACCAACTACACCAACTACACCAACTACACCAACTACACCAACTACACCAACCACCACACCAACCACTAACCCAACCACACCACCAAGAGAAAAAGAAACACAAAAAATGAAAGAAGTTACAATACAAAAAGTATTATTAGTTCAAAGAAGAAATACAATAGGATTAATTGAATTTATAAGGGGGAAATATGATGTGGAAAATCCCAATTATATTATTAAATTGTTTAATATGATGACATTTGATGAAAAAAGAATATTACGAGAATATGATAGTTTTGATATGTTAAGAACAGTGATAGGATTGAAAAAAGAATTTCATCATCATGGCGAATATAATAATTCAAAACATAAATATAATACATTAAGAGATGATCCACGAGGAAATCAAATACATTCTCTATTAGATAAAAGTTATACAAAATGGTCGAGTCCAGAGTGGGGAGCACCAAAAGGTCGCCGTAATAATAAAGAATATGATATTGAATGTGCTATAAGAGAATTTGTTGAAGAAACAGGTGTTAAATATAAAAACATTAATGTATATCGTAATATTAAACCATTAGAAGAAATATATAAAGGTATTAATGGTGTTATTTATAAACATACTTATTTTATTGCTGATATTAAAGATACAAATGAAAGTCATGAAAATATAACTTATATTGAAAAAGGCGGCTATTTAAATAGTGAAATTAGTAATGTCAAATGTTTTAATTTAACAGAATGTCAAAAAATAATAAGACCTTATTATTTAAGTAAATTAAATGTGATAAAAAAAGGTTTCCAAATTATCCATTGTATGAATTCTTATTTTGAATAATATTTATATTTAATTAATTTTTATTCTTTTATTCTTTTATTCTTTTATTCTTATAAAAAATTAATTTATGCGATTTGTATGATAGCCTCTCTTTCAGCACCTACACCAACAAACTTAATAGGTATACCTATTAATTCTTCAATACGTTTTAAATATTTTTTAGCATTAATAGGTAAATTATTAAAATCTCTAATATCAGTTGTTGGTGTCATCCATCCATCAAAAACTTCATATTCGACTTCTACTTTTGCCAAAGTTTCTAATGAAGATGGAAAACCACAAACATCATATACACCATTCTCATCATCACCACCATCACCCCCATTACCCCCATTCTCACCATTCCCCCCTTTCATTTTATATCCAACAGCAAGTTTAATTTCTTCAAATGTATCTAATACGTCTAATTTAATTAAACATAAAGTTGCGTTATCACATCCATTTATCATTGTAGCCCATTTTACCATAGGTATATCTAACCATCCGCAACGTCTTTTACGACTGGTAGTAGTTCCAAATTCTTTTCCAATAACTTGTAATTTATCACCAAGTTCACATAATAATTCAGTAGGAAAAGGACCATTACCAACACGAGTACAATATGTTTTTAATACATAATTAACTTTACCAATACATTGTGCTGGAATACCTAATCCAGAACAAATAGCCCCTACACTACAATTTGTAGCAGTACAATAAGGATAAACACCAAAATCAATATCTAATAGACATGCTTGTGCTATTTCTACTAATACACGACTTTCTTTTTTTATAGCTGTATTTAAATAGGTAATTGTATCAATAACCATAGGACGGTAAAAGTCAATTTCATGTTCTATATCTTGCATGACTTGTATTATATCAATAGTATAGCCCAAGGTCGTTTCTAATTCTTCTACTAAGCCTTTTACTTTTTCCATTAGTATTTCTTTTTCTAAAAATAAATCACACATACGAAGCCCAACGCGTAATGCCTTAGTGCTATAAACAGGTCCCATACCTTGTTTTGTTGTTCCAATAACCGATTTAGGATTAGAAGAACAACTTTTTTTAAATTCACGAGCGGCATCTGCTTCTTTGTGTGCGTCAATGACAATATGAGCTCTATCAGAAATATATAGTCTTTTTGTAATATCATTTGTATCTTTGTTATCTGGATTAGTGTTTTGAATTGTTTCTATTTCCTTTCGCAAATCTTTTAAATGTATAACACAACCATTACCAATAATACCAATACAATTTGGATTTAAAATACCACTTGGAACAAGGTGAAAAGCATAAGACTTATCACCCACAATGACTTTATGCCCGGCATTACCTCCAGAATTACATCTGGCAACAATATCATATTTAGAGGCAAGAATATCAATTAAACGACCTTTACCTTCATCACCCAGTTGTGATCCAATCACAACATCGACGTTATAGTTATAGTTATAGTTAGACTTTGTTGTACTCATTCTTCTATTTGCTTTCTTATAAATAATTAGTAATAATTAGTAATAATAATAAAATTAGTTTATTAGTTGTTTCAATAATATAATAAAATATAAAAAATTATAAACATAAACAAATAAAAATAATAAAAATGAAAAATAAAAATTGAATTTCTTTTTACAAAATAATAAAATAATAAATACTCATAAAATTAATACGTATTCCAGAATAAAACAAGATAAATAAAGAGAAATAAAGAAAAATGTCTTCACTCTATATATATTTACGTGCGTCTATATTAATAAGTCTAATCATATCTTTAAATATAGTAGTTAATGGTTTTCCATTATTTAATATATTTAGTAGTAGTAATAATAATGATAATAGTATTATAAATAATTATAAAATTACTTCTATAAATGAAAAATATCAGTATATAAAGGAAAATAATTTTATTGTTTTGAATGATAATTATACTGTAAACGCAACAGTTGTAAAACACTCAACGCTTTATGATCTTAAAACAACTTATTTGAATGGAGAAATTAAATTACATTATAATAATTATTTTCATAAACATTATGATTGTAAAATTATAATTGATATTCCAGAACAAAAATCAGATCATCTTATTATTTCATATACTAATAGGTATTATAACTTAGGTAAAGAAATAGAATTATTTTGTAATGAAGAAGAATGTATACAAAAAATATATATTTATGATATTGTATATGACATTATGACTTGTAATATTTTAAATCAAAAAGAAATAAAGGATGAATTTTAAAAAAAATAGTAGTAATATTAAATTTTATATCATAACATAATTTACATTAAAATCATAACATAATTTACATTAAAATCATAACATAATTTACATTAAAATCATAACATAATTTACATTAAAA
>Ga0114969_10004789_pt1 | contig 10674 bp, 9 predicted proteins | sample M_130807_MF_Meta_FD_87316 | JGI IMG/M metagenome (GOLD analysis project Ga0114969, IMG submission 87316) | Freshwater microbial communities from Lake Montjoie, Canada to study carbon cycling - M_130807_MF_MetaG | ecosystem: Environmental > Aquatic > Freshwater > Lake | place: Lake Montjoie...
CCCAGGCATCAAGCTGGCTGCGGTGATTCAGTGCAACGGAAAATACGGTGCCTTTCATAGAGACTCCTTCAATGGCAAAACAGCACAATCACTATTAGTTAATATATTAATGATTAGTTTTATACGCTGTTCAGCTTTTACGCAACGCGGTTAATTTAATTTGTGATCGCGATAACAAAATATTCACAAAACAAAAACATTGCTGCTATTATTCAATCCGTTAACCCTTGCTAGTGTTTTTTTTCATCACGGCGGGTACTTTTGCTTCCTTCATCGCCGCAAAGTTGGCTACTATTAAGTTGTTAACAAATTCCTCTCAACAGACAGAACGTTTTGAAAGCTAAAGGCCATACACATGCATGAATCGCTCACCATCGCCCTGTTGCAGGCGCGTGAAACCGCCATGGGGTTCTTCCGCCCGATCCTGAAAAGCCATAATCTGACGGAGCAGCAGTGGCGTATCATTCGCGTATTGGCCAAGAGCCGTTCGATTGAATTTCACGAATTAGCCGCAGCAACCTGCATCCTGCGCCCCAGCCTGACCGGCATTCTGTCGCGCATGGAGCGGGATAAACTGATCTTCCGCCTCAAGCCGGTCAACGATCAGCGCAAGCTGTATGTCTCGCTGACCCAGCAGGGCCAGGAGCTGTATGAATTGGCACGCCATCAGGTAGAACAGGGCTATCAGGAGATCGAAGCGGCGTTTTCGCGGCAGAAAATGGAACAACTGATGGGGTTGCTGGGTGAATTGACCCAGCTAGGTGCTAAGCAGCCAGACGACGTGGCGGTGGATTCCAGCGAGCAATAATGAGAGTTGCAGCCAACGGCGCTGCAACTTGTACTTTCGCGCTTCAGGCCAGCGGATGCTGAGTGATATTGAGGATCTGCGCATGAGCGCCCAAGGCAAAGTTACTCAATGCGTTGAAATCACTGCCCTGATAACCGAGGATCTTGCCATCGGTGCGCATCCCTTGCAGATCGATCATCACCACGCCGAGCGTCGGTACAATCTTTTCGCGCCAGACGAACAGGTAGAGCTTTTCCGCCACTTTCACATAATGGCAGCGATCGACGTCCGCCAGCCCTTGCTCAACGCCATCTAAGCACTGCCAGGCGTAGAAATTATCATTCAGATAGATATGCTCGTAACGCTCGGTTGGGCTGTAGGTGTACAGATTACGCATGCCGATCAGTTCGTCAGTCAACTGCGGCAAGGCAGCTGCGCTATGATCCAGACGGCCAAAGCGCAATTGCACATTCACCGCTGTCAGCGGCAACCCCTGCTCGACCCGGCTGAAGGCATCCAGCCGCACCTGTGGCTCATCCGGTAATTGGCCATATACCGCGGTAAAGTTACCCTGCTGACGATCGCACACCAGCGTGATGCTGCCGTTGGCGCGCTGCGGATCGAGAAAATCGATAAACAGGATCCCCGGGCGAATGCTGGTAGCGCGGTAGTCAACGCGCCGATCCTGCCACAGCAAGGTTTGATCGTCATTGAAACGGCAGCTCACTGCATCCCCTTCGGCGAAATGGAAAACCAGCTCAAGCCCCGCCAAATCCTGTTGCTCCAGCGTATGGCTGTGCGGGGCGAAACCTTCTGCCAGCGCGCCAACCTGAATAAATACCGCTTCTGAACTCATCTGCTGCTCCTTATAAAGAGGTGAACGCTAAAGTAGGGACATCGACAATCGTCGAACCGCCATCGGCCACCAGCGTTGCGCCGGTAATAATCGACGCCTGTGGCGAACAGAGAAAACGGCACACCTGCGCGATCTCTTCGGCGCTGGCCGGGCGGCGTAGCGGCACATCGCGGCAGACGTGTTGGTAGGCTTGCTCCAGGGTTAAGTTATGCGCCGCCATTAACGGCTGCATCTCTTCATCCGCCATCGGCGTGGTCACCCAGCCAGGGCATACTGCGTTGGCACGCACGCCCTGCGGACCGTAATCGCGAGCAATGGAGCGCATCAGGCCGATCAGCGCATGTTTGGCGGTAACGTAACCGCACACCTCCGGCCCGGCGGCCAATGAAGCGATCGACGCCACAAACAGCAGGTTGCCACCGCGGTTCACCAGCTCCGGCAGGCAGGCCCGCGCGCTGGCAAACGCGCTGTTGAGGTTGCTGTCCAGCGCCTGCTGCCACTGGCTGTCGCTCACGTCGGTGATCCGCCCCAGCCCCATGCCACCGGCGCAGCCGATCAGGCAATCAATTCGCCCGGCCTGTTGTAAAATTGCCGGTAAGATTGTCTTTTGCCAGCTTTCACCGCTGGCCGCATCGCCGACCACCGCCTGAACGCCAATCTCATCCGCTAGCGCGTTCAGCGGTGCATGGCGGCGGCCAACGATAAACACCCGGTCGCCCTGCTGTGCCAGCAAGCGCGCGCAGGCGGCACCAATGCCGGTGCCGCCGCCGGTGATCACTACCACTCTACTCATCACACTTCTCCATCAGTTGGCCGATCATCAGGAAGCTGCTCAGCAGCAAACGCCGCTGCTCGGCCTCCAGCCGCAAATAGCGACGACTCGCGGGCAAACGGCTGACCACTTCAGAAGCGGCGAAATGCTCAATCTCCAACTGCCATCCGCCGTCTTTCACCTGGAGCGTAACGTAGCGAAAATCGAGCTTCTCCAAGGTTGCCCCGATTTGTGGATATTGATGCAGCATGGTCAGCAGCCGCTGGGCACTCGCATGTTTGGCTTTGGTGCGATAAATCACGCCGTTGCGGCGCAGCCAGCCGCCGGTAATCACCTTCAGCACCAGCGGTTCAGCAAGCGTGGTCAGGCCCTGCAAGCGAAAACGGTGGGTGACGATATGCGCCAGAAACAGCGATTGCACCTGCTCGCAGATATTAATGCTCGGCCCCTGCGGCAATGTCAGCCGCAGTTGGTTGGCCGAAAGCCGTTCACAGGCATAGGGTTGCAGATTATTAGCCAGCCGGTTCAGCGCCGCCCCCGGTTGATAACCGGGAGGATCGCGCCGCCAAGCGCGATTAAGTGAGGGAAGTAAGCCGATCAAATTCCACCTCCTCGTTTTCCGCTCTGGCAAAGGCGCGTTCCAGCACTTCTTCCACCGGCACCGGTTTAAACGGGTTAACTCGCTGCACGCACAGGGTCCAGAACAGCGCATAGGCAGCGGTCAGGCCAATCATGATGCCAAACGGGATATAGACGTCACGCGGGTTCATACCCGGCGGGGTAATATTGAAAATCGCCAGCAGAATACCGATGCTGGAGACGATCTGCGGCAGTGGGAACCACGGCGATTTATAAGCACGTGGCAGATCCGGGCGGCGAATGCGCAGGATCACCACCGAGCAGGTCACCAGCAGATAAGCCACGCCCCAGGCGCAGACGGCGGCCAGCACCATCGGAATGATGCGATCCAGATTGCCCTGAATGGCAATAGCATGCACACAAGGGATCAACACCGCCGCCGCAATCGCCACCACCGGGGTTTTAAAACGCGGATGCAGGTAAGCAAAAATACGCGGTAATGCCCCGTCCAGCACCATGCCGTACATAATGCGTGGCACCGCCGCCATCAGGGTGTTGATGGTGGCCGCACCGGCCAGCAGCAGCCCGATACCGAGCCAGTATTTACCAAAGTCCCCCATCACTCGGCCAGCAAACGCCGGAATGGCCATCGGCGTATCCAGCAGATGCACGTTGTTGGCCGCATCCAGTACCACGTTTTCCACCTGATGGCTGAGCGCTGCACCGTACAGCGCCATACAGGTCGCCACACCGCACAGTCCTAACGACATGGCGCGCGGGATGACGCGGTGGGAGCGTTTAATCTCCGGCGCCATCGGCGTTACCAGTTCGCAGCCAACGAACATAAACATCGCCATGCCAACCAGGCTAAATACCGCCCAGGGATCGCCGACGCTGAGCGTAGTGCCGAACCAGCCCTCCAGCGGCACCGCGTGAGGCAGCAACAGCCCGGCGATCGAGAAGATCATCAGCGTGGTCCACATGCAGAACGTCAGCACCACTTCCGCTTTGCCGAAAGCCTCAATGCCCAGCGCATTCAGCAGGCCGAAGATGATCACCAAACCGATGCCGATCATCCACGACGCATTGTGGCTTTCCACCAGGGTGTTGAGATGCTCAAAGTTCACCAGCGCCATGATGCCGGAGAGAATGGTTTCAGCGGTGCCAGCAAAGATATGCACGATCAGATAGGCCGACAGGGTGCCGGTAATGGCAAAAAACCGCCCCATGCCGCAGGAGATATAGTCATACACCGAACCGGTGGTGGGCATGATCGCCGCCGCTTCGGAGAAGGTAGTGAGCTGCGCTTGCATCATGATAAAGGCGATCAGCATCGCCAACGCGAAGGTATCTCCGCCGATGCCAAAACCGCTGGTCACGGTCAGGATCACCGGGTTGGCCATTATCACCCCCACCGAACTGGCTAACGTGGTGGGGAACCCGACCTTGCCCCGTTCAAGCTGGGCATGGAGCCGTGACGACAGGTTCATGGTTACTTCCTCTTTATAGTTTTTGACCCGGTGTTGTGGCCGCTAAAAGCGGTAATCTCACTATAAGAAGGAAAGGAAAAGACTGACTATCGTCCTTAAGAACGATAGGGATTAACTTGTGGGTAATATCACGCGAGCGCAGCGTATTTGCTTCTCGGCGTCGGTATCAATAATGTAAACGTATTACCACAACATATTTAAGGATAAATCAATGACGATGCAGGGATTGAAAGCCACTCTGCTGTGCGCCTCGCTAGTTTTAGCCTACCCAGCCTATGCCGAAACGCAGATACAGGACATTAAGCTCAATGACGTGACGGTATTTATTCGCGGAGCCGAGTTATTCAATAGCGCAAAAGTCACCTTACCGGCGGGTGAAAGCGAAGTGATATTTACCAATATCGCCAGCGGGGTGAATGAACAAAGCCTGATGCTGGATGCCGATAACGGGGTGGTGGTTCAATCCTCCAGCGTAAAACGGGACTTTCTGACCGAGAATATCTCACCAGAAGTGGTGCAACTGACCACGCAAATTGAAACGGCAACCCGTGAGCAGAGTAAGCTGAACGTGCAGCGGGAAGTGATTCAGGCTCAGCTCTCGGTGCTGGAAAGCAATAAAGCGCTGGGCGGCGAGAAAGAAGGCGCTTCGGTTGAAAAAATTAACCAGATGCTTGAACTGGTCAGCAAGCGAATGAGCGAAGCTTTGCTGGCGGATATTGATCTTAAAGAAAAGATCGCCGCCATCGATAAAAATATCGAAAAGTTGAACAGTCAGCTTGAGGAAGCGCAGCAAAAAACCGGCCAGGCGGTTAATCAGGTGGTAGTGAAGTTTTACACGCCGAAAGCCGTGACCAGTGATATTAAATTATCCTACGTGATTCAGGATGCGGGTTGGGTTCCAACCTATGATGTGCGGGTAGAGAATATTAATCGCCCGGTGAAGCTCAGTTATAAAGCCAACGTCTTTCAGAACAGCGGGATTAACTGGAATAAAGTGAATCTGACGCTTTCCAGCGGTAACCCCAGCGAGGGCGCACAGGCTCCGCGCTTAAATCCTTGGTATCTCGATCTGTATAAGGATTACTCGCGCAGCAAAATGGTGGCGCAAGAAACGCCGATGCCAGCCATGGCACCCGCGCCGATGGCTGATGAATCTGTCGATACCCTGGCAGGGGCGCAAGAGCGAAAAGTTAAGAGCCAATCGTTGTCAGATTATGTGGTAACCGATGTCGGCGGCGTTAATACCCGCTTCAGCATTTCCTTACCCTACAATATTGCCGCCGACGGCAAAGGCCATGCGGTATTAATTAAAGATGTCGATGTGCAAGGCGATTACCGTTATGTGGTGGTGCCAAAATTAGAGCAGGATGCATTTTTACAGGTTCAGCTAAAAGAGTGGGAAAACCTCAATCTGCTGCCGGGTCAATCCAGCATTTTCTTTGAAGGTTCCTTTGTTGGGCAAGGCTATATCAATATCAAGAACGCCAAAGAAACGCTGGATCTGTCTTTAGGCCGGGATAAGAAAATAATGATTAACCGTGAGAATGACAAACAGCTCACTTCTAAATCCGAGTTTTTTGGTAATTCCGTCAGCCAGCAATATTCCTACGTTATGGAGGTCAAAAACACCCGTAAAGAGCCGGTTAAATTGGTGGTGCTGGATCAGGTGCCGATGAGCCGTGATTCCACCATCACGGTCGATAACCTCAACTATGACGGTGCCAATTACAATAAAGATACCGGCTAGGTTCAATGGTCGCTGGATCTGGCACCAAATCAATCCCGTAAATTAGGCTTATCCTATACGGTGAAATACCCAAAAGACCAACGGGTTAACGGCCTGTAGAGCGCATTTAAGTCACCCTTTCCCCCGCAGAAAACCACAAAAAGGCCTGGCTATCGTTCTTAAGAACGAGGCCAGCCCACAAGCGGTGCTATTTGTAGCACGCCGCTACGCCAAATATGGCAGAGATAGAAATCATAGAAACCGTTGTAAATTCAGCGGGAAACTGCCACATCATTTTTATTAATGTATTAATGAAACCGCTATTAATCAGAGGTAAAAAGCCTACCAAACCAACACCGAGATGTTGTTATTAATGTGTTTTATTGCAATAACGCTCACGTTGTTAATATGTTCTTATTGTGTTAATTATTTGCTGTAACTATGCTTGCAACGTTCATATATTGCACAAGCGGCAGATCAAGAAAGGGAGGGAAATGAATCATGCGAACCACATCATCCCCCGTGCGTAACGACGCTTTTATCTCAAGCTGTCTGAATACCATTGCGCATCTGATCCCGGTTTCTGCGGCGGTATTCTATCTGGTCGATCCGGATCTGCGGCCCGAACACTATATCCTGCACGGCATTTCTGATAACACCCACCAGCAATACCTGAATCACTTTCAGCAGTTGGATCCGCATAAACCCGCCAATTTCCACCAGCAGGAGATCACCATGGTGGGCATGAACCCGGCGGCGTTCGCCAATAACAGTCACTACTATCACGACTTTATGTTGCCGAACCAGATGCGCGATATGACCGAGATCTTTATTCGCCAGCGCAAGCGGATCATCGCCGGGGTTTCGCTGATCCGCGATACGCCGTTCACCGAGCCCGAACGCAGCCGGCTGCGGGCGATCATGCCCTTGATCGAACTGGCTACCCGCGATCTGCTGCCCGACGCAGAGGCACCACTGCTCACCGCCAAAGAGCAGGAGATCGTCAATATGGTGCGCGAAGGGGCGAGTAATAAACGCATTGCCTTGAAGCTGGGGATTTCGCTCTCGACGGTGAAAACGCATATGCGCAATATCTTTGCCAAAACGGCGGTGGTTAACCGTACTGAGCTGGTTTCCAGCGGTTTTATCGCTCACGGCTGATCGTTTTACTCAAAATACCACAACGCAAGATCTGCCAAACCTGGCCCGGCTTCCACATGCTCAAAAAACGGCGAGGCGGATATTTATGGATGAAAATCAAGGATATTAACGATGTCCAATAATGCACTTTCAATATCTGTTCCCGCTGCGGCGCTCCCCTGCCCGCCCGCGCTGTTAACGGCAATTATTGTTTTTGCGGCCATCGCACCGGGCATATTAATGACTGCACCGGCGGTTGCCGCGCAGTTGGCGCTGCAATGGCAACTCAGCCCCGGCCAGATTGGCCGCTTATTCTCCACCGAACTCGGAGCCATGAGCCTGGCAACACTCCCGGCCTGGTGGTGGATCGGCCGCATCAACTGGCGCCAGATCGCTACGCTGGCAGCCGCGGTGTTTATGCTTGGCAACCTGGCCTCGGCGATGGTCAGTGATTACAACCTGTTACTGATACTGCGCTTTATCGCCTCGCTGGCTGGCGGCACGCTGATGATCCTGTGCATCACCTGCGCTGCCAGAACTAGCAACCCCAGCCGGGTGTATGCCTTCTGGGTGTTGGGCCAGTTGTTGTTGGGGGTGATTGGCTTGCTGGCATTGCCGCCGCTGTTCGCCCATTTCGGCCTGATGGTGGTGTACCTGATTCTGGCGGCGATCATGCTGTGTTGCCTGCCGCTGATCCGCGCGTTCCCCAGCGGCTTTCACCCAACCAACGGCACTTCGAGCCCGTTCCCAGCGGCCCCGCTCAGCCGCAAGCTGTACGCCGTGTTAGCAGTTTTAACCTTCTATATCAGCCTGAGCGCCGTCTGGACCTTTATCGGCAATATCGCCGCCACCGCGGGCCTTTCGCTGGTGCACAGCGGGCAGGTGCTGGCGGCAGCTACTGTGTTTGGCATTATCGGTGCCGGATGCGCCTCGTTAATTGGCGCACGGCGCAGCCATAAACCGCTGTTGTGGATCGGCTATGGCCTGCTGATCGCCAGCATCGTGCTGCTGAGCCGCGATCCGCTGCTCATTCGCTTTACGCTGGCTGCGGAGATGTTCAAATTCACCTGGACCTTTGTGCTGCCATTCATTCTGGCGCGCGTCGCGGCGCTGGATAACAACGGCAAGCTGATGAACAGCATCAACCTGGTGATCGGCGGCGGTATGGCGATTGGCCCAACGCTGGCGGGTTACCTGATCGAATCTTCCGGTGGGATCGGCTCCTTGCTGGGCGGGGCGCTCACCTGCGCGCTGCTGTCTTTGCTGCTGATCTCACTGGCTTCACCGCGCACGCCGCGCCGTTTAACAGGAGTTATAAGGTGAAAAGACAAACCGGTTTCTTCTTTGATGAACGCTGCTTCTGGCACAGCACTGGCCTGCACGCCACCACGCTACCGGTGGGCGGCTGGGTACAACCGCCATCCGGCGCAGGCCATGCGGAATCGCCGGAAACCAAGCGGCGCATGAAAAACCTGATGGACGTTTCCGGCCTGTCGCGCCAGCTCAGCCTGCTGAGCGCAGAACCGGCGCAAGAAGAGGATCTGCTGCGTATCCACCCCGCACACTACCTGCAACGCTTCAAGCAACTGAGCGACAACGGCGGCGGCATGCTGGGGGAAGAAGCGCCATTGGGGCCGGGCAGCTATGAGATCGCCAAGCTCTCCGCCGGTTTGGCCTGCGCCGCCGTCGAAGCGGTGCTGCAAGGCCAGTTGGACAATGCCTACTCGCTATCGCGCCCGCCGGGCCACCACTGCCTGCCGGATCAATCGATGGGATTCTGTTTTCTGGCTAACATTCCGATCGCCATCGAACGCGCTCAGGCCAAGCTGGGGCTGGGCAAGGTGGCGGTGATCGACTGGGACGTGCACCACGGCAATGGCACTCAGCATATCTACTGGCAGCGCGATGACGTGTTAACCATTTCTTTGCATCAGGACGGCTGTTTCCCTGCGGGTTACGCCGGTGAGCAGGATCGTGGGGAAGGTACCGGTCGCGGTTATAACCTCAATATTCCGCTGCTGGCCGGTGCCGGTGACGACGGCTATCAATACGCCATGCTGCAGATAGTGAGCCCGGCGTTGGAGCGTTTCAAACCGGAATTAATCATTATCGCCTGCGGTTACGACGCCAACGCCCTCGATCCGTTGGCGCGCATGCAACTGCACAGCGACAGCTTCCGCGCCATGACCGCACAGGTGCAAAGCGCAGCCGATCGGTTATGCGAGGGTAAACTGGTGATGGTTCATGAGGGCGGTTATGCCGAAGCCTACGTACCGTTCTGCGGGCTGGCGGTGATGGAGGAGTTGAGCGGAATACGCACCGAAGTGCAGGATCCGCTGCTGGGGTTTATTCAGCAACAGCAGCCTAGAGAAGCCTTCAACCAGTTCCAGCGCGCGGCTATTGATAGGTTGGCGCGGGAGTTTGATCTGTAATTCCTCTACAGAGGCGTGGATATCCACGCCTCTGTCTCCAACATATTTAACGAATAAACCGGAAAGTCTTCGACTGGCACGGCGCAAGCTGGCCGAAATCCCCACTCGCTGCACTCTGCTGCGCCAGCGGTTGTTCATCCATACCGGTTTCCAACCACTCCTGCGACGGTATTTCCAGCGTGAGCTGCCCGCCGATCGTCACCTGTTCTGAAGGGTTGTAGACGCGGATGATCAGGGCTTCGGCATCTTCGGCCTTCTTCAGCACGCTGAGCACTGGGCCAGATTCCGCCATCGACAGCAGGCTGAAACGCAACGGGGTGCGGAACGCCGCCAGGTTCAGCTTCATTGCATCGAACGGGATCTTGTTGTAGCAACGCACTGGCGTGACGTAGGCCCGCGCCTGCTGCATCACGCCCGCCTGATGTGGCTCGCCCGCAAAACTGAACAGGCTGAAGCGGCAGTGCAATTTGCCACGCATCTGCGAATCCGGCGTCGGCAGTTTGATGCCGGAAGGGCGGCCTGGGCGCAGCAGTAACTCTTCCTTGCCCAGCACGCCGACCGAGCGGAACAGCGTCAGCGCAAAGGTATCGCGGCGTTCACCGATAATCTCAAACTCGCGCAGCCCTTCGGTGAACAGCGCCAAGCCATGGTGCTGATCGTGCAACGCGGCAAAGTTCATCAGTTGCCACACCGGGATCGGCGCTTCTTTCCAGCCTTCTTGCTGCCAATACGCCATCGCCGGATCGTCCACCGGGCGGGTAATGCTGCCAAACTGGTTATCCGCCAGCACGGTTTCACTGGCAAACGGCGTCGGGATCAGCACGCGCACACGGTGATCGTCGGCCTGGTTATCCAGTTGCATCTCAATGTCGATGCGGCGGCTGTCGTGCGC
>Ga0114969_10004790_pt1 | contig 10672 bp, 9 predicted proteins | sample M_130807_MF_Meta_FD_87316 | JGI IMG/M metagenome (GOLD analysis project Ga0114969, IMG submission 87316) | Freshwater microbial communities from Lake Montjoie, Canada to study carbon cycling - M_130807_MF_MetaG | ecosystem: Environmental > Aquatic > Freshwater > Lake | place: Lake Montjoie...
AAAGCAAAGAAAAAATACAAGGATGGACATTCGTCCGCGAAGAAGACGCCGAAGCCCAAGTAATCAATTATGTTCTCGTATATCGGTGATAACGATTTTTAGCATACATTCTTCAAATGTCCCGCCATTCACGTTATTATACACAGATACTGCCGATAGCGGCGATAGCGGCGATAGCGTTTCGTCATTATCGGTATCTTTGGTTCCGCATTTGGCACATCCTAATACCACTATAATTTTGTATTTAAGGAGTGGGTATTTGCTTCGCAATATGCCACTCAGACACTTCGCATCCTCTACGTCGCACATTATATTCTTATATTTTCCTTTCTGTTCTTCGTGGTGATAGCACAGATGTCCCTTGCGAATAAAAAGGACGAACTCACCTGTCGTCTCTGCGGTTTTAAAGATATTCAGTAATCGCTCACATCGTCTATGATATTTATCGTGGTCGGTGTCTGCTGTCGCTGTGACGTCAAGAAAGTCGTGGTGAAAATAGATGTCATTTTCGTTGATTCTATCCACACTAAGGGGGTTTGTAAAGTTCTTAAAATCATTCTCGATACACTTCGAAACCCCGTTATACGATACGTTCCAATCGAACGGAAGCGACGCTTTGCGTAAATTATATTTATTCAAAAAGTTCGCTACATCACAATCAATACCAATCGATACAAAGAGCATTATAGATATATATCCATATAATTTAAGATATATTTATATAAAAATAAAAGATTATTCATTCATCATTATTACGAATGTGCCGAACTCCGCAAATCTGTGTATATGTTTTCATAGCATTTAAGTCCGTTTTCTTTACAAGATGGTCCCGTGTTATAGAGCCAATCAGCCAACTTCTCTTGTTCGTTCGGTATCGTCGTAGAGGGCATCGTGTAGAATTGTCGCGGTAATAGAGATTTATCATATAAATCGTCGGTCTCGCGGAATACATTCTCGTTGAAATACTTATTCATATTTTTATTTATTTTCGAGTTTTCTATCGAACACGCCGAGAACATATTCTTATCCAATACATTAGGGTTCATAAAAGGATTCGACTTCGTCGGTTTAATACACTTCTTGTTATCTACGATGTCGAGGTTATTATCATTTAAAAACTTATCGATTTGCTTATTTTTCTCAGTTTGATAATTATATACAATGATGGAGATTATCATAATTATTAACACAAATAAAATATACTTGGAATCATTAAAAATTAGGGTAAAAATAATTCCTAAAAACAGTAATCCCCTTATTATCGCATTGAGTTTGTCTTCGAACGTCATATTAATATCAGGAATTAATACAGGCATCGTTAGTATATTCAAATTATCTAACCAAAACATCCTTTATTTGTTTTATTGTTCTTATCCTAATATCTATATTATTTTTTATTCATCATTTCGTTTCGCGAGTTTTGATTTCAATCGATTCGCAGTCGCCAGTTTTTTAAGAGCAGGTTTATTCACGGTATGTCGAGAACCTCCTCGCTGATTCTGGTTCTGATTCATATTCCCCATCATATTCTTAAACATATCCATACCCTCCTTGTTATTCATCATCGAAGACATCATATTCATCATCGAAGCCATATCGGGTTGATTGGCTCCGCTACCGCCACCGCCACCGCTGCCTTGCTTTGATGCCCCTGTCCCTGTCGATGCTCCTGTTCCCTGATTGCCAAAGATTCCCCCAGGCATCGCCGAAGCAAACTTGATAGCATCTTGAAGAAGGTTTTCTTGCTTCAATTCGCCAGACGAAATCTTACTCGCCATCTTTCGGCTAACATTCGAAATAAGTTCGCTAAAACCACTGTCAGGGTCGCCAATCGCCTTTAAAATATCGCCATTATCACCAATCGACTTTTGTAGTTTCTCGACATCTACATCCTCTAAGATTTCCTTTGCGAGTTTCCCAAGCATCGTATCTTCCATCCCTGACATATTAAATCCCGTCGCGTCCTTCTGCTTCTTCGTTTTCAGTTCGTTCAATCTCGCAATAAGTTTTCTATGCGATTCATTCGTAATCACATCAAGTCCTATCTCATTCTTGGTATCTTGAAGAACCGACAAATACACCTTAACATCATCGTCGCTCAACTCATTCAAAAATAAATAGAATACCGAGAAGAAATGATGGCACATATAATCATCCTTCATAAGTTTTCGTATCGAAGAAACCGTGATACCTTTATAGATACAAACGTCCTTCACGTCATCCGCGAGAAACCAGTCCGCTGCCGTTGCGTCCGCCGCTGCGATATCATCAATGCCAATATAAGAAGCCCAAAAGTCCTCAGGGATAGTCTTCATATAGATAGTGTATTCATCGGACGATTTATCGAGCGTCGTGTAATTCTCGCGAATCGCCTTCAATATCGTCTTTCCAAACGCAACGTCCGACGCTCCGACTGCTCCGACATCCCCCTCTCCGTCGCTATCTTTCATCTTCTTCGCAGATGTCTTGATTCGCTTTAATAAGTCAATGTAATATTGATTAAATATAAATTGCTTCGACATTTATTTACTTCTATAAAAATATATTATGATAATTTCCTTATATGGATTTTAGAACTTTTGCGAATCTCTCAACTTTTTTAATTCTTCGAGCGATTGACTCGTTTTTTCGCTTTTCGACATCGATGTGTCGCCTCCGCCTCCGCTACTGCCTCCGTTGCTGCCACTGACATCGCTAATATTCTTAATGCCGTCGCTAATATTACTATCATTTGTTATAAAGTCCCAATTGTAATTCTTATCATTCAATTCTTGCGTATCGTTTTCGATGATAGAGAAGTTGTCAGAGAATGACGCGGTATTCAAGGTGAAAGCCAATGGTTCGTCTTCTTTGTCGCTACTCGTATTCGTCAAAGGCATCATTTCGTTCTCGCTACCCGCCCCGCCCGTACCCACACCTGACTTGTCGAGGCGGGTGCTTTGGGTGCTACATAGAATCCCACGCCCGGGTAATAAAAGGTGGTCGAACACGGCTTTTCCGAATAATATTTCTTTACTCGGTAGTATCATAAACGCAGGGACAGAGTGGATTTTACTTTCTATATTGATGTTCTTGCTACGCAACTCATCAATCGATACGAGTTTAATGATTTTCTCCTTGTCATATCGTTTAATGTGTTCCAATAACATCTTACAGTGATTACAAAAGACGCTATAAAACAAAATCATTTACACATATATTTATAAAAATATTTTTCCCTTATATACAAAAATAAAAATAAAGGTATCGGCTTCGCGGCTTCGCGTTGCTAATTCGAAGGCATTTTCTCGATATCATAATGCTAAGCAACTCTCGAACATCGATGTATAAAGAGGGTAGTTAAAAATAAAATGGATAAATATGAATTAAACAAAAAATGATTTCAAATAATACAATTGGCATCACTGAACAAATGGATATATCAAAACTGAGTAAATTAGAGTTATTGGAAAAGTGTAAAGAATTGGGTATTACGAAGAGCGGTTCAAAAAATAAATCACAATTAATAGAACTAATTAGCAAAAATAAAGTTATTGAAGAAATACCACAAAATACTCCGATTATTGAGGCTGATACGAAAACATTAAATGTAATTGACTTATTTTGTGGTTGCGGTGGTATGTCAAAAGGTTTAACGGATGCTGGATTGAATGTAATCGCGGGAATAGATATTTGGGACAAAGCGGTTGAAAGTTATAATAAAAATTATCATCACAAAGCATATTGTGCCGACTTAACAGAGTTGCCTCCTGAAAAGTTTAATGAATTATACAATAAGGAGGATAAAGAGGTAGATATTTTGGTAGGAGGACCACCTTGCCAAAGTTTTAGTATTGCTGGAAAAAGAGATAAAAACGACCCAAGAAATGCTCTATTTATAGAATATGTGAAGTATCTTGATTATTTTAAGCCCAAGGCATTTATTATGGAAAATGTAATAGGACTGCTCTCAAAAAAAACAGCAAATGGTGAAAATGTCATTGACATCATAATGGAACAATTGAATCGAAATTACAATTGTATAATTAATAAACTATATACAAGTGAATTTGAAGTTCCTCAAAATAGAAGACGCACTATAATTATAGGTATTCGAAAAGACCTACATATTTTACCAAAAGAACCAGAACCTATTATAAAGTCCGTCCAAGATAGAATAGCCGTGAAAAGCATCTTGATTCCAAAAGAGGAGGTTAATAAAAAATACTATTTGAGTGAAAAAGCATTAGCAGGAATAGAAAATAAAAAAGGGGTAAATAAAGAAAGGGGGTATGGTTTTGGCGCACAAATGTTAGACTTCGACAAACCGTCCTATACAATTCCTGCGAGATATTGGAAAGACGGCTATGATGCGTTAGTTAAATACAACGAAAAAGAAGTTAGAAGATTGACAATTACAGAACTAAAAAGAATACAGAGTTTCCCCGATAATTATATTATAGATGGTTCAAATAAAGATACCATTATCCAAATCGGTAATGCGGTTGCTTGTAAGTTTGCCTATTATCTTGGTAAGTATATAATTAATACGCTAACACCGATAACTCCTTAATACGCCTCAGTAATTAGTTCATTCCAAAAACACGACCCTCTAAAATGTGAATAATTACGACTATTTCCATCATACATTCCGCTATCAAATATAATTTTTTTATTTTTGACACATTCAATAAAATACTCAAAGTTAAATGCTTTACCAAAACAAATCTTTTGATATGTGCTGCCTATCTTTTTACATATAAAGAAGCCCTTTTTATCAAACTTGTTATCAATATGTGGTTTCATTTTTGATGATTTCCATATAGCAATTACAATATCATCGTTTTGTAAGAATGAAGGGAAATCTATTTTTATACTTCGCGTATCATTCGAAAACGAATAATAAACGACTATATCATTATTTTCATTTATTATTAATATCTGTCCGTTCGAGTTCGAAATATTGTATGTTGGAACACAACTTCCCGACCACGAATATCTCATTTCCTTATTTGGATTTGGATTTCCAAATGTCTTAATAAAATCGCTTCTACTTAATTTCATTTCATCCGTCCAATTGTTAAGAGTATTGATGTCGTTCCTTCTGTTTTTTCCCGAAAACGCATATTCACTCGCACTAAAATCCCCAAGTGTGGTTTTATTTTTACTTGAAGATTTTTTCATTTCATAACCATTAATGTCAGGTTCATTTTTTGCGTTATGCTTTATACCCATTTTTGTTTCTAACCAATGTCCCTCTTTTCCACAATGCCTTATATTTTGTCCTTCTAAACATATTTCAACGCCTTTAACATAGGTATTAAATAATGTTATTATATGTTGTTTATCACTATCAATTTCAGTCATTGTTTGTAAAACATCAGTCATTACTATGTATTGCTTATTACAACTATTTTTTACAATCAATTTTCCTTAAAGAATATATAACATATTACAAACATATGTATAGAAGATAACGATGGCAAAGTTAAATATGATTGACCTATTTGCGGGGACAGGGGCGTTTAGTTTGGTATTTCAATCGACGAACGCAGTGAATATCGTGTATGCGAACGATATGTGTAAAGCGTCAAAGGCGATTTATGACGAAAACTTTGAACACGAACTTACGCTTAAAAACCTACACGACGTTAAAGTAGAGGATTTGCCTTCACACGATATTTTAACAGGTGGGTTTCCGTGCCAACCATTTAGTATCGCAGGAAACCAAGAAGGGTTCGATGACGAACGCTCAAATGTTTTCTGGAAAATATTAAGCATCATCGACTTTCATCAACCGAAATGTGTCATCTTAGAGAATGTCAAAAACCTCCTATCACACGACGAACACAACACCTTTGCGGTGATAAAAGGCAATCTTGAAAAACGCGGATACCACGTGTGCTACAAGGTTCTAAATACCGCTGTGATTACGGGTATTCCAGAGCACCGAGAGCGGATTTATATCGTATGCCTAAAATCGAAAAGCGTTTATGATAGTTTTAATTTAGAGTTTCCTAAGATTGATAAAAGAGCAGTTAGCGACTTCTTCGAGTCTGATGCCGACACCCCAATCCCTGCCAAGTATTACTATACAGAAGCGTCGAAAACGTGGGACTTGGTGAATAGTAATGTGGTGAAAAAAGATACCATCTATCAATACCGACGGGTTTATGTAAGAGAGAATAAGAGCAATGAATGCCCTACTTTAACCGCGAATATGGGAGGTGGAGGACATAATGTTCCTCTTATTCTTACAGAGAAAGGGATACGCAAACTGACACCTCGCGAATGCTTCAACTTCCAAGGATTCCCTGCTACCTATCGATTTCCACCAAGCCTAAGCGATACGAGCCTTTACAAACTTGCGGGAAATGCGATATCCGTCCCCGTTGTAAAACAGATTGCGAACCGAATTATTCCCCTGTTGCTATCCGATTCTCCCGCCGCTCTCGCTACTTAAAGGAAATTAAAAAGAAGCATAATATTAAATATAAAAATAATACTAATAAATTACTAATAAATTACTAATAAATTACTAATAAATTACTAATAAATTACTAATAAATTACTAATAAATTACTAATAAATTACTAATAAATATAAAGACGACATCATATCATCACATCACCTATCTATGCGGTATTTTCGAAGATACACCAGCGGTTGAAGGAACTGAATCGTTTGAGGTCTTTGTTTTGCTCCGTATCGAGTTCCTTAATCGCCGTGTAGAGGTTTTCGTTTGTCTCCTTTATTTCGTCCAAATTACCTTTAAATCGGTTGTAGGTATCCGAGAACATCTCCGTCTCCTTAATATTCAAACCAAACTCCTTACATTTTTCGATTAAAAACGTGTAAGACACGAGGTATTCGGGAATCAATTTACTCGTCGTCTCAATAAACACGTTGATTTGCTTATTATACTTGGACGCATTGGATGCTACACCGTCCTTGTCATAGCATCGCAATATCGCCCAAATAGGCTCTCCGCGGTCATCGGCACGGCTCGATAACTTCTTGAAACCCTCTATCTTGTCCCCTCCGTTATTCTCAATCTCATTCTCGATTTTTTCGCCATCCATAAAGGTACAGAAGAATACGCCTCCTGCGTTGAGTAATTCGCTCACGTTCGATAGAAACCCGTCAAGCATCTCCTCGTTCTTAAAGAAATAGTGGATACCAAACATACACGAACACGCGTCGAACCCGTTCGCACCCCTCCCAATAATACGATTGAACTGCGTATCGTTCCTCTTGTTCCCTTTGCCAAATACCATTTTAAGCACATTATAACTCTCGCGGTCGTCTATCGACGGGTCGCTATTTACGGCACATTCGCCCTCTCGTATGGACTTCGCACAATCGCCCACCGCAAATACCATATCAGGAAATCGCATATTGTTATTGTTGTTCCGCATATTGATAAAGAACCGCTTACGCTCTTTTAGCAAACGTGCGTATGCCCCGTGATTCGGGCTATATATATTGTTTTTTACCAAATCAACCCCTAACACAAACCGATAATCGTTTTTAATCCATCGATTGAGGTCGCCTCCCTGCCCACACGCCAACTCCACGATACTTCCCTTTCGGGGTGGCTTCGAATATAGCATATCTTTCACGCCGTTGTTATGAAATACCAACATATAATGCGATAACCTCGCGTCCTTTTGCATCGTTCGCGTATAATAAATGTCGTTTGCGTTTAACTCGGCAACATCCATATTATTCTGTATCGGCTCGTTTCCGATAATGTTGTTTTGCGAAATCGGGTTATGGATTGAACGCCAGATATTACACGCGACACTAAAATCATTGAGTGTCTTCGATAATATGCCTTGGCGGTAGATACGCGTCTTATCCTCTCTTACTCGCATCGGTTTCCATCGCATCGAAGCGTTCTGTTCACTGCCGTCATAACTGAACTCGACAATAATCTCGTCCTCTATTTTGTCGCCATTTTCACATCGAATCTCCTTGTTCCTTGGTATTTTTATAAGCGAACTGTCAATCCCCTTCTCGTAATAGTATTCGGGTTTAAAGAGACGGCATACATACTTCTCGCGTTCCCGAATCGCATCGCGGAATTGACTAAATCTATAAATATAATTGAAGACGTCTTTCATCGTATAATTGTCGATTTGCGACGCGTTATACCCGACGTATAACTTGAACTCCGCATAACTAACCGTGTCAATCGTTATCGTCTCTCCACGTTTCACGAGAAAGTCAATACTGTTCTGCTCTGGCGGTTTCCATTTTAATACCTTGTCCCATCCCAGTTTTTCGGTGAGTGGCTCTGGCTTATTCGCATAATTCGAGAACACTGCGAGTTTCGCGGGTGTGAAAATAAGCCCATCAATTTCATACGGGTATGCGGGATTCGTAAGTATCGTCTTACAGTCGTCCAAGATATCCTTTGAATAGAGATGCTCCTTCACGATATAATCCATAGCATACTCGATGCTCTTACCCTTCAATAGTTTATCGGTCTTCACTAAATAATGATACCTCGATTCGCTACCGATTAAAGGGAGTTGCGTGATTTTCTTACCGTTGTAGTAATACATATCGAAGGATGCGTAAAGCCCCACTGCGGAATTGTCCTTGCGTTTATTACACGCGATATATTCACCGTCTATCAGAGAATTATACAATTCTGACGGGCTTTTAAGTCCTGTGTCGATAACCTGATGCGAGTTGTTTATTAGATACACGCCACCTACGGCATTGATATACATTAAGAGTCGTTCGCCGTCCGCTTTCTCGGTAACTGTGTATTCCGATAGAATGCTTGTGATTCCGTAGCCGTGTTCGTAATCGCTCGGATTGAGCATATTAGCACGTTCGAGCGTAAAAGGCTTCGGTGTTAGTAGCGGAGGTTTCTTATCATCGTATCGCCGCGTGAAGATGTCGTCTTTTACAAGCAACCCGTAGTCCTTTATCACGTCCGCTTGTTGATGCTTCGAGATGATGAAACTGTTTAAATGTAAAGCCTGTTCCATTTTGATAATCGCAGGAATTATATTCTCTTTGTCGGTATTTGTTATATCAATGTAAAACTCGTATTGCTGTGTCTTATTGATGATTTTCGCTTTATTCAGTGCCAAATGGTAATCCTTGTCGTCCGCTTCGTAATAATCGCGGTCGTGGCATTTGCTGATATTCACTATATATTTGATACCCGTAGCACTGTCGGTATAGGTGATACATTTATTGATTTTAAAGTATTTCCGCATATTGTCCCAGTTCGCGACAGGAGGTGTCTCAGTGTCTATCTTCGCTTTCCGTATGTTTAAAAATGTTAGCGTCGAATTGAATAGCGTATTCACGACATTTTTAGAGACGCCGTGATGATACCACGTGATGTTCGCGTCATATTTATAGGCATTGTGATTACAGTAAAACAATATTTTATTGGGACTCTTAATCGCCAATAAATAATCGTTTGCGTATGCGTGTAATGTCTGCGGTTCCGTCTCTTCGATGTAGCCCTCGCTATTCATTATATTTACAAAGTTATAATAGTTATCCTCAGACCATATCTCGGAATTATCGACTTTAATCACGCTCTCATCTCCGCCATTCGATGATATCGCGTCGATTATAGTGAAAATAGTATCATCCTTTGATATTTCCATTTTTTAATTATTATGTATTATCTAATAAATATAGATATTATAGATTTATATATCATTTTTTATATAAATAAAAAAAATGATATATTCATATAGATTATAAACATTAATTGAGATACAATGTCAAAACTGTTTATGCCCATCAAATTTAATACAACCATTATATTAACACCGAATGAATTGAATAAACACTTTGAGAATAGTATTATTACAAAAATCAAGGCGACGCTCGAAAACAGTTGTAGTAAGCACGGATATATTAAGAAAGATAGCATAAAAATCATTAAGCGGTCGCCTGGGTATATTAAGGAATCCCATTTTAACGGTAATATCGCGTATGACTTGAATTGTATCGCTGAAATCTGTAATCCCGCACAAGATTCCATTGTGAAATGTATCGTGAAAGCGAAGAACAACCTTGGGCTACTCGCAATCGGCAAATACGAGGATATGGCGATTTTAGAAGTCATAATCCCAAAGATAACATCAGGGATACTATCTGATGTGAATATTGACAATATCGGTATCGGCGACGAGATAAACGTCATCGTATGTGGCAAGAAATTCACTTTGTATGATAAGATGATTTCCATCATCGGGCGAATTATCAAAGACAAGGTGGATGACGACATTAGCGTCATTGAGGAGGACGAAGATGATAGCCCGTCTATCGAAGACGAAGAAGAGGACATCTTGGCGTTTGAAGATGACGCGTTGAATGACGACAATGATGTCTATGAAGAGGAAGAAGAGGATGACGTAGATAATGTAAGGAAAATTATAATAGACGAGGATAAAATCAAGGGAGGTGAATTTAGTATGTTTGAGAACGATGATGAAGATGAGGAAGATGAGGAAGATGACGAGTTAGATTTAGATGACTTAGACGAAGCGGAGGATGACGTAGATGACGTAGATGATGATGTTGAATTAGACGAATATGATTGAGTCGAGACGAATATGATTGAGTCGAGACGAATATGATTGAGTCGAGACGAATATGATTGAGTCGAGACGAATATGATTGAGTCGAGACGAATATGATTGAGTCGAGA
>Ga0114969_10004792_pt1 | contig 10669 bp, 11 predicted proteins | sample M_130807_MF_Meta_FD_87316 | JGI IMG/M metagenome (GOLD analysis project Ga0114969, IMG submission 87316) | Freshwater microbial communities from Lake Montjoie, Canada to study carbon cycling - M_130807_MF_MetaG | ecosystem: Environmental > Aquatic > Freshwater > Lake | place: Lake Montjoie...
CCAGTTCTAGGCTGGTCATCAGTTCCCCCAAGCGACGATGGAAATCGCGCAGCGTGGTTTCCAACTTCTCTTGTACTTCACTGTCTTTAATCTTTTCTGCTTTCCACAGCCCATCTTTGTTGAACAGGCCAAATTGATAGGTATAGGTAAAGCGGGATTGGTCAGCCTGCAGTTCGATCCACCATCCCCAGAACTCGCGCTTTTCCGGTGCGGGCTTTACGTTGACGCAGACAGCTAAACAATCAAAGAAGAAACGGTCATTTTCACACTTGCCTTCGCGCAGATAAGGCCCCAGGCTGGCAAAGCGTTTCATTAACCGGCTCTTAGGATGGCCACTTGGTAACGTCATTGTTTAACCTCCTCAAGGTAGTCCATCCTTTTTAGCAAACTGTTGAAAATTAGCAATGGTTAACGCATTTTATCTTTCAACCAGTTACAAATCTCCAGCAGCGATTTGTGGAAACTCTCGTAGACCGGTGAGCGGGGGATGGCGATCAGTTTGCCATCCAGCGAGGATGAGGCGATCAGTTGAGCTTCGGCTTTCGGGCTAAGCGGATCGCCATCCCAGTAAGCTGCTAACATCGGCGTTGGGCAACGGCGGCCAAGCAGCCCCTGCGTTTTCAGCGAATAGCGGTTCAGTTCGGTTTTCAATACGCTGTCGGACGCATTAGACATGCCCATGCGGCTGGCCAGCACGTCCATATACATATCGGGCACCAGTTCCTGGCATCGCGCTTCGCACAGTAGGCTGTGTACCAGAGCACCGACGCACGCCACACCACGCAGGCGGTTCGCTTCCAGATAAGCCAGACGTACCGCGACATTGGCACCAAAGCGGAAACCAAAAGCGGCGACGCGCTGGTGATCGATCCACGGCACCGAAGGCAGTTGCGTCAATACTTGCTGATGCAGGAAGCTGGAGTCTTGCGTCAGCTTCCATTTATAAGATGAGCCAATAGAAGGCATATCAATGGTCAGCATGGCAATGCCCAGCGGTGCCAGATAGTCGCGGAACAGGCGGTGATAGTCGGTCTGCAACGTATCGAGGCTGCCGCACATCAGCACGGTCGGGAACGGTGCCTGTCCGTTTTCTGGCATATGCAGAAAACCGGTGATCGCACTGCCGCCCTCAATGGCAAATTCCAGCTCTTTGAGTTGGTACGGTAACAGCAATGCGGCTTCTTCATACGCGCGGTTGGACAAGACCTCCGCCTGCTCAGCCAGTTCATCCCCTTTCAGATGTGGGTAACCGGCGATGCTGTAGAGATTGGCGGCATTGAGCCAATACTGCCCGCCCAGCAGCGGATCTTCCTGTTCCAAGGCACGCTGTTGCCACTGCATGCCTTGGCGTACCCACTCATAAATCCAGTTGCCGTTGCGGTAACCGACCACGGTATCCAGCAGGTGATCGTCGCTGTGTTCGGCGTTCGAGTTCGCAATACGCGCCAAGACTTCGCTGATCTCCAGCGGATCGATACCGCGCCAGGTCCACAGCAGGTGATTAAGCATGCGATACCAGTTGTTGCCGGTATCTCCCTCCAGCGCCGAATGCATATCTGCCCCCACTACGTGGTGAGCGCGCGTTACCAGCGTTGAGGTTTCAACATGTTTAAATGAAGGTTTGAACAGTACTTCAGAAAGGTTGGCTTGTGCCATGGTAACAACAGCCTCCGAGAATCTAGCTTCAAGGCCAATACCCTATGGATTTCGAATTGCAGCTAGGCACTAAGTTAGTTCATCCCTAGAGCTTACTCAAGTAAGTGACTGGGGTGAACTAGCGCAGGTAACAACGCTGCAACTTGAAAGACGACGGGTATAAAACAGCCGGAATGTCTGTGGGTAGTGTACCTAACTCTGGCTACAGACACCAAAGCTCAACGGCAGAATGCGGGGAATTTACAGAAGATGACGAAATCAGGCTGCCAAGGGCGATAAATACAAACGCCCGGCGGAACCGGGCGTTTTGGCTGAACTCAACGACCGCCGATCGGTGGTACAAAGGCCACGCCCATGTCCCATGGCTGTTCGATCCAGGTATCTTGAGGGATATCAACCACGTAGTCGTCAACTAGCGGGCGTCCAGCCGGTTTGGCAAAAATGGTGACGAAGTGAGCTTTCGGGTACATATCACGAATCGCTTTCGCGGTACCGCCGGTATCCACCAAATCGTCAACCACGATAAAGCCTTCACCATCGCCCTCGGCACGCTTCAGCACCTTCATCTCACGCTGGTTGTCGTGGTCATAGCTGGAAATACATACGGTATCGACATAACGGATGCTCAGTTCACGCGCCAGCAAAGAGGCCGGTACCAGGCCACCACGGCTGACGGCAATGATGCCTTTCCATTGATCGGCAGGCAGCAGGCGGTGAGCCAGTTTGCGCGCTTGCATTTGCAACATGTCCCAGGTAACAACGTATTTTTCGCTCATAGAATGTGTGGTCCCGGCCAGCAGTTGATGTGGCTTATTCAGTAATCAGGGGGAAAAAAGGTTGCGCGAGATTATAGAGACTGGCCGCTCCGAATACCAGTTGAACCGAGGAATTCATCCATATTTTGTCTAGGTGCTTAATGCTGATTAAATCATCTGCAACCAGGAAAACCGGGGTATTCCGTTAACTAAACAGCACAATACGGCGCGCGCGCGCCCTGGAATAAAGTGATATTCTCAGAGCATCGTGCCACCAAGCACAGATATCAACTCACCCTAACCGCGCAGCATTCCCTCTGTAAGGCATGCTGTTACAGGAGACCTCTAGTGTCTGAATTGTCTCAACTTTCGCCACAGCCGCTGTGGGATATTTTTGCCAAGATCTGCTCGATTCCCCACCCTTCTTACCATGAAGAAGCGCTGGCACAGCACATCCTCAGTTGGGCAAAAGAAAAGAACCTGCACGCAGAACGCGATCAGGTGGGTAACATTCTGTTGCGCAAGCCAGCCACCAAAGGCATGGAAAACCGCAAACCGGTTGCGATGCAGGCGCACCTCGATATGGTGCCGCAGAAAAATAACGACACCGTTCACGACTTCGCCAAAGATCCGATCCAAGCTTACGTTGATGGCGACTGGGTGAAAGCCCGTGGTACCACGCTGGGTGCGGATAACGGCATCGGCATGGCCTCTGCGTTAGCCGTACTGGCTGATGACCGTGTTGAACACGGCCCGCTGGAAGTGCTGCTGACCATGACCGAAGAAGCCGGCATGGATGGCGCTTTTGGCTTGCAGCCCAACTGGCTACAGGCTGATATTCTGATCAACACCGACTCCGAAACGGAAGGCGAAATCTACATGGGTTGCGCTGGTGGTATTGATTTCATTACCACGTTGCCATTACAGCGTGAAACGGTTCCAGCCGGTTATCAGACCTTGAAGCTGACCATCAAGGGCTTGAAGGGTGGCCACTCAGGCGCGGAAATCCATCAGGGCTTAGGCAACGCCAACAAGCTGCTGGCGCGTTTCCTGTTTGCTCACGCGCAAGAACTGGATCTGCGCCTGCTGGATCTGAACGGCGGTACGCTGCGCAACGCGATCCCGCGCGAAGCTTCTGCGGTGGTTGCGGTACCGGCAGCGAAGGCCGATGCGCTGAAAGCCCTGAGCCAGCACTACTTGGCGATTCTGAAAAACGAACTGGCGGCGAAAGAAAAAAATATCACCGTGCTGCTGGATCCTGTTACCAGCTCATCGCAGGCCATGACCGCAAGCAGCCAGGCGCGTTTCATCGCCCTGCTGAACGGCACGCCTAACGGAGTGATCCGCATGAGCGAAGAAGTGAAAGGCGTAGTAGAAACCTCACTGAACGTTGGCGTCGTTACCACCAGCGAAAAAGAAGCTGAGATCGTGTGCCTGATCCGCTCCCTGATCGATAGCGGTAAAGATTATGTCGTGGGGATGCTGAGCGCACTGGGCCAACTGGCTAACGCCCAGACTGAAGCCAAGGGCGCTTACCCTGGCTGGCAGCCGGATGCCAATTCACCGGTAATGCAGTTGGTGCGTGAAACCTACCAGAAACTGTTTAACAGCACGCCAAACATTATGGTGATCCACGCCGGGTTGGAATGTGGCTTGTTCAAAAAGCCTTACCCGCATATGGATATGGTGTCGATTGGGCCAACCATCACCGGGCCACACTCGCCGGACGAGCAGGTGCATATCGCCAGCGTTGGGCAATACTGGACGCTGTTGACCGAATTGCTGAAAGCGATCCCTGAGCGCGAATAAGAGTACCGCTGGCAGGGTACAATCCTTGTTCCCTGCCAGCTTAATTCAGCATCAACCACCCGTTATTACCACGTCAGCACCAGTTGCCGCTCAAGCTGCGGATCCAGCAACGTCACATGCAGGCCCACCAAGCGCACGCCGCGCCCTTCCCGCCGTTCTTGCCACACTCTGCGCGCAACGTTGATCAAATCCTCTTGATTCAGTACCGGCCAGATATGCTCCTGCGTGGTCTGCTGAAAGTCCTGAAACTTCAGTTTCACACCTTGCCGGGCGATGTGCAGATCCGGTTTAACCTTACGCAAACGCATCTCCAACTCGGGATAGAGTTTGTCGACAATCAGCGTCTCGCAATCTTCCCAACGATGAATATCTTCCGCCAGCGTGCGCTCAACACCAACCGACTTACGTAGGCGATCGGGAGAAACCTCGCGCTCATCAATGCCCTGGCTGCGTTCCCACAGCACACGGCCAAACTTGCCAAAGCTTTTTAACAATGCCGCCAGATCGTATTGCTGCACATCGGCACAGGTGAACAAGCCCAGTTCCTCCAGCCGCTTGGCGGTCACTTTACCCACGCCAGGGATCTTGCCGAGCGGCAACTGCTGCAAAAATGTGGGTACCTGCGCGGGCGTAATCACGTATTGCCCGTTAGGTTTATTCAATTCCGAGGCGATTTTGGCGAGAAATTTGATCGGCGCGATCCCGGCCGAGGCGGTGAGATGCAATTCGTCTGAGATCGCCTGACGGATCTCTTGGGCGATCAGCGTTGCTGAGCCGCTGCACTGTGCGCTGTCGCTCACATCCAGATAAGCTTCGTCCAGCGATAGCGGTTCAATCAGTGAAGTGTAACGGGCAAAAATAGCGCGGATCTGCTGCGAGGCTTCTTTATAGGCCGCCATCCGCCCCGGTAGCAGCTTCAGATGCGGGCAAAGCTTGAATGCCATGGCGGTAGACATGGCGCTGTGCACACCATAACGGCGCGCAGGATAGTTAGCGGTGCTGATCACCCCACGCCGATCCGCACTGCCGCCAATCGCCAATGGAATATCGCGCAGGCTCGGGTCGTCACGCATTTCCACCGCCGCGAAGAAGCAATCCATATCGACATGAATGATTTTACGCATCTCACCTCCCACAATACTGTTTAAATATACAGTTAATTGTGGAGAAACTCAAACATGGAGATGATAAGAGTGGCGAAAAAAGGGTTCCGTAGACAAAACCCGGAGGTTGATGACAAAGTCGCTTTCCAGCCCGAGATACCCGGGTCTAGCGCACCGAGGGACACTCCGACGGCTTACGCCGTTACGACCCCTTCGGCACGCTCCCCCTAATAACCGGCTTTGTCAGCAGTCTGAGGGTTCTGTAGACAGAACCCCCTTGATATTCAGCGGTTATAAGATACGGTGCTTTTCCAGTTGCTCACGCCGCCGCGCTTCTTTCGCCAAACGCTTCTTGCGTGCATCGCAGGGTTCTGGGCAATCGCAGACCTTTTCCATTCCCAACGCGGTGATCCCCCCGCAACTGCCTTGCAGGGTTTTACGCCGGAACAGATAGCCAAGCGACATACCGATAACCACCAGCAGAAACAGCACAAAGGATGCAACGAATACCGTCAGCATAACCGCCTCACTCGCTTTTCTTCAGATAGGGTTTAAACGCCTCGGAATAACGCTCTTCAAAGCCGTTGGTGGTTTTCACGATCATAAATACCGGAATCCCCATCAGATTGGCCAACGCCATGCCCCGATCCGGCCCCAACACATTCAGACCGGTGGAAAGGCCGTCAGCGGTCATACACTGCGGGCTGATCACGGTAACAGACACCAGATGGTGATTGATCGGCTTACCGGTGTTCGGATCGATAGTATGAGAATAGCGCACGCCATCCTGTTCGAAGTAGTTACGGTAATCGCCGGAGGTAGCGACGGACATTTCACCCGGTTCAATCACCAGATGCGCCTGTTGTTCCACACCGGCGGTTGGGCGTTCAATGGCAATACGCCACGGTTTTTTCTCGCCGTTGTAGCCGCGGGTACGCACTTCGCCACCGATATCAACCATGTAGTTTTTGACCTGCTGTGATTGCAAGTATTGCGCGATCACATCAACACCATAACCTTTGGCGATAGAAGAGAGATCGATATACAGTTGAGGAATGCTCTTCAGCAGCGCGTTACCTTCGACCGACAGCTTGTCGATACCGGTCCAGCTACGGCGCAGCGCCAACTCGGCGGCGCTCGGCACTTTATTCGGGCGGCCTTCAGGGCCAAAGCCCCACAGATTCACCAGCGGCCCAACGGTGACATCAAGCGCACCGTCGGTCACCCGGTTGATACGCAATGCTTCCAGCACGACTTCCGTGGTTGCAGCGGAAACCGGGAACGGTTGGTTCACTTCGCGGCTGGCGTTAAACCGGCTCAGTTCAGAACCCGGCCGATAGGTCGACATCTGATCGTTAACCTGTTCCAGCCGTTTATCGATCTCGGCGCGCAACGTCTCAACGGCGGGCGTCTCTTCCCCAGGAACAAAACGGATCGAGTAATAGGTTCCCATCGTCTTGCCGTCGAGGTTTTCCTGCTTCGGCTCACACCCTGCCAATAGCAAAGTGGCGCAGAGCGCCACTATTGTCATGCAAAACTTCATTCAACCGCCTGTTTAACCACCAAAATCATCAAGCATGATGTTATCGTCTTCAACACCCAGATCCTTCAGCATTTTGATCACTGCCGCGTTCATCATTGGCGGGCCACACATATAAAATTCACAATCTTCCGGTGCCGGATGGTTCCTCAGATAGTTTTCCAGCAGAACGTTGTGAATAAAACCGGTGTATCCAGTCCAATTATCTTCTGGCTGCGGATCGGAAAGCGCCACGTGCCAGGTAAAGTTTTCATTCTCTTCCTGCAGATGATTAAAGTCATCTTCGTAGAACATTTCACGCAGAGAACGGGCACCGTACCAGAAGGTGATTTTGCGCTTGGATTTGAGGCGTTTCAACTGATCGAAAATGTGTGAACGCATTGGTGCCATACCGGCCCCGCCGCCGATAAACACCATTTCGGCCTGGGTCTCTTTGGCAAAAAACTCGCCGAACGGCCCGGAGATCGTCACCTTGTCGCCCGCTTTCAGCGACCAGATATAGGAAGACATAATGCCCGGAGGTGCTTCAGGGTTATTCGGTGGCGGCGTGGCGATACGCACGTTGAGCATGATGATGCCCTTTTCATCCGGGTAGTTGGCCATTGAGTAGGCTCGAACCGTGGGTTCCTTCACTAAGGAACGGAAGCGGAACAGGTTGAACTTGTCCCAATCCCCCCGGTATTCCTGCGGTACTTCAAAATCGGCATAGCTGACTTCATGTTCTGGAGCTTCGATCTGGATAAAGCCCCCGGCACGGAATGGCACATCTTCCCCATCAGGGATCTTCAGCACCAGCTCTTTAATAAAGGTGGCTTTGTTATCGTTAGAGATAACTTCGCAATCCCATTTCTTCACGCCGAAGATCTCTTCCGGCAGTTCGATCTTGAGGTTCTGCTTCACGTTCACCTGGCACGCCAAGCGGCAACCCTCTTTGGCTTCACGCTTGCTGATATGAGAAAGCTCGGTGGGCAGAATATCGCCGCCCCCTTCTTTGATCACGACCCGGCACTGGCCACAGGAGCCGCCGCCGCCGCAGGCCGAGGAAACAAAGATCCCCTGGCTGGAGAGCATGTTGAGCAGTTTATCCCCAGCCGGGGCGGTAAAGCTTTTATCTTGATCGCCATTAACCTCAACGGCGATATCACCGGTATTCACCAGCTTGGATTTGGCAAACAGAATCAGCAGTGCCAACACCATAACGATGCAGGTGAACATGGCGACGCCTAAAATAATTTCCATAAATACTTCCCGCATTTATAACTGAACGCCAGAGAAGGACATAAAGCCCAACGCCATCAGCCCGGTGGCAATAAAGGTAATGCCCAGACCACGTAATCCGGCTGGCACATCGGCATACTTCAGTTTTTCGCGGATCCCCGCCAGGGCCACGATGGCCAGCATCCAGCCGATACCGGAGCCAAAGCCATACACCACGGATTCCATAAAGTTGTAATCGCGCTGCACCATGAAGGACACGCCACCAAAGATGGCGCAGTTCACGGTGATCAACGGCAGGAAGATACCGAGGGCGTTATACAGAGCCGGGAAGAAACGATCGAGGATCATCTCCAGAATCTGTACCAGTGCGGCGATCACACCAATAAAGGTGATGAAATTGAGGAAACTCAGATCGACACCTTCCACCAGCGCACCGTCGCGCAGCAGCAGGTTATACACCAGGTTATTCACCGGCACGGAAATACCGAGCACCAGGGTGACCGCAATCCCTAGGCCAAAGGCAGTAGAAACCTTTTTCGACACCGCCAGGAAAGTACACATGCCGAGGAAAAACGCCAACGCCATGTTTTCAACAAACACTGCACGCACAAACAGGCTGATATAATGTTCCATCGGCGGTTACTCCTTTTCTATCTGCGCTGGCTTCAGGGTGCGTAAACCCCAGATCAGCAGGCCGATGATAAAGAACGCGCTTGGCGCCAGCAGGAACAGGCCGTTAGGCTGATACCAGCCGCCATTCTGCACCGTCACCAGGATCGGGATATCGAACAGCATGCCTGAACCGATCAGCTCGCGCAGGAATCCCACCAGGATCAGGATCACGCCGTACCCCAAGCCGTTGCCGATACCGTCCATAAAGCTTTCGATCGGCGGCGACTTCATGGCGTAAGCTTCCGCACGCCCCATCACGATACAGTTGGTGATAATCAGGCCAACGAACACCGACAGCTGTTTCGAAATCTCAAACGCATAGGCGCGCAGCAGTTGGTCCACCACGATCACCAGCGAAGCGATAATGGTCATCTGTACAATAATGCGCACGCTGTTGGGAATATGATGGCGAATCAGCGAAATAAAGAAGCTGGAAAACGCCGTCACCAGCGTCACCGCAATGGTCATCACCAAGGCCGTTTCCAGCTTGGTGGTCACCGCCAACGCCGAACACACCCCGAGGATCTGCAAGGCGATCGGATTATTGTCAAACAGCGGCCCCAGTAGAACCCGCTTAATCTCTTTGGAATCAGCCATTCTTCAGCGCTCCTTCACGGACTCTTTGCAGGAATGGGCCAAAGCCGTGTTCGCCCAACCAAAAGTTAAAGGTATTCTGCACACCGTTAGAGGTGAGCGTTGCACCGGACAAACCATCCACCGAGTGAATATCCCCTGAACGCGCACCGCCTTTCACAATGCGGATCGCCGGGTTGCCGTTCTCATCAAACAGCTGCCTGCCTACCCATTGTGCACGCCAGTTAGGGTTTTGGATTTCGCCACCTAACCCTGGGGTTTCACCGTGCTGGTAGAAACTGAGACCGCGTACGGTATTACCATCGGCATCGATTGCCACAAAGGCGTACATCATCGACCACAGCCCGGCACCGTATACCGGCAGGATGATTTTGCTTACCGCACCGGCGTCATCACGCACCAGATAGATTTCTGCCTGGTTGCTGCGGCGGCGGATCCCAGCCAGATCTTTGCTGGCCGGCAAGGCGATGCTGTTGGCATTGCTGCGCAACGCAGCGGCCAGATCAAAATCGCTATGATTGCCCGGCACAAACTCACCGCTGTTCAGATCCAGCAGGCGCGTTTCAATGCGTTTGGCAAAGGTTGCCCTGACCTGCTCACCAGGCATGCCACGTACCAGCAGCCCCGCGACGTCAAGGATGTTACGTTGCTTGTCCAGCAAGCGCTGTTCCTGCTGTCTGGGCTTCAAACCCACGGCGGAACCCGCCACCACCACAGAACACACCAGGCATAACAGCAGGACGACCATCAGCGTTTTGCCGATGCCGTCATTTTTAGATTCATTCGCCACGGGCTTTTCTCCGCTTGATGTTGGCCTGCACCACCAGATAATCGAACAGCGGTGCGAACAGGTTGGCGAACAGGATCGCCAGCATCATGCCTTCCGGATAGGCCGGATTGACCACTCGGATCAGCACGCACATCGCGCCGATCAACATGCCGTACCACCATTTCCCCTTGTTGGTAAACGAGGCAGAAACCGGGTCGGTAGCCATAAAGATCATGCCGAAGGCAAAACCCCCAAGCACCAGATGCCAGTACCATGGCATGGCAAACAGCGGGTTGGTAGCAGAACCGATGGCGTTGAACAGATAAGCGGTAGCGATCATGCCGATCATCACCCCGGCGACAATACGCCAGGAGGCAACACGGCCAAACAAGATGATCGCGCCGCCAATCAGGATCATCAGCGTAGACACTTCTCCGATCGAGCCCGGGATATTGCCCAAGAACGCATCCATCCAGGTGATTGGCTGCCCGGTAACGGCGTTACTCAGGCTGTGAACCCCGCCCGTGCCCCATTGCGCCAACGGCGTGGCGCC
>Ga0114969_10004799_pt1 | contig 10665 bp, 7 predicted proteins | sample M_130807_MF_Meta_FD_87316 | JGI IMG/M metagenome (GOLD analysis project Ga0114969, IMG submission 87316) | Freshwater microbial communities from Lake Montjoie, Canada to study carbon cycling - M_130807_MF_MetaG | ecosystem: Environmental > Aquatic > Freshwater > Lake | place: Lake Montjoie...
AGTGACGATGACGAACTCGGGCTCGTCGAGGCACTAGGACTGACACTTAGTGACGATGACGAACTCGGACTATTCGATGCCGACGGGCTGACACTCAGTGACGATGAACTCGACGGACTAATCGAACTCGATGGGCTAACACTCAGTGAACTAGAGGCACTGGGACTTACACTCAGTGATGCCGATGCACTGGGACTGAGCGCCCCAAAATGACTTTCCGAATATTGTGCGGTATCGTATCTCCCATCATGTGCCGGCGTTGGGCTGACTGATGCAGACGGGCTGACACTCAGTGACGATGACGCACTCGGGCTCACCGATGCCGACGGGCTGACTGACGCAGACGGGCTCTTCGAGGCACTGGGACTGACACTCAGTGACGATGACGAACTCGGGCTCGTCGAGGCACTAGGACTGATCGATGCCGACGGACTGACACTCAGTGACGATGACGAACTCGGGCTCGTCGAGGCACTGGGACTGACACTCAGTGACGATGACGAACTCGGGCTCGTCGAGGCACTGGGACTGGCCGACAGTGACGATGACGAACTCGGGCTCGTCGAGGCACTAGGACTGACACTCAGTGACGATGACGAACTCGGGCTCGTCGAGGCACTAGGACTGATCGATGCCGACGGACTGACACTTAGTGACGATGACGCACTCGGGCTCTTCGAGGCACTGGGACTGACACTTAGTGACGATGACGAACTCGGGCTCGTCGACAGTGATACCGACGCACTCGGACTACCTGAAGCACTTGGGCTTTTCGAGAGGGAGACTGACGCACTCGGGCTTTTCGAGAGAGAGACTGACGCACTCGGGCTTTTCGAGAGAGAGACTGAGGAACTGTAAACAGTGAAATCGGCGTGTGCGATATCGCCGTGGGTGTCCGTGTGCGTATCAGTATGCGTATCAGTATGGGCCGTACTGACATAGTAGTCTTCGTACGAGTAATCGTCGTGGCCATCTCCGTCCGTATGGTCAACATAATAGCGGCCACCACCGCCATCATTGTAGTTATACGAGACGCTATCTGCATGGAAATCTTCATAGGCGACGTCACCATGCGCTACGTCTGCATGTGTGTCAGTATGCGTATCAGTATGCGCAGTATCTGTATGTGTAGCCATAGCGGTAAGAATCGCTTAGTGGACCAAAATATCCAGTCTTAAATCGGTATCACACAACCTCGGCAATCCCATCGCGTATGGATCGATCCAGTTTTTTAATAATTTAATTTGTCAATGCTAGATACGAGTATTTAGATGCTCAGAGCAACCTCAACTCGTGGAGTCGTGACCAGTAGATTTGGGGAGGCCCATCCAGCGGATGTGACGGAACTGATGAGCGGAACCTTCCAATCGGCATATTGATAAAAATAAATTTGGATGCCGTGAAGCGCGGCTATAACTGCTGTCGATTCTTCGGGTGTCATTTCGGACAATCGCCCGGGCATGAATAGGACCGCATCTGGATTGAAGTCGCGCCACAACGCAACGTCTTGAATCTTTCCCGCCTTCCATTTTCCAGACAGAAACGGTGCGTGACCTATGGCTTCCTTGTTGATGTCTACTCCGGCAATCTTAATGTCGGGGCGATAGAGCTTCAGACGACGTAGCAGCATTCCGTTACCACAGCCCAAATCCAACACTCTAGCGTTTTCGGGAAGCCGATCCTTCATAGTCAGGATGATGTCCTTGTGAGCGTGACGCATGGATTCAGAGTTGCTGTAGCCGTTGTCCGTCCACCAGTGGGCTTCGGGCGCCAAATAGCTACCCTGTTTTTCAAAAGCATCCTTGGTCGCCGTCCAATCCGTCCGCGTAGATATTTTGACAGCGGGAGTTACAATTTCAGCAATACCAAATAAACGGGACCATCTCACCGGCCATTTCATCATTTCGGATATGAACAGCATTTCTTCCATATAGCCGGATTTTATCCCAAGATTCAAATACGCTTCCGCTTGTTCCTGCGATGCACGGCAGTGATGATGACACGGCATATGAGACACAAGGCGAATACCCATCCATCGCAAAAGCGTGTGGCTGTACGGCGTACTCTGAAGATCACTTTGTTTTGCTTCAGCAAATTGTTCGTAGGTGCTGTCAACTTGTTTTTGCCCCCATGTCCGACTAAATGCGTCCTGACAACAGGTGGGGAATCCTAAAAAGGTGCCAATTTTTCTGTCGTCTGAGAATGGGAAAATTTCAGTGTAGTTCTCCATTTTCGTGTAGACCACGCGCAGCGCATTCGGAGGACGCTTTTGATGGCCCGCGCTGGTATACCCTGCCGTATACGATGTAGTAATGGGTGCCATCACCAATCCGTTGGACGCCGCCCACTCGGACATCTTCGGCACATCATTAAAGTCTACAAACTGGAATGCGGCCTTGCGTAAGCCGGCTATCACGGATAGCCGCTCCAAGTCAGTGAAGGCGTTAGATGCTTCACGTACCAGTGGATGAAACCACGCTCGCGCGGCCGGACCTGCCCATGCCCATCGAGTAAAATCAGGAAGTACCGGCTTATTTTGTTTTTGCGGCGTCACTATGATCTCCATGCCAACCACCACGAACTTTGGTCATACCCTTTGAAATAAAGTCCTTGTATTCTGTGGCTAATTTACCGAATTCTGGTGACTGCCCTTCCGCCCACATCTCATACATTCGACGCTCAATATCTGGCATGTAGCTCCAGTCAGAGATCGGCTGGATACCCATCGCACGGAGTCGTTTAGCCGCTTCGGCAAATAGCTTCTTGTAGGTCAAGCAATAGTGAGATCGCATCCGCCAATCCTGCTGTTCCCCTTCGCCTGGGCACTGACCTTTACAGAGCAACCAATACTCACATCCCTGACATCCGCCGTATTCTTGCGGTGTGACATACAAGGCAAGTTGACGTTCATGATAGACATTACCTTTGTGTCCAATGAACTCGGAATTCTTTCCGCTGCCTTCTGCCGGCATCCAATTGATTCCGTCTTTGTTGGTGCGAGAACAGTGGCTTGGAGAACCGTCGTTTTCGATACCATGCACGGCAACCGTATTCAGAGGGTCGCAAGAATGCCACGTACACACGACGTTGGCGTCATCGGCTTGGAGTAGCTTTAGGACTTCTTGAAATTTTGTAAACCGTAGTTGTGTGAGGCTATCTTGGAGATTCCATAGGTCAATCAATCGATCGGACAGTTCGTCTTGGGATAGATAGAGTTCGTCGGCTTTCGCGTCAAGTTCCATGACGTGTAAATTGACGGACTGGATACCCATCGCATCAAGCTGTTTGAACCATTCAACCAGTTGCGGGAAGACGTCAGATCCGGCGTTTCCGGCATGCATCGTGACAATCAAAGACGGCAGCAAATGTGGCGTGGTCTTGGCTTCTTCGCAGAGACGTTTGATCGACCAATGAGTCCGATCGGTATGCTTATCCGTCGTGGCTTCATCGTGAATCCATCGAGACCGGTTGAGGACGCCGGGTCCGTCAAGAGAGATACCCGTATGAGTATTATACTTACGGAACAAATCGATATGTGCCTCAGTAATCAGAGTGCCGTTGGTCTGCAACCCTGAATGGCCCCATCGTGTGTACGCGATCGACAGCAGTTCCTCAAGGTCCTTGAGATTGAGAATTAGAGGTTCTCCCCCAAACAAACTAAAGGCAGAGTCGAGTTTCTCGATAGACGCGAGAACAGCTTCTCGATCATAGACGTGGATCGGTGCGGCGGTACGTAATGGTTCCTCATAGCAATATTTACACCGAAGTTGGCAGGTGACACCAACGGGTCGAACTTCAATAGTCATGACGTCTCTTTATGAATTGTCGGCGTTGTGGAGCGATTAGTCGAGACTAGAACTGATATCATCCAGCCACGCGTCAAAGCGTCCTTCAATCGTACCCCAACCAGGTACACTATCCGATTCTTGCCATCCCTGACAATTGCGCCGACTACGGAACTGTTCCTGTTTCCAACGCGACTCTGTCAGATTCTTATCATGTCGAATATCGACATTCGGATACTCCGACTGCCACTCTTCTGATCGACGATCGTCGATACGTTCCGCACGACCGTGACTGCCCGGCTCGAAGCCCATCGCGCGAGTGAAGCCACCATCCTCGATGCGACGCACACGCTCGCGATAGTGATCCACCAGAATATCACGATACCCACAGAGTCCTGAGAGTTGCTTCGTGATATAGGTGACCGCGTGACCGTTCTCCGCATTCACCTTCCACACATTCATATTGTAGTAGTACAGATCGCGTGTCGGCGGAGTGAAGTCAAAATGTGTGTGATGATACAGCACGTCATGTTCGCAGAAGAACACCACATCGGTATCCATCGCTTCGAGCCCTGCGAGAATCTGCTTAGCCATCGTGAGATAGCCACGTTCCAGTGGAAGCACGATGTTGCGGCCAAACTCAATCGGACTCAGTGAGACTGACGTGATCGGCAAATCTGTTTCGAGCAACAGATACTGCACCGCCATGCCAATTGCTGTGCCGTCAAGTTGATTGTCCGTGTAGTACAGCACACCCTTCGTTGGCGTCTCCACACCCGGTCGTGCGAGAGCAGGCGCAGGCAGAGGCGTGTAGACAGTTGCTGCGATGACCGGTACAGATTCGGGAGCTTCTGCGGCGGGCGCAGGACCGATCGACTGTTGCTGTTCCTCTTCATGCCAGTCTGGCACGGGATAGAATCGCTGTAACAGATCGTCGAGCTTCCGTGTCGCGAGCGGCCACTTGTCATTCTTCCACAAGTCCTGTGAGAACTTACGTGCGCGATCGACCTGACGACCACTCAGTGGATAGGGGAATCCAAAGTCGCCGCCTTGTGTGCGGAACATATGCGAGAACCAGGTCTTCTTGTTGACAACATGTCGACCACCGGAAAGGAACGCCTTACATGCGACTTCCACACCGAACTGCCCCCATGAACCGTGCCCCTGATCGTCGAGTCCGCCAAGATCCCAAAACCGTTGACGATGCATGAAGAAACATGCGCCGACGCTCGACATCGTGTCGTCAATCTCTTTCTGTTCATTGTCATCGCGATGCTTGTATGAGCCCCAATACTGGAAGTGCATATCCTTATCGAATCGCGCATAGTCGGTGACGCGACTCAGTCGCGGCTGCCATACCATCTTGCGTTCGATATTCGTGGACTGACACTGCTCGCAGACTGTCGGACCCTGATACGTCAGATGCCCGCAATCTTGACACACGCGGTCAAACGCGTGGAGGTTATACATGCGAGGAATAACCGTCCAATCGTAGTCACACTCCGACATGAGCTTTACATCGAAACCCTCATCGACCGCACAGTGTGCGTCGAGTTTCATGATGTATTTTGCGGTGGAGATTCGCGCACCTTCGTTTGTTGCGGCGCGCTGTCCGATAGACACGGGATGATAGATCAGCCGAACTCGCGGATCGTCAGGAATCGGTTCAACCGGCCACGTGCCGTCACAGATCACAATAATCTCGGTATCGCCTCGCATATTTGCGAGAACGTTGTCGACAGTTTGCTTGAGAAACATTTCATTCCGCGCAGGAATGATAACGGACAGGTCGGCCATGATTAACTCCGAAATTCCAGTGGATACACGTCCGTACAATCATCGCGCTGCGCACAATCGAAGTCGCGGCAAATCTGCGGGCGGAGTGAATAGATCGAACATGAATTATCTTTTGCGAGATGATTACACCGATGAATCAGACGAATTTGCCCATTCTTGCGGAGCAAATCATCAAGATTGTTTTCGCGATAGAACTCTTGTCCTTCCGCGTCGAGATAGACATCGGGGCGAATGAGCCCGAGTGCAGAAATCTTGTAGACAATGCCCTTGTAGTCAAACTCCAGCATCTCATTCTTGGCGAACATGGTATCGATGCCATGTGCGCGATAGAAATCCATACCATTTTCATCGAGATAGTGTGTCGGAAACAAGAGATGCATTACCGGCAACACCATATCTGTACAACACTTGCCACAGCGCATGATTATATCCTCACAGAAAGAGATGTATCCATTATACACTACTTAGAGACATCGTCGCCAGTATTCCGACACAATCGTCTGCCAATTAAATCGCTCGACAGCAAGTTGCCGCTCGTCGTCGGTAATCGGGACTACCGGCTGCGTGAAGATCTCCACAAGATGATCGATCACCTTGTCGCGGGTAGTCTCCGGCACAAACAGTCCAAACTCCTCGAACCATTGCCGATAGTGATATCGGTCAAACATGATTGGGCGCGCGCCGCATAGAATGCCTTCCGCACACGGAAGCTCGAATCCTTCGACGCGGCGTAATCCCGACACGTACTGGCATTGCGAATACCAACGCGCAAGTTCTGCGTCGCTCATACCGACCGCACATGTGATATGCCCGCCTCGATTCAATTCAGGACCGAGATGAAACATCTGCTTGCCGACAGACTGTGTGGCGTGACCCGCTTCGCGAATGCTCTCCGTGAGCCATCCGAAGCCTGTCGTACCAATCACGTAGCGATTCGTCGCCTGCGTATCACGGCGAAACACAGAGGCGTCTGCGCCGAGTGGACTGTGATAGAAGTTGGGAAGGATACCTGCGCCGCGGTCTTCACGGATACATCCATTCAGATTGTAGTAACTCCACACGAGCGCGGCGTGATCCCACAGCCAGCGCCAATCGTCCGTTGACGGCTTCTGTGTGCTGCGAAGACAGTATTGATTGACGACGTAGCGTTGCCCGCGATCAAGACACGCGCGAGCCTTCTCGACATTTTGCCCATGACGACCGATGATATGTAGCACCACCAGATCGGCGTCTTCGATGCGAGAGACGCACTCGACTCCCGCCGGTGCATACTGCTTGAGTTCGTTGGCGATCCGCCCGATGGAGCGCGACTGCACATCGGGCGGTTCCACGTAGACACGCATCGATTACTTCGTCTCGCTGTCCTTATTGACGGGGACGTTATACGCTTCCTTCATATTGAAGGTAAACGAGCCGGGCGCGGGAACAAGACTTCGCCAGTTTTCCGGCCAACCGGGCACAGGGCCGAAGCGATCGATCAGCCAGTCGATGTCATGGCTGCGCTTGTCCCACTTGTTATACATCCAGTATTCCACGGCGTGCATAATACCGGAATTTGTTTCACGGGACGACATCGCATAGCCGCGGCCATACTTGCTGCCCTTATGCAGGTGCGCGTACCACGTCTTCTTGTTGATCATCAGCTGCCCGCCGCTGAGCCACGTCTTCAAACCGAGTTCTTGCATCTCCTGAACGAAGCGACCGTAGCCGTCACAGGACATGGGTCCGATGCACGTGTCCCAATGATTACGATGCGTGAACCACGAGGAGCCTTGCGAACTCATCTCCTCGTCGATAAGAATGTCCTTGCGCTTTTTTGCGCGTTCATTCCATACGGCACCGTGCAGTCCGCGTCCCGGCTTATCGGGCTGAAACGGCCAGCTCAGATAGTGCGCATCGACCGGCGCTTTGCCGTTCTCCTGAATCTTCCACTCTTCGGGCTCAAGACTATAGCGACGCGGCACGACGAGCCAGTTTGTCTCGCAGTCCGCCTTGAGAATGGCATCGAAGCCTTCGCCCAACATACAGTGCGCGTCGAGCTTCATGATGTATTCGCCCGTCGCAACGGCCGCACCGGCATTGATCGCGTTTCGCATACCTGACGCAACACTGTTGTGGATGATCACCACACGTGGGTCGTCTTTCGGCATCGGATCAGGCCAGTAGCCTTCCAATACGACGACGATTTCAATATCGTCCTGTGCCTTTGCGAGAATATCGTCGACCGTCTTGTTGAGGAAGCGTTCGTTACGGGAAGGAATAATAATCGAAACGCGAGATTTGATCATACTATACTCCGATAATTACGATTGACGTTCTACCAACAGTTGCTGAACAAGTTCCGTTAGCATCGCCACTTGTGATCGCAGTTCATCCATTTCGCTGTGCATATGGGAATTGCGCCGTGCGAGATCACGTTCATTACGATGGCGGTCTAACGCACGTTTGTCTATATTTAGGAGTGCATTAGACCGCGTATCGCGAACAAATCGGTTGTCGTCAGTCTTAACAATCATTATTGGTCAAGTGCGATTGCGCGGAAGTTCTTGATGGACGGAATAACCGTCGGGTTATTTGATGCCAAGACAATCTTGACTACGAAGACTTTGAATTGATCCGTCGTATCCGTCGTGGCATTTGCCGCAATAGCATTGGTCGTGCTAAATTCAAACTCACGATACTGCTTCGGCTTCACTGAGATTATAGCATCATTTGTGACCTGTGTCATCAATCTCCACTTTTGGTCGTCGAGTCTCGCAGTATCAGCACTTGTCGGCAGAATCTTATAGTAGACATAGAAGTTCGTCCCGCTCGGGCGATAGCCATCAAAATAGACTTTGATGTCTCGTGCTTCAAAGCCATCGGCGAGTGTAACGGGCTTGATGATGTATCGAGACAGCGCGTTGCCGCCGCTCGTCCAGTCTTCCGCATGATACTGAATACTTGCCGCTCCACTCAGGGATAGCGTCGGTGATGTCAGATAGCCGCTCCCGTTTGTGGTCAACACGACGCTTGTAACAATGCCGCTGGCATTCGACGTGCTCGCACCCGAGACGACCGCATATCCCACCGCATCGTCTCCCGTGTTGTTTGCCGTAATCGTGAGTGCAGCCGTGTCGTAGGTCGCATACGTATTCGCACTACGAGATTCCGCTACAAGACCCGTTGCAGTGAACGTGACGTCACTTTGAATCGATGCGACGGTCACGACCAGATTGGCGCCGATGACGACATCGCGCCCGACTGTCAGCGTACTCTGGAATGATGTGCCGCTGCCGGTGATTGTCGCATTTGCCGAAGACGATGTCACGGTACCGGTACGGGTTGTCGTTGCGTATCCCGCGCCCGCGTTGATGATTTCAAACTGATTTGCAATCAGCGGCATATTATTGATTTGATGACGCACGGCAATCGCGTTCAATTTCAGCAAGTCGATGAACGGCGCGACATCGGCGCTGTGTGTCGTGAATGATGCGATGATATCAATCGTATTTGCACTCGCACCCACGGTACGATTCGCAAAGTCTTGTGCGCCCAGCATGATTGACCGCTGCGCAAGAGGATACGACGTCGCAGGGAAGATTGTATATGATGCGGCAATCTGCCCCGTCTGATCTTCTGTCGTCGCATTCATCGGCATGATCTGAAGCTGATATGTGATTGCTGTTGTGTTCGCGAAATTCACATCATACGGGAACAGCGTGACCGCGTCGAATGTTGTGTTTGTGGAGAACGGGGTCGCGCGAAGCACCAGTGTGCTCGTTTGCCCAGCAGTCCATGTCGCACGATTCAGTCGGAACATCAAGTCTTCACTCTGTTCCGCGGTCCACGTCGATGCGTTCTGTGACTTGAAGAAACTTCCCGCATAGGGCTGCGCGCCGACAATCGCACCGCTACTGCCCAATACCGATTGACTCATGACGGCTGTGTAGACGCGGTATTCGTCCGAGTTCGAGCGTACGACGATGGCATATTCCTGTCCCGACTGGAGATGTATCAGCGCAGGGAAGGAGAATCGGGTAAAGGTCGTCGACTGCGCGAAGTCGGGCTGCGTTGCGGTGTTGACGTTTGCGGGAAGCAACGTCGCGGCGGCTTCTCCTAATGCTGAGACACATGGCACGATGTCCGTCGATGACGGATACCCATTGACCATCGGTCGAATCTCGACAGTAACGGGCACTTCAGTCTCCGCCGGAGGTGTCGCACTGAACGCGAGATCCACGGAACTCAAGAAGATGCCTTGCGGATACTGCCTGGCGTCCACAAGGAACGACTGTGCCAGCGGGTCGACCCATTCCGTATTCCGCACACCCGAGTTAGTATTCACAATTGTCTGGCTCGCGGTAACGCTTGCACTGGATCTCACGATATTCCGCGTGGTGATACTTGTGGGTTGCTCGACAGCCAGCAAGCCTGATGCGACGTAGTTCGATTCCGCCTTTGTCGTCGCATCCGCTGTATAGTTATTCGGATCATCCGTCAATCGGAAGACGCGACTGCCAACTGGGAAGACCTCATCGGGTACATGGAGCGCGCCCGACACACTACCTGCTTGTGCGGTCGGCGTTGCAGCGGTCAACGTTGACACATTGTAGCCGCCGCTTGTTGCGAGTCCAGCTGGCAAGAAACCGTCCGTGCGAAGCGCACCAAGACTGTAGACGGTTTTCCCTGCGGTGATATTCGTGAGGGTTTGCGTCCCACTCAACGTGAGTGTCTGCGTCGCGGCACTATACGCAGTCACAGTCGAGGATTGTCCCGCACCGTTTGCCGCAACGAAGTAGACGACGGTACCCACTGGAATATCACTATCCGCGGCCGACGGTGCGTCAAGATCGAGTCGTAATGTATGCGCCGCAGCGTCATACGCACGAACGACTCCTGACTGAATAGTTGCCGCATCGATAGAGAACTCGTCGTATCCAGTTCCCGACTTGATCTGTAGCAACGTGCTAACGATCACTGTTGCCGTATTTGTTGTCGTGCCCGTATCCTTGACAAGCTTTGTTGGACTCAGACTTCCTGCTTGAATCGTATAAGGCACGATTTCGTCTACTGCCGCGTTACGCTGAACGCGCACCACACT
>Ga0114969_10004800_pt1 | contig 10660 bp, 10 predicted proteins | sample M_130807_MF_Meta_FD_87316 | JGI IMG/M metagenome (GOLD analysis project Ga0114969, IMG submission 87316) | Freshwater microbial communities from Lake Montjoie, Canada to study carbon cycling - M_130807_MF_MetaG | ecosystem: Environmental > Aquatic > Freshwater > Lake | place: Lake Montjoie...
CCTCCTTCTGGGTGAGGCCGCCCAGCGCCAGGCGCTCGGCGATGGCGTCCAGGACCTGCGTGCGCATTTGTGCGCTGGTGGGGAGTGTGGGGCGTCTGGTCGCCATGCGGGGGTCTCCTGTCGGGGTGCTGCCTGTGCTATGGATTATAACAAAATAAATATTGCAGATATCCGCTCAGCGGCTCCTGCAGCCAATCTAAGCGGACAAATGTTCTGAATTGGCGGTTTTTAAGGATGCGCCGCCATGGCCGGGGCGGCGGCTGTTCATGGTAGACTTCCTTTTGAAAAATGATCGGGCTGCGCACCCTGCATCCGGCCCGACCGATCGAACCCATCCCGGCACGCCCTGATGCGCATCCTCCTTTCCAACGACGACGGCTACTTCGCGCCGGGCCTCGCCACCCTTGCGGAGCACCTCGCGCCGTTCGGGGAGATCATCGTCGTCGCGCCGGAGCGCGACCGCAGCGGCGCGTCCAACTCGCTCACGCTCGACCGGCCGCTGATGGTGCGCCGCGCGGCGAACGGCTTCTCGTACGTCAATGGCACGCCCACCGACTGCGTGCACCTCGCCGTCACGGGGTTCCTCGAGCACCAGCCCGACATCGTGGTCTCCGGCATCAACCACGGCGCCAACATGGGCGACGACACGATCTACTCCGGCACGGTCGCGGCGGCCACCGAAGGGTTCCTGCTGGGGATTCCCTCCATCGCGATTTCGCTGGCGAGCCACGAGGGGCGCAACTTCGCCACGGCCGGGCGTGTGGCGGCGCAGCTCGTCGAGCGGTTCCGACGCGACCCGATCCGCCAGCCCGTGCTGCTCAACGTCAACGTGCCCGACCTGCCCGAATCCGAGATCGCCGGCATGGAAGTCACGCGCCTGGGCAAGCGCCACAAGGCCGAGCCGGTGGTGAAATCCACCAACCCGCGCGGCCAGACCATCTACTGGATCGGGGCGGCCGGCAGCGCGCAGGACGGCGGTCCCGGGACCGACTTCCATGCGGTCGAGCACAAGACCATCTCGGTCACGCCGCTGCAGATCGACCTCACCTACCACGGCCAGCTCGCGATGGTGCGCGACTGGCTGGTGAAATAGCCGCACATGCAGGAAGCACGCCGCCTCGCCGGCATAGGCATGACCTCGCAGCGCACGCGCGAGCGCATGGTGGACCGCCTGCGTGAGCAGGGCATCTCCGACGAGCGGGTGCTGTCGGCCATGTCTTCCGTCCCGCGGCACGTGTTCGTAGAGGAAGCGCTCGCGAGCCGCGCCTATGAGGACACTGCGCTGCCCATCGGCCTGGGCCAGACGATCTCGCAACCCTACGTGGTGGCGCGGATGATCGAGGCACTGCGGGCCGGCGGCCGGGAACTGGGCAAGGTGCTGGAGATCGGCACCGGGTGCGGCTACCAGGCGGCGGTGCTCGCGCACGTTGCTCCGGAGGTGTACTCCATCGAGCGCATCCAGGCGTTGCTCGACCGGGCGCGGCGGAACCTTCTCGGCCTGAAGCTTTCGAACCTGCGCCTCACCTACGGCGACGGCAACCTTGGCATCGAGAAGGCGGCGCCCTTCGATTCGATCATCGTGGCGGCCGCTGCGCCGCAGGTGCCGCAGGCCCTTTTACAGCAGCTCGCCGTGGGTGGCAGAATGATCCTGCCGCTGAAGACCCCCAAGGCGGGACGCGGGACCCAGCAGTTGGTGCTGATCGAGCGCAGCCCGCGCGGTTATACGGAGACAGCCATGGATGCGGTGAGGTTCGTGCCCCTCGAGACCGGGAAACTCTGATGCGCTTCGCGCCCTTTGGCCTCGCGCTTGCGCTGGCTGCGCTGCTCGCCGGTTGCGCCGCCCCGCGCACGCCCGCACCGGTCGTGGACCGCTCACCGTTGCCCGCGCCTGCGTCCAAGCCACCGGTCCCGCAGGTCGCGGTGGCACCTGTTGCTGCTGCACCGGCCACCACCGCGCCGGCCGGGTACTACCAGGTCAAGCGCGGGGACACGCTCTACAGTATTGCGCTGGACCACGGCGCGGACCACCGGACCTGGTGCTGTGGAACAAGCTCGGCAATCCCAACCGGATCCAGGCCGGACAGATGCTGCGTGTTGCGCCCCCCGAGGCGGAGAAGGGGGTGCAGGTGGGGGCCGCGCGCGGGTCAGGCGCGGTCGAGTCGCGTTTGCTGGATTCGAAGCCGGTGGCGCAGGCGCCCGTCCCGGCACAGGGCGGGGGCGGCGCGATCAAGACCGAACCCAAGGCGCTGCGCCTGCCCTATTCGGCCGAAAACGTCGCCCTGCTCCAGAAGAATGATCCGGGTGCAACGCCGCCGCCGGCACCCAAGCCTGAGCCTGTGCCCGCCACACATCCGGCGAAGCCTGCTGCCGAACCGGCGCCGAAACCCGCAGCCGCGCCGGCAGCTGAGAAGGATGCAGAGGCCATCGAATTCATCTGGCCTGCACGGGGAAAGCTCCTTGCCGGGTTCTCCGAGCCCACCAGCAAGGGCCTCGACATCGGCGGCAAGCCCGGCGACCCGGTGGTGGCTGCCGCCCCGGGGCGGGTGATCTACATCGGGACCGGGATCCGCGGCTACGGCAAGCTGATCGTCATCAAGCACGACAACAACTTCAACAGCGTCTACGCCCACAACCGCGAGATCCTCGTGAAGCAGGACCAGCAGGTGGCGCGCGGCCAGAAGATCGCCGAGCTCGGCGATACCGACGCCGACACGCCCAAGCTGCATTTCGAGATCCGCAAGTCCGGCAAGCCGGTCGATCCGGCCAAATACCTGCCACCCTCCTGAGGCTGGCGCGGGTGTGGCGCTAGGGTGCCCGGGCCGTCCGGGCGGCGCGCAACGCCTCCGCGAGGTCGTTCACGGCCGAAGCGTAGAACGAGCTGCGGTTGTAGCGCGTGATCACATAGAAGTTGTCGAGGCCCACGCGGAACTCGCTGGTGCGATCCGGCGTTTCCAGTTCGATCAGCGCGCCCAGCGCCCCGGGTTTTGCAGGCGGCTCCGCGCGCAACAGCAGCCCGGCAGCGGTGAACTCGGGCAGGGTGCGCGCCGGCTTGATCCCCAGGGCAAGCAGCGGTGCGGCCTCCGCGGTGCCCAACTCCGCCGCATAGACGATCGGCTCGCCCGGGACCCATCCGTGCGAGCGCAGGAAATTCGCCACCGACCCGATGGCGTCCATGGGGCTCGAGCGCAGGCGGGCCACGCCGTCGCCGTCGTAGTCCACCGCCCAGCGCCGGTAACTGCCCGGCATGAACTGCGGGATACCGATCGCACCCGCATACGAGCCGCGCACCCCGAGCACGTCGAGGTCTGCCTCGCGCGCGAACAGGAGATAGGCCTCGAGTTCGGAACGGAAGTACTCCGCGCGCGGGGGGTAGTCGAAGGCGAGCGTGGCTAGCGCGTCCACGATCCGCCACTTGCCCATGTTCTTCCCGTAGAACGTCTCGATCCCCACGATCGCAACGATGATCTCCTGCGGTACGCCGTATTCGCGCTCGGCCCGGGCAAGCGCGCCGGCGTGCTGCTCGAAGAACCGCAAGCCTTCCGCGATGTGCCGGTCATTGATGAAGTTGGTGCGATAGGACTGCCATGAGCGGGCCCGCGGCGAGGTCGGCGGCTTGATCGCCTTGAGGATCTCGGGCTGGCGGGTCGTGCGCCGGAATACGGTCTTCAGCTCCTTTTCGACGAAGCCGTGCCGCTCGACCATCTGGCGAATGAACTCGTTGACGTCCGGCCGGTTCGCGTAGGGGTGGGCTTGCGCCGTGCCGCGCGGTTGCGCGACGGCCGGCAGCGCCAGCGCAAAGGAGAGCAGCAGCGCTGCAAATCGGGGGCGGGTGTGCATCATGCGGGGCGAAACTCCCTGACCTGTTTCCTGAGCGCGGCCAACTCGGCGTCCTGCCGGGCCGCGCCGTAATAGAGCGAAATGTAGTGCTCACCCACGGAGCGGATGGTTGCCGCTGCGTGCGGAAACCGCTCTGCGGCGCGTCCGGTGAAATCGCGCGGGCCTTCGTGCGGTTCGCGCGGCAGGCCGGCCGCCGCGAGCTTGCGACAGAAAGCGAGCCATGCCTGCTGCACCGGGTCGGGCCGCACGAGCCGCTTCAGGGACCAGGCGAGCAGCACGATGATGATGACGCCAAGCGCGGACACGAGCATCGTCGCAAGATCCTTCCAGTCAGCGTCCGTCATGCCGATCCGCGCGAGGAAGTCGCGCTGGCGCTCAGTGTTGTAGCCCAGCACCCAGATGTTCCACTGGTTTGAGAGTGCTTCCCAGTTGTAGCGGAGCGACTTGAGCCAGGCCGAGTCCGCCCGCATGAGGTAAGGCACGGGGTCGCCCTGCGGCACCGAGTTCGCCATCCCTGAATCCGCACGGCCCGGCACCGATACCGCCGTCGGGTCGACGCGGACCCAGCCTCGCCCCTGGACGTAGACTTCGGCCCAGGCATGGGCTTCCGCCTGGCGCACCGTCATGTAGTTGTCGAGGGGATTGATCTCGCCGCCGAGATACCCCGTGACCACGCGCGCAGGGACGCCTGCCGAGCGCATCAGTACCACGAAGGACGAGGAGAAGTGCTCGCAGAACCCGCGTTTGGCGTCGAACAGGAACTCGTCGACGCTGTCGCGCCCCATCAGCGGCGGCAGGAGTGTGTAGACGTACTTCTGCTCGACCAGCCAGGTGATGGCGTGCTGGAGCAGCGCGCCATCGTCTTTGATCGTGCGGCGCCACTCCTGCGCGAGGGCCAGGGTGCGCGGGTTGTATCCGGCCGGGAGCAGCATGCCGCGGGCGAGGCTGCCTTCGGTCTCCGGGCCGTTGCGGCGAGCCCCGGCGATCGAAGTCATGTCGTACCGCATGCGGTTGCGGACCTCGGAGTACGACATCAGCTGCCCGTCATTGGAGATCCATGCATTCGGCGGCAGCGAGGCTGCGGTCTCCAGCGCGAAGAGCCAGTTGCGGTTGTGCGGTTCGATGACGACCTGGTACTCGTACTTCGCTTCCCCCTCGACCAGGTCGTCGGTGGCGCGCGGCCGTCGCGGGCCGGAGCGCCAGGTGCGGCCGTCGAAGTCCCACAGCACGGGGCCGCGCCAGTAGCGCTGGCGGGCGCCGGGGATCGGCCCCTTGAAGAGGGCGCGGAAGGCAATCGCGTCCGAGATCGACAGTTGCGACAGGTTGCCCGGCGCCATCGTGTCGGACAGCCCGGTGATGCCGGAGTACGCATCCTGCGGCATGCCCCAGAGCGGGCCCTGTACGCGCGGGAAGAGGACGAACAGCACGATGCCTATGGGTATCGCGTGGGTGAGGAGGAGGCCCGCCGTGCGCAGGTCTGCCACCGGCTTGCGGTGCGGCGCGCTGAACGAGACCAGGGCGCCGGTGATCGCCACCAGCGCACCGCACATCACCACTGCGGTCTGGATCGACTGCGTGAACAGGAAATTCGTGAGCACGAGGAAGTAGCAAAGGAACACCACCATCGTTGCGTCGCGGTGGGTGCGCATCTCGAGCAGCTTGAGCCCGGCGAGCATCATCAGCAGCGCAATGCCGGACGCGCGGCCGAACAGCGTGCGGTATTCGATGCCGATCCCGATCATGCCGAGCACGGCCACCCCGATCAGGAGCCAGATCGAGGGCAGGCGCCGGTTGCCCAGTGCGATCCAGGTGCGCCAGCCGAACAGGCAGAGGGCGAACGCCAGGAGCCACCAGGGCACGCGCACGGCGTGCGGCGCCATCACGAAAAGGAGGCAGCCCGACAGCCACCCGAGGTCGCGGCCGGTCACGGCGCGCTGCTCGGGCGCGAGCGGGTGGGCGAGGGCCGTGCTCACCTCGTCGTGGCCTCGTGGAGGGCGAGCGCAGTAAGGCAGGCGGCGCGATGCGTGTCGCCGTGCCCCGGGGACAGTTCGGTGCCCGGCAGCCGTACGCCGTAGCTCAGTCCCGCGTCCTCGGCGGCCAGCACCCAGCCCGCCAGCCGGGAGAGCTTCGCCTCGACATCGAGCGCCGGCGGCAGCAGCGACCAGTCGAGCCACAACTCGGCCGACGCGTCGCCGGTGAATTGCTTCGTGAGCATGGCTTCGCTGTGCGCGACCTGCTTCCACGCAACGTGACGGGGCGAGTCGGCCGGCTGATAGGCGCGCAGGCCGGAGTAGTCGTCGGTGCCTTGCGCCGTGGCTTGTCGTAGGCCCGCACCGCCCTGCGGGCTGGAGGGCGGCAGCGGCGCCTTGTCCGGGCGGGGGTACACGAGGCAGCGGTAGTCGGGGCGGATGACGCTCCAGGCGCGGAACAGGCCGAGCGGGTAGCGGGTTTCCAGCGACACGCGAGCGAGGTCAAGCCAGCCGCGGTGCGTGGCGGGTACGGGCAACACGACTTCCGTGCCGGGACCGGCCCGCACGTTCGTCACTGTCTGGGCGCCGGACGCTTCGTGACGCACCATGATCGCCGGCCGTTCCCATGGCGCCGGGTTGTCGAGGTACAGCCTGAACTGCGCGTCCTCCCCGGCGAATACGGGCTCCGCCCGGCCGGCAACAATCACCAGGCGAGCGAGGTTGCGGACCGTGTGGACCATGCCCGCGAGCCCCATGCCTGCGAGCAGGAACGTCAGCATGTAACCCAGCGACAGGACGTAGTTGATCGAGCCGATAAGCATGATCACCAGCGTCGCCGCGAACATCAGGCCGATGCGGGTCGGCACGATGTAGACGCGACGGTGCCCGAGCGTGATGGCGCCATGCTCGGGCGGGCGCTTGCCGTAGAACCAGGCGGAGAGTCTCGCCCCGGGGGCGCGGAGCGCGGCCGGCATCTCAGCTGGTCGCCCCGGCGTACCCCCACTTCCCCTTCCAGGCGCCGAGCACGAGGTTGGGGTATTCGGGCTTGCCAAGGCTGCCGTTGTAGCGTCCCAGCGCGCGGAAGTAGTCGCCGCTTTCCATGTCGAGGTAATGGCGCAGGATCACGCAGCCGTAGCGCACGTTGAGGCGGATATGGAACAGGTTGTGGTCGTGCTTGCCAATCAGCTTTATCCAGAAAGGCATCACCTGCATGAAGCCGCGCGCACCGGCGCTCGAGATGGCATATTTTCGAAACCCGCTCTCGACTTCCATCAGGCCGAGGACCAGCTGCGGGTCCAGGCCTGCGCGCATCGCCTCATGGTGCACGGTCTTCAGCAGCTCGGTTCGCACCTGCCGGTCGGGGAGGCGCCGCGCGAGGCGCGAAGACATTTCGTTCAGCCAGAGCCGCGCATCCTCGGGATCGTGGAACCCGAGCAGGGCGGGCGACCGGTCGCTGATCGACGCTGACATCGCCGCGAGCACGTTCGCCGCCATCGGCTCGTAGATCTGCGCGCCGGCATGCGCCGCGCCGCAAACAAGCAGGGAGAGGAGGGCGGCGAGCGCCTTCACGCAGCGCGAAGCTTGCCGCGGATTGTCGCCACCGCTTCGCCCTGCGGCAGCATTGCAGGCTTTTCGTCGCGCCGGCCCTTGTATTCGACCGTGCCGGCGGCCAGCCCCTTGTCGGACACCACCAGCCGGTGTGGCACGCCGATGAGTTCCATGTCGGCGAACATCGAGCCGGGCCGCTCGTCGCGGTCGTCGAGCAGGACGTCGATGCCTTCGGCAACGAGTTCCGCGTAGAGCTTGTCGGCGGCGGCCCGGACCTCGGCGCTCTTGTGGTAGCCGATGGGCACTACGCAGGCCTCGAATGGCGCGATCGGTGCGGGGAAGATCGCCCCGCGCGCGTCGTGCCCCTGCTCGATGGCCGCAGCGACGATGCGCGTGATCCCGATGCCGTAGCAGCCCATTTCCATCGGGCGCGATTCGCTCTTCTCGTCGAGGAATACGGCCTTCATCGCTTCCGAGTATTTGGTGCGCAGCTGGAAAATGTGTCCGACCTCGATGCCGCGGCACAGTTCGAGCGTGCCCTTGCCGTCCGGGCTGGGGTCGCCGGCCACCACGTTCCGGATGTCGGCCACCAGGGCAGGTTCGGGCAGGTCGCGGCCCCAGTTCACGCCGGTCAGGTGGTAGCCCGCATCGTTCGCGCCACAGACGAAGTCGGCCATTGCCGCGACCGAACGGTCTGCAATGACCTCGAAGCCGCTGACGCCGACCGGCCCGATGTAGCCGGGCACGCAGCCCATGTGCTTCTGGATCTCCTCGGTCGTCGCGAAGCGGAACGGATTGAGCGCAGGGATCTTGGTCGCCTTGATCTCGTTCAGGGAGTGGTCGCCGCGCAGGAGCAGGAGCACGAATTTTTCGGCGCCCGCGGCGCCGCCCATCAACGCGATCGCCTTCATCGAGGTGGAGAGCGGTTTGCCGAGCATCTCGGATACGGCTTCGCAACTGGTCTTGCCCGGCGTTGCCACTTTCTGCATGGCCTCGGAAGCCGCTGGGCGGCCGCCTGCGGGCGCAACCGCCTCGGCCAGCTCGACGTTGGCGGCATAGTCGGAGGCCGGGCAGAACGCGATCGCGTCCTCGCCCGAGTCGGCCAGCACCTGGAATTCGTGCGATCCCGTCCCGCCGATCGCGCCGGTGTCCGCCGCGACTGCACGAAAGGTGAGGCCGAGGCGGGTGAAGATGCGCGTGTAGGTCTCGTACATCGACTGGTACTCGCGCTGCAGGTCGGCGAAGTCCGCGTGGAAGGAGTAACCGTCCTTCATGGTGAATTCGCGGCCGCGCATCACGCCGAAACGCGGGCGGCGCTCATCCCGGAATTTCGTCTGGATCTGGTACAGGTGCAGCGGGAGCTTGCGCCAGCTCTTGAGCTCGCTCCGGGCGATATCGGTGATGGCCTCTTCGGAGGTCGGCTGGAGCACGAAATCGCGCTCGTGCCGGTCCTTGAAGCGCAGCAGTTCGGGCCCGTAGGCCTGGAAGCGCCCGGACTCCTGCCACAGCTCGGCCGGCTGGACCACGGGCATGGAGAGTTCGACCGCGCCCGCGCGGTTCATCCCCTCGCGCACGATGGCCTCGATCTTGCGCACCACGCGCAGGCCCAGGGGCATCCAGGTGTAGATCCCGCTGGCGAGGCGCCGGATGAAGCCTGCCCGCAGCATCAGCCGGTGGCTGGCGAGTTCGGCTTCGGAAGGGGCTTCCTTGAGGGTCGAAAGAAGGTATCGCGATGTCCGCATTTAGCTTTTATTCGCTGCGAAAATGTGAAAAAATCAACACAAGATTCTAACTGATGGCGGTGTCAGGATGCTCGATAAAGATGGGTACCGCCCCAACGTCGGCATCATCCTCTGCAACGCGCGCAACGAGGTCTTCTGGGGCAAGCGGGTGCACCAGCATTCCTGGCAGTTCCCGCAGGGCGGCATCAAGCACGGCGAGACGCCCGAGCAGGCCATGTTCCGTGAGCTGGAGGAAGAGGTGGGCCTCAAGTCCGACCACGTGCGCATCCTCGGCCGCACGCGCCAATGGCTGCGTTACGAGGTCCCGGACCAATGGGTGCGGCGCGACTGGCGCGGGACGTACCGCGGCCAGAAGCAGATCTGGTTCCTGCTGCGCATGCAGGCGCGCGACTGCGACGTGAAGCTGCGCGCCAACGAGAAGCCCGAGTTCGACGCCTGGCGCTGGCACGAGTACTGGGTGCCGCTCGAGTCGGTGATCGAGTTCAAGCGCGACGTCTACCAGCAGGCGCTGACCGAACTGCACCGATTCCTGTCGGCCGACCAGCGGCTGCGCCGCAGGCGGGACGAGGCCGTGCCACGCTGAGGCGGCCCCGCGTGCATAGGGCCGGTCAATCGGCGGGATTGCCAATTTCGATTTGCTCAATGGCTTGGCGGGTTCTACCCTAGGACCTGCGGTATTCAACACCGTATCACCCACTAGGAGGCGTTCATGCAACTCAAGGGATCGAAGACTCACGGAAACCTGAAGGCAGCGTTTGCCGGCGAGAGCCAGGCCAACCGCCGTTACCTGTATTTCGCAGCGAAAGCCGACGTCGAAGGCCAGAACGACGTGGCCGCGCTGTTCCGCTCCACCGCCGAAGGCGAGACCGGGCACGCCCACGGGCACCTGGAGTACATGGAGTCGGTCGGCGACCCCGCCACCGACCTGCCGATCGGCGGTTCGCGCGCCAACCTCAAGGCCGCCGTGGCCGGTGAGACGCACGAGTACACCGACATGTACCCCGGCATGGCCAAGCAGGCCCGCGAGGAAGGCTTTACCGAGATCGCGGACTGGTTCGAGACGCTGGCCAAGGCCGAGCGCTCCCACGCCAACCGCTTCCAGAAGGCCCTCGACGCCCTCGTCGACTAAGCCGGCTCGGAGCTGAAAAAGGCTCCCGGACGGCGCGGCGGGACTCCCCGCGCGCCGTCCGGCCTGCGCAACCACAATGATGAATACCACCATGCCCCGCATCGCAAGAGACAGCCTGCTGCCGCTGGAAGCCTACGCGAAGCAGCGCAACGAATTCCGCGCGAAAGTGATCGCGCACAAGAAACACCGCACGGTGCACCTCGGCGACCACGTGACGCTGATCTTCGAGGACGAGCTGACGATCCGCTACCAGATCCAGGAGATGCTGCGCATCGAGCGCACCTTCGAGGAGTCCGGCATCCAGGACGAGCTCGACGTCTATAACCCGCTGGTGCCCGACGGCAACAACTTCAAGGCGACGATGATGATCGAGTACCTCGACGTCGCGGAGCGCGCCCGCATGCTCGGCTTGCTCAAGGGCATCGAGGACCGCG
>Ga0114969_10004805_pt1 | contig 10653 bp, 2 predicted proteins | sample M_130807_MF_Meta_FD_87316 | JGI IMG/M metagenome (GOLD analysis project Ga0114969, IMG submission 87316) | Freshwater microbial communities from Lake Montjoie, Canada to study carbon cycling - M_130807_MF_MetaG | ecosystem: Environmental > Aquatic > Freshwater > Lake | place: Lake Montjoie...
ATGTCGTTCGTCATCTTGGTAAGGAGGTTTGCAGCTTTCCTTACCTGAACATTCATAGCCATATACCCAAACCCTTTTCCGGGTTCGGTTGCCTTCGCGTTTAAACCTCCGGCAAATATCTTTTGATCAACGCCAGAAAAGTTTGCCATCCAAGCATCATTGGTAACTTCGTTTACAAAACCAATTAAGTTACGATAAAAAGAATTAACCTTTGGGCCGGATAGAATTTGTTTTACTGGTTCTTCTGAGTTTAAAGCTCTCATGGAATTGCCAATCCATGCGTCAAGAACTGACGCCTCTCCACGATTACCCTCGACTGACTCACCCATGATTTTTAATTGCTCACGGGCCATGCCATACAATTCCATAGGGAACCCACGGTCAGCCAGAATTTTTCTGGCTTCATCCCTAGAAATTTTTACCGTTTTCTTCAACTTCTTGTCATAGACTTTGTCAGCCAAAGCCAATGCAACGCCGCCTTTGTTTACAGCAAGCGCCAAGCGTGGATCGGATGGGCGACCGGAAAGAGTCCAGTTTTTCCAAATGTTTAAAGCATTCCGAAGGTTGGATTCAACCGATGTTTGCGGCGAGGTAGCCGCTAGCAGAGCAGTAAAGCGAGGGCCGTCACCGCCAAAAACGTTGGCAATGGCTTCGGCTGAGTGACGATACCAGCCACGTTTTACAATGCCAGCTAATGCAACTGACGTTAATTCATTTGCTGATGGCAACTCTTTAATCAGATTGACCAGCTTTTGAGCCGTAGCAAGGGTCAGTTTCTTACGTTCCTCTGGGAGAAGATTGTTTTCAAAAGCCGCCAGTATCCGGCGCACTTCTTCTTTTCTTTCTTTAGGAGTAAGTTTCTTGGCAGTAGCACTGTAACGTGAAACCCCACTCATAGCCTTTTCGCGCAGAGTTGGGGTAATGTCAAAGGAGGGTTGAGTCATTCCACCTGTGCCATTTTTATTAAATTCTGCCTCTGCTTCTTCGCGCATCCGTCCTGTAGTCTTTTCAAAATCTTTTATAATTATTTCACCAATTTTACCGCCGCCCATTTCCTTCAGTATCTTGTTTGCCAGAGCAGGTACACCAACATCGTATAACTTCTTCACTCCAACAGAATCAATGGATAAACCTTCGCCCTCAATAGTTCCAGTCTGAGAAGGATCGTTACGGATGCGATCTGCCATCAACTTACCGATGGCCTGAGTCAGGTCGGTTTCTTTGTAAGTGGTATCCGCTACTAAGCTTTTAATTGTAAATTTGGCATCTATGTAAGCTTGCATTGCGGCAATATCTTCTACCGGTGCTCCGCGTATATCCCAACGATTCTTCCATTCAGTTCCCGCGCCGTCATCTAAAAGCGCCGTTCTAGCTTGAAACAATCTGTCAAACCCTAACCTATCGTTATTTTCAAGAGCGCGATCAACATTATCAATAATGTCTTCTGAAATGTCGCTATCACGAGTCATTCCAGATTTAACTTTATACCCTTTGATATGCACACCTTCAGACGTTTTCTCCCATTTAATGGAGTTAACTTTCTCCCGAAGAGCATCTCTGTAACGCTCTACTTGCTGCTCACCCGTAGTCCACGCAATCTTGTCGTAACCCTCTTCTGCCGCATGGCGAATCATTCTTTTAAGACCGATAGCTAACCACCGGTCTTGCAAAGACTTGGGCATCTTTTCAAATTCAGGATTGTTCGGCGGCTGCAATTCTTCTAAGAACAGCACCTTCTTGCCTTCAGCGTCTATCCTGTCATCAAAGCGGATACGGACTACTGGGTTATCAATACCGCTATAAGCGCCATGACCATCCACCCACTTGCTAGACGCATTTCCAGCCCTGTTAAAACCTTCTAAAGAATTTTCTGCTTCAATTCGTGTTTCAAACATTCTTGATACTGGGTTACCGGTATCCCTTTCGCCAACGTAATATTCATCATCGCCTTTAAATACCGCAAAGTTATTTACGCCTGTGGCATTTGGAACCGTTACAAACGCTTCACGGTAGTTTGTGCCACCGGGAAGGTTGTATGCGTTAAATTTTGTAGTATTTTCAATTTTTACGCGTTTTTCAAGTTTTGTGTAATTCTCAAGATCGTCATCCGTAAATTCATCCGGTGCCATTTCTTGATATTTGCGATATTGCCGCTCTTCAGCGTCACTCAAAGAACTTTTTGTTCCAAGCACTACATCCTGAAACTCTAGCTTCGACCCACCGTCCGCAAGGAACTGTTGGACTTCGGCTGTAGATATTTTGGTGTTTTTGCGTCCACCAGATTGTGCGTTTTTGAGTTTGTTTAATTCATCGTCGGTAAGGTCAGATTCTTCCCATGCTGGATAAGTTGTATTTCCTTTTTTTCTGACGCCATACTTTTCGTTTAAAACATCAATGTAATCGTCAACCTCAAAGGATGTTCCAGCAACATCCAACCACTCCAATATCTCAGTGTCCTCAATCTCCTTCATCTTCACGTTTGGAAGCTTGGAACTAGCTGGGATTTTTGTGGTAATGAATTCGTTCGGGATTACCTTGTTGTCAGGGCCACGCACACCACGAGACTTGGTTTCTTCTGGGTTGACCAGTAATGCTTTCCACTCCGCAGCGGTCATTTTCTTTTGCGGGAGCTTATCTATTTGACGGGAAAGTTCTGAATACCAGACCGGAGCAGTAGCACTGTAACGAATGTAGCCAAGCTTTTGCCGCTTCTCTGCTTCTGCTGCGGTGATACCCTCTTTCTCCAACTCGTCTTTTGTTAGCGGACGCTCACCATAGGAACCAAGGTTCCCAACAGACGATTTAATTTGATTTTGTTTAAACGCAATGAAATGGACTGTGTCTTCCGTAACACCTTCCATTGGTTTTTGAACCACTTTACCTTTAATATTTTCATGGCGAGAAAACTTATTGACAACGGTTTGATCAATAAAACCGTCATAGCCTATCTCTTCAAATGCTTGACGAATAATTTCAGTAGATGCTGACTCACCATCTTTTTCATAGTCTTCCGCGTAAACTAAACCTTCAGATTCTTTGGCAATTTTAATTAAGTCACTTGCGGATATGCCATCATTATCCGCAGCCTTGTCATAAAGATCGCCTACCACTTTATCAACGTCTACATTTCCATACCGTTCATTTTCCGCAGCAAATTTAAACGCTTCTATAAAATCAATAAACTTACCGGTGGGTTCGCCATATTCTTCTGTTTTTTCGTCATAGTTTTGATCAAGATCAAAGAACGTTTCTTTTTTGCCGCCCAAAACAACCGGATTATCAAACCTGACATAAACAGGCATGACCTGACCTTCATTGGCAAGGAATTGATTCCGCGCCTCTTCAATAACATCTGGGTCGTTGTATTTACGGTCTGTTTCGTCGGCAATACGTTCAGCCGTCCGGTCAATCTTATTGGTTAAGTCTGGCCCCATCCCAGCATAATTGGCGTTGGCATCAGCCAGTGTATTGGTAAAGTAAAAACCAGCACCAAGATCAGACTCTTGGTTTAACTTTGAACGATCAAAATACTCATAGTCTCCCGTTGTGCCATGAACGACTTGCACAACCACCGGAACACCGTCTGCAAATTTGTGTTTCTCGTTTAAATTAATAATCTGGTTGCCATGAGTCCAGCGTTTAAACTCAGGCGTTTTTGAATACCGGATGTCAGGGTTATTTTCTTTTTCAAGACGACTTGACTCAACATTTAAATCACGCATCAATTTTAATTGAGCCTCCTCATCGTTTGGAAGGTATTCTTTTACAGCATTAAAAAACCGCCTAAAAGACATTGTTTGATTACGTTTTAATTGGCCTGTATCAATCGGGCGACCACCGCCAATTTGAGATGGATGATACTTACGCCCACTGGCAATATCATCTGCTAACCTTGCCGCTTGATGCAGTTTCAAAATGTTTTGCGGAATATCTTTTGACACGGAGAATTGTTTAAACGCTTCTGTTTTAGGCGCGGTTATGCTAAGTTTTGGTTTGGCAGCTTCAGTATTGTCTATTGCCTTTTTTATATAGTCTATGGCATCGGAGCGAGTATCGAACGCTTCAAATACTTCGCCACTAGAATCGACAATGTTGTATATCGCCTTCCCTGTATTGCTATCAGATGGATCAATCTTGTCTATTTTGTATCCACGCGGGTCATCCTTGTCTATGGATTTGTCCGAACCCTTATAAACATAGCTGTAACGAGGTTCCGCAACTGCGGTAGGTGTTACCGCAACTGCGGTAGGAGCTATCGGAGCCTCTTGAATACGTTTAAACACATCCTCATCGCTGGCAACGTCCCGGATGCCTTTGAGCATCTTGATGATGCGGGTAATAATTCCAACCGGTTGACCACCCAGTTTTAACTGGGCCTTGTAGACGTAGACGGGTTTGGTCTGTTCCGCGTCTAAGTAATCAATAATGGGGGAACGACCTGTGGAATAAGTGGAGAATGCGTCAGCAATAGCCTCCTCAACCAAATCTTCTTTAATTTCTTTTTTGGTCTTTGGGACTCTCTGCCCATTAACTGTTTTTTGAAAGTAAGCCTCTTTAGAGAGGATGGTTAATATTTCATCTTCCGTTTTACCCTCAACGTTTTTGCGGGGCGTATACCTTTCTGGTATTTGAAACAAGTTAATCCAGCCCTTGTTCTCAACAACCTTGGAAAGATTCTTCCATTCAGATTCTGTGATCATCCCCAACTCACGCATAGCATGAATCGCCTCATGGTTGAGGGCAGACATGATCTGGGCATCAGACTTACCGGATACGGCAAGCTGGATAATATCTTTAAGGAAGGCTCCATTGATCTTACCTTCCATACTGAGCTTGCCATCAGGCCCAACAACGGTAATGGCTTTTAATTTATTGACATCAATAAATTTTGCCAGCCCCAACTGCTTCATACGAGCTTCTATCAACGCGGTCACACGAGGCAGAGCTTCTTGGTCGCGTTTGTTTAAACGCTCTTCCTTAATGGTTGCTACAAGTTTTTGAGCTTCAGTTTTGGCTTTGCTGGCGGCTTTGTTTTTACCGGCAGTTTTGGAGAAAGGTATCCCCTCATCGCCCGGAAGTATCAGGGTTGATTCGCCGTCCTCAATGAGCGGCCTATTATTTTCAGCCAGTTGCGCCGCTTCAGCGGCGGCTTGCTGGTTCTTTTCACGCCTTTCTGCTTCCTTTCTAAAGGTTTCCTCTTGGTCTTTAAAGGCGTAATGTTTTATCCCTTTAGCCTCATCCTGAAGAATGCGTTTAAGAGCCTCAACCGCTAAATTTCCGTCTTCTGGGATATCCCAACCGGCAGAGCGAAGCATATCTGCGGCTTCATCTAGCCCTAAACTTCCAGAAAATAGCCTTTGGTTTATGCCGGTTTTCTTGCCATAAATCTCCATCCGAACATCTGTGCCGCCTGAAGTCTTGGCTAATGCCCCGCTACTCAAAAGATAAGCGGTAGCCGTTTGAGTTGCCGCTGTTCTTACCCTTTTTTTACTGGCAGCTTTCTTTTCTTTATTCGCAATGTTTTCATTTACCGCAGTGTTCATTTCAATCAGTTTCCGCGATAACTGAAGGTTATTTTCTTCTTCTGCGCGTAAACGTTCTTGTGCGGCAATTAAAGCGGGGTCATCTTTTGATGAGGTTTTTTCAAGCTGTTTTACTTGATCAAAAATAGCGTTTAATCTTGTAACGGATTCGCTGTGAGCTTTTTGAACGGCAAAAAACTCGCTTGTTGTTGGCGCAACCTCCGGCGTCTCAATAACTTCAGGCTCAACAACTTCAGGAACCACTGCTTTGGGTTCAACAAATGCAACTGGAGGTATAGCAGCCGGAATTTCTACAGGGGCAACGTTCTGAGGGATAGGAGCCGCCACAGTGGAATCTACGATAGGCTCAATAGGAGCTACAGGGGGCGCAACTAGAACTTCAGGAGGCGCTACAGGAGCAGCCGTTTTCTCCACAACCTGAGTCAACGGGGTCTGTGCCGCGTCCTGCTTTTTCTTTTCTTCTCTAGCTTCTTTAATGGCCTTTTTAGCAATGGCTTGGTTATCACCAACCGTCTTTTTGTTTAAACTGACAAAGTCAGGGTTGGTTATTGCGGAGACCAGCGTAGCCAAGTCTCTCTCTGCGATATGGTATTGAACAAGATCATTACCTTTAGCTTGTTCTATCCTATTTGCTTCAACAGTCTGTTTAAACTGTGTCAGCATTGCGCTTAAATCTTCTCCCGGGAGTGTCGCAAGTTTTTCAACTGACGTTCCGTCTGACAGCCGAGCTTCCATAACATCTGGGTTAACCAGATCAAACTCTTGACCCAGAACATAGTTCCGGCCAGACCCTTCGGTAGCCACCTTAATGAGCGGAACACCCTCTTCTGTGCGTCCGGTAACGACTGCTGGGGCTTCATTGCCCACAGAGTCATAAACAGTCATGTGAGCGCCAATCTCAGCCGCTTGTTTAGCTTGATTTATGGCGCTGTAATACGCATCGCTACTGCTAGGGTATTGTCCGCTGGCTATGTTTTGGTTGATAAGACCGGTCAAATTGCGGTCAAATTGAGTAAGACTTTCCTCCCGCTTTATGACGCCTCTAGCGGTAGACTTTTCTGAGAACCGGCCAGCCGTACCCAGTGGCGCAAGCAACCCAACCGCAATAGCGGTATCGCCATATTCTTTCAGGGCTTCGGGGGAGGTTAAATCAAGACCGGCTTGCCACCGTTCCAACAGGGTTTGACCAAGCTCATTAGGGATTTCCGCAAGGAAACCTGTCCCCAAACCTTTTGCTGCTGTTTTTGCAACGCTTTCCTGAACCAGCTTTTCAGCCGTAGCCGCTGGCATTTTTAGTATTTCAGCTTCGGTTTTGCCTAGAATCTTACCGACAAACTTAGCGCCACCCAGCATATGAAATGACAGAACGTCCAAGGCACCCTGACCGGCAGCAGCAGTAGAAGCTTTCCACGAGTCAATATTGACCTGCTCACCCTTTTGTATTTGTTCTTGGGCTTGACGTTCAACGTTACTACCACGCTGTTGAGCTGCACTGGTAATCCACTCACCAATCCTTGCGCCAATAGTAGCGCCAAGTGCGCGTCCAGCTACAGCACCAGCAGCGGTTCCGGCTGGGCCAAGGAACGTTCCAAGAGCGCCACCAGCAATTGTTCCGACACCCATGCCAGCAATTTGTGGCAGGTTCTCAGCTATTGCGTAGGGAGACTGGCTGACCGCTTCTAGAGCAGCTTTGCCGTATTCACCACGCTCCCACGGAGCCTTGATCTTCTCAACGTCCGTTCCACGCACACCCTTGTATTTCTCTTCAAGAGCTTTAGACCGCTCCAGACCAGCTAAAGCTTCTTCTTCAGCGTTGCCAAATAGCGAAGCAATACCCGTTCTGGATTGCGACACCATCTGCTTGGTACCTTTAGCGCCAGCAGAAAACAGATCAGAAAATATACCGCCTTGTGGTTTTTTTTCAGCAACAACAGGAGCGGCAGGAAACGCTTCTGGATACCATTGTTGCGCCACCTTTAAAGCTTGATCATTCCCAATATCGTCAGGGACTTCAATCCTTGACATGTCGGGCAGAAAAATGATTCTTGGCATTTTTATCTACCCGGTTGGTTGAAGAACGACATATTTTGTTGCGGTTGGCTCCCAAAATTATTGAAGAACGACATATTTTGTTGCGGTTGGCTCCCAAAATTAATTGGTCTTAATGGGCTTGAAGAATTTGACGGCTCTTGAGTAGCGCGTCTTGCATTTAATACTGTAGACATCCATTCATTATAAAATTTATTTTTATCTGGAGGCTCTTTTCCAGCGTCTTCGGCAATTTTAACGGCCCTTGAATGAGCGGCAATAATATTGTCTGAAATATCTTTTATTTCAGCGGCGTCTTTTTGAGTTTGGAAAAACTTTGCAAATCCCGGATTAGTGCTGACAAGCTCATATAGCTTTTGCATTTCAGGCTTTTGTTCTTTATAAGCTTGATGTATTTGCGCTCCAGCAACGGCCAATTCTCTTTGCATTTTAATTGAATCAAGAGGAAGCTTTGCTTTGGCTCCAAGGTATTGAACCTGCAATCCTACGGTAGCTGCGTTTGCATCAGCTTCAGCCCTAAAAGCTTCCATTCTTAACTGCTTTTCTTGCATAGCTTGAGAGTTAGCCCTGCCAAACATGTTCTGGCTACGAGCATCTTGAGCGGATGCAGCGTGAGCGTCAGCTTCCATAAGTTTCATTTTTTGCTGTTTTTGTAGGTTAATAGCTTTTGTATAGTCCTCAAGACCCGCGCCACCCGCCTCACCAAACGCTTGCAAAAAATTTGGAGACTTTGTTGACATCAAAGACAAACCCATTTTCAACATAGCCATATGTGGTATTTGCTTGCCCTCGTCTTCGTTGGCTTGTTTTAGTTTGCTCAACTCAATACGAAAATCTTTGTTTGGGTCTGGGAAATCTTTTTGTTGTTGTTCGTAAAGCCGTTTTGTATCCGCCGTAACATCACCAGCAGCGGTATCATATTTTGCTTTGTTAAAAGCAAGTTTTGGAATTTGTTCTTTCAAAACGTTTTCATAAAAATCAGATTCTGATTTCAACGCTGCGTTTACATCGCCGCGAGAAGGCAATCCAAACCCGCCCGGAGTTCCCGGGGTTGTTGGAGTTCCCGGAGCTTTAGGAGCTTCAGCAGGCTTTACGGCTTTGTTTGCTTGATAATCAATAAATGCGTTTAAACCTGCCTGACCGGGTTGTTGCGGCATGTATGTTGGCGCATCAATGGGAGCGGCAGCAGTCGGAACGAGGGAAGCGGATGAAGTAGTTTTCAATCTCTCGTCTGCATTTTTTTTTGCTTTTTCAAATGCACCCCTTAATGGCATCGGAACATTAGCAACACTCGCCGCATTTTCTGCGCGAATTTCATCTGTCATTTTTTTTCTTTGTTCTATAAGATTTTGCCTTGCGCGAATTTCATCTAGATTTTGCATTGGGCTGCCATAAACAGGGCCAGCGTCTTGGAAATGCGCTATTCCACCGTGTTTAAACGAAACAAGACCACCGGCAGCACCAGCAGCAGCCATACCTTCACCAATACCGGATTGCATTGGGGGTTGTTGTGGAGGCAAACCCGGGGGCATCTGCGGAGGCATACCCGGGGGCATACCCGGAGGCATCTGGGGAGGCGGGGTTTGCTGCGGAAGAGAAGCTATCCCTTTATGTTCCAACTGAGCCAGTTGTTGCGGGATAACTTGCGACAGCGGAGGATACTCCGGCTGTTTGGCGTCTTCTTTTAATTTATTGTCGCGGATTGTTTGCAATCTGGAAAGAGCCAGATAACTGTAAGGATTACGCGCAGCAACCATCTGTTGCAACTGTTGCGGGGTTGCCTTGTCTATAAAACCAATTGATTGGAATGCGTTCATTTAAATAGCCCCAGATAGCTTGCCAACAGAATAAGCGCCCAGCCCAAGGCCAGCTAATTGCGCTGCACCACTAGGAGCGGGAGCGTAAGTAGATGTAGTCGTAGGCATAGTAGGCGAAAGCCCACGAATCATTGAGTTATAGAACGCCAACTGGCTATACGGATATTCCTGTTGTTTCAGGAAGTCTTGGTAGTTCTGTGTCAAACCAGCCTGTTCACCCTGTTGCTGCGTAGCCCCAACACCAGCTTGCGCTTGGAGACGCGCCAAGTCAGAAGCTTGTTGTTGCGTTCCCAACTGACCCAAGGTCTGGGCATTCTGACCAGCTAGTTGCATACCCTGCAAGCCTAGATTTGCCCCAAACTGTTGCTGCGCTTGAGCATTCTGGAATGCATTTTGAGCGCCAGTGGCTTCAATACCCTGAAGCTGACTGTTTAAACCACGTTGAGCTTCTGATTGGACAAGTGCATGTCTGGTTCCACCAAAAGCACCAGACTTAGATGCTTGTGCCGCCCTCATAGGATCGGCCATTTGATAGTCCCTGAATGCCTGAGCCTTCTGGTAGTCCACCACATTCTGCATATACGGAGACATATACTGAGCCGTAGCATTAGGATTGGTGGCTTGATTGGCATAGTTCTGACCAGCCATTAGCCCACCAATACCTGATGCACCGGCCATTCCGGTAGCCTGACCGTATTGACCCGGAGTTTGCATCCCCATGGTCTCGCCAAACACTTGCTGTTGGTTTGGGTTGAAGTCAGCTATGCGTTGCCCTTGGTAAGGCGTGTAGTTCGCCCCAGCAAGCGTCTGAGCCTTCCGCGCTATATCCTGACCGTAGGGCATCAACTCCGGTTGAAGCGTGTTTGTATAGGAGGTCTGGATAGTTGGCGGTGCCGGAGGTGGATCACCACCGCCAAAATTTAAACGGAAGAAATCTCCCCTTAATAGTTTAAAAAGTATCTTAATCATTTAAGCACCTCATTACGGTAATCATCAAAACGTTCATGGACAATATCCTTCCAAACGTCAGGCATTATTTCTTTAGCCATTTCTGGGCCAACGCAAACATGCACTGCGTAAGCTATGATATGACCCGCCGCGTAACGTAAATTATGCGAAATTTCAATGCCATGAACATCTTTATCTTTTTCAAACTTGTTAGCTGTTTGATATGAAGAAATAATTGTTACCCACATAGGTAAAACAGCGTTTTGTATATATTTATAAAATGGGTTTGACGGAAG
>Ga0114969_10004808_pt1 | contig 10645 bp, 8 predicted proteins | sample M_130807_MF_Meta_FD_87316 | JGI IMG/M metagenome (GOLD analysis project Ga0114969, IMG submission 87316) | Freshwater microbial communities from Lake Montjoie, Canada to study carbon cycling - M_130807_MF_MetaG | ecosystem: Environmental > Aquatic > Freshwater > Lake | place: Lake Montjoie...
CAATAGTTAGCATTAATGGGCCAACAACATTAACATCAGGACAAACAACCACGCTTACAGCAACGAGTGGCATGTCATATTTATGGCAACCTGGTGGGATGACAACTGCATCAATTAATATTATATCGGCAGGCAGTTATAATGTTGTTGTTACAAATTCTAATAATTGCTCCTCATTATCATCAAACGTAGTTATAAGTCAAAATACTGCACCAGCAAATTTGAAAATTCAATCATCTGGACCAACATCCTTTTGTGATGGAGGAAGTGTTAACTTATCAGTAACTGGAGGCACTAATAATTATTTATGGTCTCCTGGTGGTTCAACATCTAATTCACTTCATGCTACAAAAGAAGGAACCTATTATGTTTACTCAATAGACTCTACAGGACAAGTTACAAGTCGTGACTCCATAAAAATTCAAGTTAACCCTGTGCCATTAACACCAGAAATTAGAATGACTTACATTCCTAATACAGCATATCAGCTTACTGCATTTGAGCCTTCAGCAGTGTCGTATGCATGGTCAAACGGACAAACTACTTCAAGTGTAAATATTGTGCAGCCGCAATCTCTTACAGTAAGAACTACAAATACTTTTGGCTGTGTTTCAAATCTACAACAAATGACGGTAAACAGTGTTGTTGCAAAAAGTTGTGTAACACCAGATATGTTAACAGCATATAATTTGAGCGACACCTCTGCAATATTAGGATGGAATCCAGCTGTTACATGCGAACTATTTATTGTTAAATATTGGGAAAATGGATCTTCGACTATAAAAGAAGTAAAAGTAAACGGATCAATATCGATAGCAACACTTCCTAATCTAGCTCCGGGAACTGCATATAGATGGTACGTGCAAGCTAGTTGCGTTTCTGGACTTTACCAAAGTGCTATAAGCCTATTTTCAACTTTAAACAATCCTTTAAGTTGTGGATCCGTACCTGAACATTTACGTGCAATAAATATTAAAATTAGAAAAGCTGATCTAGTTTGGTTTTCAACAATTGCAGAATCATACCAAGTTAGATATCGCAATGTTGGATCAACAACGTGGATTACACAACAATTAAATGGCAGCGCATATACTAAAGGAACAACGTTATCAAACTTATCATCAAACAAAACATACGAATGGCAAGTACAAACAACATGCAAAGGTTATACTTCCCCATATTCATTAGTCTCGATGTTTAGTACGCTTGATACTTGCGGAGATTTAGGAACACTTTCATCAATTCAAACTTTTGCATCTACAGCAGACATACAATGGACGAATACAGCACCTATGTCGAATGTTCGTATTAAAATAACGGATTTATCAACAGGGATGTACTCTGTTACTAATATAAAATACAACCCATCGAATGGGATATATACAGTCAAAAATTTAAAACCAAATAGAAATTATTCCGCTGAAGTAAGAGGAATATGTACAACAGGAATATATGGACCGTGGTCGAATACGATAACATTTATTACTAGTAATATTATTGCAAGAATTGAAAATCAAAATCCTCTGCAATTAAATGGCTTTCCTAATCCAACCTCGGATAGATTATCTTATTCATTCATTACTGATGCAGAGAGTGATTACATTTTAAAGGTTTGCGACTTCTCAGGAAGGGAATTAATGCAAGAAACACGTAAATCAGATATTGGTGACAACGCGGGTGAAATCCCAGTAAATAATTATGCAAAAGGAATTTATCTTTTGATAGTTCAAAAAGGAACCGAAACAAGTCGATTTAGATTTGCTGTACAATAAATTAATTACGAATAAAAAAAGATCTCTATTAAGAGATCTTTTTTTATTCGTAATCTTTATAAAGTAAATATTTTTTACGCACGATTTTGAAAGAATCAATTCCAATCTTCCAAGATTCTCGAATTTTTTCTTCTGTTATGTTTTCTACAATTTGTTTTTTAAGCGTATCTGTTCCTGCTAATTTTTCAAAAAAAGAATTAAAAAATAATTCCTTATTCGGATAGTTCTTATACATATCTAAAAGATATTTTAACTCAACTTTATTTATTGAATCATAATCAATAGTTGTAAGTGAAATGCCTTTACACTCCATTCCTTCATACATTGGATGTAATGAAAATCCAGGAATACTAATAGGTTTAAAAATAAAACTTCCAATCTTATTTTCCGGAAACCCAATTATTTGAAATGGCCAATCTGTGCCACGACCAACACTAACTTTAGTTCCTTCGAAAAAACAAAGTGATGGGTATAATTTTATTGCGCATTGATTTGGTAAATTGGGAGAGGGTTTTATTGGTAAAATATATTTTATATTGTGATTCCAGTTTTTCAATCTAATAATCATCAAGTCGCAACTTAAATTATCCTTCAACTTATGTTCACCATTTAACATTTTTGCATATTCACCAATTGTCATCCCATAAACAATTGGAACCGCTTGCATTCCTACGAATGATTTATACTTGAGCTCTAAGACTGGGCCATCAACATAATTTCCCAGTGGATTTGGACGATCAAGAAGTATAAGTTTCTTATTGCTTTCTGCGCAGGCTTCCATTACATATTGCAGCGTTGAAATGTATGTATAGAATCGTACACCTACATCTTGAATATCGAATAAAACAACATCAATATTATTCAAGTCGGCTTTGGATGGCTTATTGTGCTCTCCATATAATGAAATAACATTTACATGTGTTTTGGCATCAATTCCACTTTCAACATCTCCTCCAGCTTCAGCATCTCCTCGAAAGCCATGCTCAGGGGCGAAAATTACATTAATATTAATTTTGAGATTTATTAATGTATCAACAAGATGCGTTTTTCCTATTAATGATGTTGGGTTAGCAACAACTGCAACATTCTTACCTATTAAAAGCGGCAAATACTCATCAATTTGAGACGCGCCAGTAATTACCTTAGATGAATTATCCTTTTCTTGTGCGACACAAGAAGAAGTACAAATCAGAAAAAAAAGAAGTACTGCATTAAATATTTTCATATTTTTAATAAGACAAAGAGGATGCCTTAATAATAATGATGCTTTTTCACTATTAATGAAAAAATATCTTGCAAAAATATTTTGTGATTTTTTTACAAGTTTAGAGAATTGAATATTACTTGCTACTTTCGTGGTCATAGGAATTCACAGATGTTAATTTAATTATGAAGAAATTGAAATCCTACAACAAACTTATTAAATATTAACTGGATCTCATTATTGTTGCAAATTTGAACCTTCCTCAGTACATTTCAAAAAAAATATTAAATACTCATTCGAAGAGTAAAAGCACCTCTAAACCTGTGGTTGTTATTGCTATTACTGGAATTGCGCTAGGAATGACGGCTATGTTACTTTCGGTGATGATTGTAACAGGCTTTAGAAATGAAATTACGAATAAGATAACAGGATTTATGGCCGACATAAGGCTTAATAAATTTGATACTAATAACTCATTTGAGGAGCTTCCTGTCTCCAATAAACAACTCTTTCTTAAAAATATTTCTTCCATTAAAGGAGTTAATCACATCCAATCATATGCTTATAAGGCTTGTATCTTAAAGGCAAAAGAAGACATTCAAGGGATAGTATTAAAAAGTGCCGATAGCGATTTTAATTGGGATTTTTTTAAAAGCAAACTTATAGAAGGCAATTTGCCTAATTTTAATGATACTGCTCAACATGAAGTACTTCTATCTACAACAATTGCAAAAAACCTAAAATTAAAGACTGGCGACTCTTTCCTTGTTTTCTTCATTCAAAAAGATCGCAAAGTAAGAAAATTGAAAATTTCTGGGCTTTATAAAAGTGGACTTAGTGATGATTTTGATAAGCTTTATGTTTTATGCGACATGAATTTGATACGACAAGTTAACAATTGGAAGAAAGATGAAGTAGGAGGATATGAAATTTTTACTGATAATTTTAATGACATTGAATCTCTTTCAGAAAAGGTATATAGTGCAGCAGGGTTGCAATTTAATACGCAAACAATTAAAGAATTATATCCTCAAATGTTTAATTGGCTTGAATTACAAAACTTAAATGTAATCGTAATTATTACTTTAATATCATTGATAGCTGCAGTAACTATGATTTCAACTTTGTTGATTTTAATTTTAGAAAACAGTAAGCAAATTGGCTTATTAAAATCTCTTGGTGCAAATGATCAATTAATCGCTAAAACTTTTTTAAATGTTGCAATGAATATCATTTTAAAAGGAATGTTAATTGGTAATGCAATCGCCATTTCCTTTGCTATTATTCAAAAAAAATATGGTTTGATTTCATTGTCAGAGGAATCTTATTACCTCTCAAAAGTCCCTGTAAATTTAAACTTTACAGGTATATTAACAATCAATATTTGCACCTTTTCAATATGCATAATAACATTATTTATTCCGTTAAAGATAATTTCAAAAATACAAGTTATTAAAGTTTTACATTTCGAATAATTCTTTGAAAGAAAAATATTAATATGGTTTTTTTAATGGCGAATCTTTCCATAATTCAAATAATTTATCGGACTCATCAGTTGTTAATTTAATTAATGGGATTGCACGTTCATCAAATGATTTATTTAATTCATCATAAATAAACGAATCATCAAATCCTGCTGATGCGGCATCGTGTCTTGAGCTAGCGTAAAAAATATTATTTGGTCTTGCCCAATAAATTGCTCCTAAACACATTGGACAAGGCTCACAAGTTGTGTAAATATCACAGCCATCTAATTGAAAAGTACCAATGTTTTTACAAGCATCCCTTATGGCCATTACCTCAGCATGAGCAGTTGGATCATTTAAGGATAAAACAGAATTGCATCCTTTTCCAATAATAACTCCATCCTTAACTATTACAGCACCAAAGGGGCCTCCAATCCCATTTTTTAAGCCGTATTGGGCAACCTTAATTGCCTCTGCCATAAACTCATTCTGCTCAACACTCATGGATATTTAATCTTGGAAATTAAAAACAATTATTTGTTTTAAATCAGGATGTAAACTTAATGCAACAGGACATGTTTGTGCAGCCTTATAAAGAATTTGTTTTTCCTTATCGGAATAGTTAATTGAAGGCATATTAAAAACAACTTGTATCTCTGCTACTCGACGTGGGTCTGCAGCCATTATTTTTGTTATTTCGACTCTAGCATTATCAATTACAATAGAATGGGTCCTAGCGGCGATTCCCATAATGGTAAGCATACAACTTCCTAAAGAAGCTGATAGCAAATCGGTAGGGGAAAAACTTTCTCCTTTTCCTTGGTTATCAAGTGGAGCATCCGTTTTTATTATTGTTTTTGATTGGAAATGAAAGGCAGACGTAGTAAGGCCACCTAAATAAGTCGTTTCGATTGTTGGCATGATGTCAAATTTAGGTGTTCCATTTAATAATACGCTAGTTCACGACGAATAATTGTATATTTGTGACAATGAAATTAAATTGGTTACTGATTTTATTTTCAGGACTTTTAGTCTTGAATAGTTTAGGCTTGATGGCTCAAACCAATCCTAATGAGTACGTTGAAGAAAAGCCCGTTTTGATGAAAAACGATTTTACTTTTGGAATCAACACTCACACCTCAGGTATTATTGGAATCCAGTTCAGAAGAGGTTATAATCTCACCGCTTTACGAAAAAGAATTTTTGAGGCTGACTTAATTGGAATGAAACATCCCAAAGAGGTAAAAACCGTAAACCCTTATTTTGATAATGCTAAATCATATGTTTACGGCAAATTAAATACCTTTAATATACTTCGATTAGGAACAGGAATTCAGCGAACCTTGTATAGTAAAGCAGAACGCAATGGAATTGAAATAAGGATGGTATATAGCGGCGGGCTGTCTTTAGGATTTACCAAGCCAATTTATCTTGACATTTTAGAATCAACGGGCATATCTGGCCAATATGTTATTGTCACAGAAAAATATGATCCTTATAAACATAACATTGATGATATTTATGGCAGAGCTTCGTTTACAGATGGCTTTGATCAACTTCGTTTTCATCCAGGTGCTTATGGCCGAATTGGATTTAATTTCGAATATGCACCAATCTTTGAAAATGTAAAAGCTTTTGAAATTGGAGCAATAATAGATGCCTATCCAAAGGAGATTCCAATTATGGCATTCACACAAAACAAACAATTATTTTTAACCTTTTACATTACTCTTATGTACGGTAGTAAATGGTAATTAATATTTATTAATTAAATGAGCGAAATAAATAAAACTGAACCTCTTCTTCAAGAAAGAATAAAAAAACCTGATTGGCTAAAAGTAAAACTTCCAACAGGTGAAGAATATCGTAAGGTTCGACAGTTAGTATCTGAGAATAAATTACACACTATTTGCGAAAGTGGTAATTGCCCAAATATGGGTGAATGCTGGGGAGCTGGTACAGCAACATTTATGATTCTTGGAAATATCTGTACTAGATCATGTGGATTTTGCGCTGTTGCAACAGGGCGACCAAATGCAGTTGATCTTCAAGAGCCTTTGCGTGTAGCCAACTCAGTAAAATTAATGGGCATTAAACATTGTGTATTAACTTCTGTTGATCGTGATGATTTAAAAGATGGCGGCTCGATTGTTTGGGTAGAAACCATTCTTGCAATAAGAGATATTAATCCAGGTACTACATTAGAAACACTTATCCCCGATTTTCAAGGCAAATGGGAGAACCTTCAACGATTAATTGATATTGCCCCTGAAATCATTTCTCATAATCTTGAAACTGTTAGAAGATTAACAAAACAAGTTCGTATTCAAGCAAAATATGATCGCTCTTTAGAAGTATTAAGCCGAATAAGTTCTTCTGGTATAAAAACTAAATCAGGAATAATGTTAGGCCTTGGAGAAAGTGAAGAAGAAGTTTTAGAATCAATGGATGATTTAAGAAAATCCGGAGTTTCTATTCTGACACTTGGCCAATATCTTCAACCAACTAAATCACATCTCGAAGTACAAGAATTTATAACGCCTGAAAAGTTTGCATTATATAAAAAAATCGGATTAGAAAAAGGTTTTAGATATGTAGAAAGTGGTCCTTTAGTGAGGTCTTCGTACCATGCTGAAAAGCATCTTTGAGAAATATTTTATTTATTTCTCAAAACAAAAATTAAAATAATACAACTTATGATTCGTATAGGTATAAATGGATTTGGCAGAATAGGTCGTACATTTTTAAGAAAAATAAAAGGTCACGATTTAATTAATGTAGTTGGGATAAATGATTTATCCTCACCTGCAACACTTGCATACCTTTTGAAATATGATTCAATTCATGGAAGATTTGATGGTGAAGTTTCTTCAACAGATCACTCTATAATAATTAACGGAATTGAAATTCCAGTTTCAGCAGAAACAGATCCCAAAAAACTTCCTTGGAAAGCATTGAATGTAGAAATTGTAGTTGAATGTACAGGAAGATTTACGACTGCAGATCTTTCAAGCAAACATATAGAAGCAGGAGCAAAAAAAGTAATAATTTCCGCTCCTGCAACTGGTGAAATTAAGACCGTTGTTTTAGGAGTAAATGAACACATCTTAGATGGATCTGAATCTATCATTTCAAATGCTTCCTGCACAACAAATAATGCAGCGCCAATGGTGATGTTATTGGATAAATATTTTGGAATTGAATCAGCATACGTTACTACAATACATGCCTATACTGGCGATCAAAATTTACATGATGCCCCTCACAAGGATTTTAGAAGAGCACGAGCCGCTGCGCATTCTATTATTCCAACAACTACAGGTGCAGCTAAAGCAATCACAGAAGTTTTTCCAAATTTGGCAGGAAGAATTGGAGGTGCAGGTATTCGTGTTCCTGTTATAGATGGATCATTAACTGATATTACGTGTATGATTAGCAAAACAACAACTGTTGACGAAATAAATTTACTGTTTAAGAATGCGTCAAAAAATGAGTTAAAAGGAATTCTTGAATATACTGAAGACCCAATTGTTTCTGTAGATATTATTGGCAATAATCATAGCTGTATTTTTGACTCCCAACTAACTTCTGTATTAGGCCAAGGTAAAATGGTAAAGGTTGTAGGTTGGTATGATAATGAATCAGGTTATAGTGCAAGATTAGTTGAACTAGTTGAAAAAATAGCAAAATAATTCTTTACACTTTCGAACAACATAAATTATTAATTTTTAAGAAGCCAAACAATTCCCAGTTTAAAAGTTCGAGGTGGATTCGGATAATCTGGTATTGCAAAATTAATTCCACGTATTAAATTGTTTCCAAAATTTTCAAGTTTTAAAAAAAGAGTGGCGGATCCAATTACAAAATTTCCAAATAAATTTATTACTGGCACATTACCAATTTTTTGATTGTCTTGTAAATAATATTGTCCTGTAGCAGGCATATAGGCGTTTGCTTTATATCCAGAAGAATAAATACACGACAATCCAAATTCAGCTAATAATGCTCGTTTAAAAAAATAATCCTTTATTGATATCCGGCCATAAATTTTATAATCAGGCACTCTTATAATGTTATTATTAGAATATTGACAGATGAAATTGGTTTGCAGACTAAATTTTTTAATTGCAGTTTTAAAAAAGACTCCATTTTCAAGAACATAGTTGTTTCCTTTCAATTGAGAGGGGGAGGCAACTTGATCATAATAAACCCAATTGTTATAGGAAGTGAATTGAGAAAATAAACTAAAATGATTGTTAAGAATATTTAAGTGCAAATAGATAGAAGACATTTTTTCTTTGCTAAAATTATTTTTCCATTTAAAATGATTAGAAGAATAATTTGAGGAGATAGAAGTAGGATCAAGTGAAGAATTTTTTAATGCTAAATTAATAGAATTTATAAAATTATTTTGAAAACACTTTACAGCTTCGACATGAATTGAAGAATTATTATTTTTTTGAGAGTCACTAATTACAAATCTAAAGTCGCCATTTACTTGAAATGTTTTGCCTGCAATTGACGTGGCGAGATAAGGAGAATGATAAAAGAAATTAGACTCATCGCTTATACGTTTTTCAGAAATATCATGACGAACTAATCCAACACAAAATGAATATTTAACCGAATTATTTACAGAATTTAACTTGTAATTAAGGAAAATATTATTTCTTATTTCAACAAAAGACGTAGTATCTTTTGTTGAATCTGAGTCGATAAATGAATTAGCATAAAAGGAAGAATCACTTGTTCCAAAATAAGAATGACCAAATAGGTAAAGAGTAGAATTTAATCCGACAAAAATTCTAGGATTATAAATTGAATCGTTTTGATTTTTGGCATGAGCTTTTGAAATTAGAAATGTATGATTTATCTCTACTTTGTGGCTTTTAAGATTAGTTAAACCATCAGAAAGATTTGTTTTAAGTGTTCCATAATCGGACTTAGACAGATTCCCTATTTCTTGATTAGGAGCAATCCCACCATTCTCTTCAGCCTCTACTTTATGGTAATAATAATTGAGTAATAAAAGATATTTTTTACTGGTATAATCAAATGACAAACCAAATGCTTTAGCCTTACCAAACTGGTGATTTAAAAATCCTTCAGAAACAATACTATTATAAAACAGACCAGCTATGACTCTGTTTCCAAATTTTTGTTTGTGATCTAAAAAAAGTAATTGCTCACGTTTAGAACCTAAAATCAGGCTTAACCTGGACAAGCTTTTTGAAGTATCAATTTTTAAATTATTTGTTTTAAGATTCATAAAATTTGAGAAATTATCGAATCCTATTCTATAATCATCAGCAAAAGGAATTGTATCAACAGTTTTAATCCTTGAAATTAAAACATCATATTCTGGAATTTGACCTTTGAAAAAATAATAACGATAATTTTCAAAAGAAGTATCGACGGAAATCGGAGAATATGTTAGACAAACACTATTGGAGTCAACAATTAGGACAATTGAAGCTGAATCAATATAATGGATAGCAGAAGAAGAATCCTTCGATTGAGCGCAAACAATAGAGGATAAGGAATACAGCCATACAGAAGAGAAGCAAACAAATAATTTCCAGATATTCATAAGATAGGCTTTGAATTTAAAGCACAGATGCAAAGGAATTGAATTTACTTCATAAAAGAGAAAAGGGTATAAAAAGAAAATGCCCCGACAAGCGGGGCATTTAAAGATACGGCAACGACATACTCTTCCAGTTATTATACCAGTACCATTTGCGCAGTTGGGCTTAACTACTCTGTTCGGAATGGGAAGAGGTGGACACCAACGCTATAATCACCATAATATTTTAATTTCTCTAGATAGAGAAATTGACAGGGATTGGAAGAAAATACACTAACATATAAATTTATTGAGGTATTAGAAAGTCTACGGGCAATTAGTACTACTCGACTTTGTCATTACTGACTTTACATCTATAGCCTATCAACGTCATAGTCTCTGACGACCCTTATAAAGAAATCTCATCTTGAGGCAAGTTTCGTGCTTAGATGCTTTCAGCGCTTATCTTAACCGAACATAGCTACCCTGCGCTGCATCTGGCGACACAACAGGCACACAAGAGGTTCGTCCGACTCGGTCCTCTCGTACTAGAGTCAGGCCCTCTCAAATTTCTAACGCCCACAACAGATAGGGACCGAACTGTCTCACGACGTTCTGAACCCAGCTCGCGTGCCAC
>Ga0114969_10004809_pt1 | contig 10644 bp, 6 predicted proteins | sample M_130807_MF_Meta_FD_87316 | JGI IMG/M metagenome (GOLD analysis project Ga0114969, IMG submission 87316) | Freshwater microbial communities from Lake Montjoie, Canada to study carbon cycling - M_130807_MF_MetaG | ecosystem: Environmental > Aquatic > Freshwater > Lake | place: Lake Montjoie...
CAAGCAGCTGTTGTGCAAGGGCACGGTAGAGCTCGGCCAGGCTAGCGTCACTCGTATGGAGCGCTGCAATCTGCTTACTGACGAGATCTACTTCTCCCCGAATAACGAGACCGGTTAACGCTCTAGTAGTGCCCAACGCTAATACATTATCAACCGTCCCCTGCACGATAGAAGGGAAGAAACTCTGAATAGTCTGCTCGGAGAGCCCCGCACTCCGATAGAGCCTCTGAGCAACATCGAGCACAGCAACGATGTAATTACTCGCAAATACATGCCCGGCATGACATAGCATCTTCGCTTCAGCAGTGATTTCAAAAAACCGCCCCCCGATCTTTTCGCACAGCTCGGTTAAAGATCTAACCGCCCTAGCGTCCCCCTCAACTGCGCATACCGTGCCTGGAAAAGCTCTGAATGCGTGCTCTGGATCAGCGAAGCTCCGGATCGGATGAAGAGTTCCAAGTGCCGCGCCACTGCAACTAAGGGGGTCTAAAACATGGGAATCCAGCGCGCCACTTACATGAAATATACAAGCATCTGCTGAGAGCGTAGTTAGCCCTGCAAGGGTCTCTACGACTCCTGGTATGGCTCTATCATCACAGGCGATCATCCACAGATCTGCACAGGGCAACTGAGATATCTGCTCAACAATTGCAGCAGACCCTAAGATCCTCTGAGCCCTAGTGGCAGACTCAATTGAGCGATTACAGATTGTAACCTGATCTACCACCTGCTGCTCTACAAGCAACGCACCCAGGCACTGTCCAACCTTTCCACAACCGATGATATTAAGGTTCTTCATAACTATTAAGAGGTTAGTTAGCGTAGCAATAAGAAAAAGAGCGCATTAATAAGAACTGGAATTATCGCTGCCAGCACTAACTTGCCCTGAGAGATGCCACCATCAAAAAACCTGGCGAGCAGCGAATGCCCGATCGGATTCGGAGCATTCGCTATGATCGTAAGGCCCCCTCCCGCTATCGCTCCAGCTGTAACAAAGTAGCGCAGCTCAGGAGAACTGTTCGGTACCAGAGACGCAAGATACGTTATCGAAGCATTATCGTTAAAAGCAGAGAGGCCAATGCTCGTAAAAAAGAGTGGCAGATTACTCATTCGCATTAACACCGGCTCAATCCACCAGGCCTGAAAGGAACCGTGAATTACCAAACCTGCCAAGAAGAATCCGATTAGGAGTGGCGCACGTAAGGACACCGCCCGCTGAAAGTGTCGTGTCGCATCAACAAAAGCTAGGAAGAATAGAAACCCGATAATAATTAAGCGCGGGCTACCTGCTTGTACGATAGTCCATACAAGAAAGATAATATTCCCAACGATTACTCCAACGGGTACCGATTTCTCATGAATCGGATGCTCCGCTTCAAAGCACGTGACCTGCGCCCGCAGTCCTTGCAGCTCCTCTCGAAAGATCAGGTAGTAGGCCGTTGTTGCAACGAGCACGGCTCCAACTGCTCTAACTCCAAATGTCCAGAACATAAAAGGGGTATCCCATCCCCACTTATCGGCCACCAATAACACCGGAGGTGCCGCAAAGTTGGTCAAAGCCCCTCCGATAGATACGTTACAGAACAACAGCGCCAGGGTCGCATAACAGAGCTTCTTAGATGGCCTATACCTAAAGAAATGTTGTCCAAGCAGCACGGCACAAACGGTCATCGCAGCCGGCTCCGTTATAAGGGAGCCAAGGATCGGGCCTATAATTAAGATACTCAGCCACCAGGATGCCGGAGTAGCTCCAGTTAACCGTGCTACAACAGCGAGCAATCTCTCTACGAGATACAATATCGGTTGGGTTGAGGCGATCGCCATTACGATAACAACGAAAACCGCCTCGGTAAAATGAACTGAGTGCTCTAGAAAAAACTTTGCTGGCGCCCAGCCCTTTGTAAATACGACCGTTGCTAAAAGGGGTAACGCCCAAACACCAAAGACCGCCTCTATTTCGCCGAGGTAGTGCATAAACACGGCTCTAAAGCTGACGGGTTCCTCACTGTTTTTCTCAACGGCATCCCTGCTCTCAAGCCACCTCAGATGGTGTTGCTCTTCAAGACGTCTCGCGATCCGTAGAAACATCGGCGTACAAAAGGTATGGATAATGGCGAGCAGGAATATAATAGTGGCAACAAGATTAAGGGGCTCAGACGAGATACGACCCGCAAGCACCTCCATCAACGATCCGATCTGAGGATCTCCGTACGTATAGAGCGGCCTCGGAAAGAGAGCTTCAGATATACCGGTTGCCTCGACGGAGAAACGCCTAGCAAACCAATCACAGAACTCAAGACCTAAAGCCATATGAATAGGATAGGACGCGAGCCTATATCTGTATAGCCAACTTTACGTAGCAAAGAGATACTTCTAATGCCTACAGCTGGCACTGCTGGGAATCTAACAAAGTAATATCAGCAGGGATAGAGCTCTGCTTATCTGCCAAGCCCCGCACGGTAACGGCACCCTTAACCTTTACGAGATGCGGGAACACCACATCTCCAGAAACCACAAAGCTCTGGGCATCAACAAGTGACGGCACTACCTTTATACGTGCCTCAAAGTCTTTTATCAGCCCGTACGAAGCGTTATCGAGCACTACAGATGGCAATCCAGGAAGTGTGCGAGCGGGGTTGACCGTTATCGTAAAGTTCTTGGTCAGTTGATAGACATCTGAACGCACAACCAAAAGATCGTTGTTTGATTTAACCGGGGCAAATCTAGTACGTGGAACTTGCAGAGCCCGCGCCCCCTCAAACACCTCGATAGCCGCCCCCATCGCTGTTTCAATCTGAATAACTCGACGGCTACCGCGGTCGCGTGGATTAACCGTCTTCTTATTGCTTATAAGGGGCAGCGGGATGCTGCCATCATGCTCCCGTGCTACCCGCACAACGGCCTCAAGATCGAGCCAGATATTGTTGGTGTTAAAGTGTCGGTACTTTGCGATATCCTGAAACTCTGGGACGATCTCTCCAGCCGGGGTTGTTGGAGCCTGGCTACTTTCACGCAGTACGAGGCGTCCGGATCCCTTTCGTCGCGCCAGGTGTCCACCCTTAGCATCGGCCTTAGTTCGCTCCGCGGTTTCCATCAGAAAGGGTGCCCCACTCGCCGCGAAATATCCAAGGATCGCTGGCTCGATTGTAGCACCGAGGTTGTCCGCATTTGCAACGAACAGATAGCGCTTGCCCAATGCAAGCAGCCTCTCTGCTAATCCGGTCGCCAATAAAGCCGCGTAGATATCTCCGTGCCCGGGTGGGTTCCAATTAAGCTCATCAATCGACTCACGCGCAGGGCTCATCGTATCTATATAGATCTTTGGGTGGCGGTGCTGCAGGAATGATTGTGGTAATCCTGCTGGGCTAAGTTCCCCATACGGCTTCATAGCTTGCTGCACGTCGCTATCGGTTGAGAAACTTGTCATGTGAACAAGGGGAATGGCAACGCCGGTAATTTTTCCTAGCTCACCCAGTTGGTGTGCAATAATATCGTTAAACGTTAGGTTGTCCCTGACGCAAAGAAGGGACTTAGCGCGCTCCAGCCCCATGGTTGTCCCCAGGCCCCCGTTGAGTCTAACAACGGCCAGTTTACTCAGAAGTCTGGTTCCCTCTTCGGTGGTGGTGTTGCAGGCCGTTACCTTGCTAAAGCAATCGATCTCACCTAGAGGCTCAATCTCAGCCTCAGTTATAACCCCGGTCTTACCGGCGAGCACATCGTTAAACAGCCGCTCAAAGTTCCTGATAACGGCAGGGGGCAACCCATCTCGCCGCATTAGATCCGCTGCTTCCTTTGATCCCCTGCTACTTAGAGCCATCATCATACACCCAATGCCTCACTGAAAACTCAATTACCACCTCGATATCAAATACCTACCCCATCATGCTCAAAAAAAAGCATTAATGCACTACCCAGCATATCAAAAATGCGACCCATGCTCTTCTGCAACAACCCGATATATCGCAGCATTAGTACGCTTAATCTCGTACCGGCCAGATCTCGGTGGAAGCAAGATAGCTCCGCCATCTATAAGATCAATCTCCTCTTTACCATCTATCATGCCAATAGTCGCATGCGCTCCCAAACAGAGTAGAATTGCAACATCCTTACCACTCTCTATGGTGGTTACACCACTGCCATACGGAAGCAGGCTTATCTGAAACTCCCTCACATCCGCAGGAATAAGAAAGAATCCATCATCAAGCTCCTGCGGCTCAATCAGTGCCGGCATGCCAACCGAATAATCGAGCATCTCAAGTAAGGTTTCTACATCTTTAAATTTTGGCGTTAGACCCGCTCGGACAACGTTATCTGAGCACGCCATACACTCAATCAGATCTCCCTCCAGGTAGGCATGCGGAATATTCGGCCCGATAAAGATAGCCTTGCCTGGCAAAACGGTCACAAGGTTCATAACAAAGACCGCCAGTAGCCCTACATCGCCGTCCCCGTAACAACGACGCAGCCGATCGATAACCTCAATCTCTACCGGCCTGTGACCCGTTGCCGCAAAGCGCGCTATAATAATTCGCACTACCTCCTCAACCGCAACGCGCGGAGTATTGAGCAACGTCGCATATAACTCTCGACGAATATCCTCTTGCGAACTGGTTGAGGTTTTTGATTCGATCTCGTGCAGCAACGTTGGTGAAAGAATCACACCGAGCTCGGGAAACATTGCCAGACTTTCTCGCAACTCAAGCACTGATCTAAAGCCGTATAATAAGGTTACCGGCGTAAGGGGAATGCCGATCTCGGGCTTATGGGATGCGTCGGGATAATTAAGTGGATCGCTGAAATGCAGCCGCTGCGCCCAATCGCTATCTGGGTGCGCCTGAATTGAGAGCCCCACTGCTGGATCGATTGAAAGCACCTTAAGGATAAATGGTAGTCCGGCCCCCATACCCCTATCTCCGAGTAGCTCTGGATAACGCGCCAATAGGCTATTTAGAGGAATCGATGCGCCATCAGGTAACTCCACATCGGAGCACCCCTTCGGATGTCCCCCCAACCAGTACTCAGCCAGTCGTCCCTCGGGGAGAGCCCCTCTCAACATAGTTGCGATGCGGGAAGCCTCTCCGATCTTGCCCCACTGATAGGCCTGAACCTTTCCGGTTAGCCGCAGGGCTCTCTTAAGAAGGCGACTCTCATTAATATCTGATATCGTGCTGCTATTCATGCGCCTTATTAGTGCTTTAAAAGAGGCATTAAGAACCACCGTTCATATGGCTTTGGTACCTCTTTTTACTGTCAAGTACCTAGGAGTATTAGGGTTAAGGGTACCGAGATCCATTGCTGCTTACAATACGGACTAAACTCACGCTATTATTACACTACTCCGCCCCTATAATATCTATTACTGACGCGCACTTAGATCTACCCCTTCAGTAAAGATGTAAATCCTTGTATCATGGATAAGGTCACCTTATGGTCGTTGTTGTATGCGCATAGCTTGTCTTTACATCCCCAAAATAGCATTTACCTTCACTTGGGTTATCTACACAGCCAAGAACCACCTGTTCAATACAAATTTCTTTAATACTCAGCTGCAAGAGATTAGCGAAAGCACCAATCAACCATTCTCACTGGAGTTCTACGCAGTTGATTCTATGGTGTATGCCACTGTTGTTGCCGAAGAGGCGCTGCTAAAGCATATCTCCTCCGCTATCTACGGATGGTTTCCAGATGTAGAGATAAGAGAGATGAAAGACTATACCCGTGAGATATCGGACCGAACCCTCGTTGCTGGGACCGATCTCTATCTACATTGGCCAGACATCTACCCAATTCAGAACTATACAGAGTTAAACTGGAATAGCTGTGCTCCGATGCTAACTGCTCTCTCCCAAATACCGCAGGGCGATCGCATGCTCCTGCAGCTCCTTGTGCGCCCGATTAAGGATACGCCTGCACTGCATGCAAGCCTAGCTTTTTCACGCTATATAGACTCTTTTTTGCGATTGTTTCGTCCCCGCACCTGGCTTAAACGTGGTCTGAAAAACAACACCTCGAAACTTGTTCGCGACAAGTGCCTGATGCGGCTCTTTAGGTGCAACTACAGAGTTAGCGCCTTTACTGAGCTACCTGAACATTTTACTAGTCCTGATGTAAAAAAGGCTAAGCTGCGCCTGCGCCGTAATATCAACTCACTAACCGATACCGTTCAATACCTCAGCACTACCAACGAGAACAGGATCGCCTTCAGGCCGATCTCGTTTGGCGCGCGTATGCTCAAGCGCATACAGGAACGGCGCTTTATTCGCCCTTTTCGCTTCACCTCGCTTGAAATTGCTACGCTATGGCATCCCCCAGTTCTCGGAATTCTGCCCAATACTGCCGTGGTCCTTTGGCGTAAGGCTCCGCCACCACGAGTACTCCCGTCGACCGTTGGCGATCCTCAGATCAGCTTCTTTGGTCATAGTAACTATCGAGACCAGCAAATTGATTTCGGCATTCGTCGCTTTGATCGCCGTCGGCACCTTTATATCTTAGGCAAGTCAGGGTACGGAAAATCGTGTCTGCTCCAGCTACTCTTGAGAAGCGACATAGAGAATGGTCACGGCTGTGCACTGCTCGATCCACACGGAGATCTAGTTGATGACATACTAAAATTTATACCGAAGCACCGCCACAAGGATGTCGTACTCTTTGATCCAGGGGATCTAAAAAACCCGCCGAGCTTTAACCCGATGATCCCCTCCCGTCCCGATCAGAAGATGCGTGTCGCTTTAGGTTTCATCGATACCTTTAAGCGCGTGTGCAGCGCCACCTGGTCCGACAAGATGGATCATCTACTCCGCTATGCCATCATCGCGCTACTTAACGTGCCCGGCTCAAGCATCGTATCGCTGCGCCGACTACTCTCCGATGATGAATTCCGAGCCGAGGTTGTGCGACGCAGTACCGATGATGCCGTGCGCCGTTTTTGGGAGGTTGAATTTCCCTCGCGCCGACAGGAATTTGAGGCCGGGCCTTTATCACAGCTACTCAATCGACTAGATGAGCTCCTTGCGACCGACATGATGCGTAATATCTTGGGGCAACCGAGCAACAGTTTTGATTTTAGAGAGTTAATGGATAGTCGAAAGATAATACTATTCAAGATCTCAAAGGGCATCCTTGGACCGGAAAACGCTGCCCTGCTAGGCTCACTCGTTATCTGGAAACTCTATGAAGCCGCCATGTCACGCGCCGATACATCTGTTGACTCGCGGCAGGATTTCTACTTCTACATAGACGAGTTCCATAATTTCGCAACTAGCTCGTTCGGCGAGATCTTGAGCGAATCAAGGAAGTATCGTCTCTGCATGACATTTGCGAACCAATATCTCAGCCAGTTTCCGGGAGACGTTAAAGCAACCGTATTCGGAAACATCGCAAACCTTATCAGCTTTCGCGTCGGAGCGGAGGATGCTGTTACAATTGGCAACGAATTTAAGCCACGCTTTACTGCAGATGATATGCCCAACCTGCCCCTGCGTGCATTCTACGCGAAGATGAGCGTTGATGGCGAGGTGCAGGAGGCCTTCTCAGGGCGCACCCTCGATCTTCCTGCACCCAGCAACGCACAGCAGAACGTTAAAGAGATCATAGAACTCTCGCGCCGCAAATACTCTATCCCTATAGCTCATGCCGAGGAGCTGCTCGCACTTTCTGAGATAATGTCTCCGCGCTCCATGGGTGAAGGGTAGTTACGCCAGAAACGCAGCGCCGTAAGCGCACCTTTATGGCTCCCATCGCCTAACCTACACCGGCGTTCTATTTTAACCAGTTGCGCGTCCGCAATGCGCAGCGAAATGCCTGCGAGAGGAATCTATAGTAAGGGTAGGTCAACTTTTGGCGCCTTCTGTTTGGAACTAGCAGCATGCATACCGTCGCACTCTTTGGAGCAGGAAAGATCGGAGAGGCCATCTCGGCTCTTCTCGGCTCGTCAGGCCGTTATACCATCAGGGTGTGCGACGGCAGCCTTGCGCGCGCGCAATTGGTTGCCAAGGGCTGGGGTGCCTGCGAAGCGCATCAACTACAGCTCTCAGATCCAGCAGCTCTAAAGCAGCTTCTTAGTGGTTGCTCCCTTGTAATCAGCGCGCTTCCATTCTCGTGCAATAAAACGGTTGCACAGGCCGCTGCTGATCTCGGTATTCATTACGCCGATCTGACCGAGGACGTTGATGCCTCGCACTTTATCGCCAAGTTATCGACTAATTCTAACTCATGCTTTATCCCACAGTGTGGAATAGCACCCGGCTTTATCAGTATCGCTGCTGCGCACCTCGCCAAGCTCTTCGATACCCTCGACACCCTGAAGATGCGGGTCGGAGCGCTCCCCATCTATCCAACCAATCGCCTTAAATACAACCTGACCTGGTCAACCGACGGACTTATTAACGAGTACTGCAATCCCTGCGAAGTTATTCAGGATGGAAAGATGCTCATGGTTCCGCCCCTTGAGGGATACGAACACTTCTCACTCGATGGAGATGAGTACGAGACCTTTCACACATCAGGGGGGCTTGGCACGCTCTGCCAAACCTTAAAAGGAAAGGTGCGCGAGCTTAACTACAAAACCATTCGCTATCCTGGACACAGAGATCTGATGGCGTTTCTCCTCGAAGATCTTAGATTTCATGACGACCGCGACACTTTGAAAAAAATTCTGGAACGGAGCCTTTCAACCACCTCTCAGGACAAGTGTATGATCCTGGTCGAGGCAACCGGCATCGATGGTGGTCGATTCCGCCAGAAGACCTATGCCAGCACCGTCTACAACCAGATCATCGCCGGACGACACTTCGGCGCGATCCAAGCGACCACCGCTGCTGGCATCTGTGGTGTAATTGATCTCTTACTGGAGGGGCGCTTTAAAGGAAGAACTGGCCTAATCAAAGCCGAAGATATCTCCCTAACAGATTTTCTTAATAACGAATTCGGAAAGATCTTCCGCGACGATAAAGCTTTACAGGGGATCTCCTAAACAACTACCCCCTATCCCAACACCCTGGCTATCTTGTCCAGCGCAAAATCAAGATCTTGGCGTGAGATTACAAGGGGCGGAGCAAATCTAATGGTCTGTGTGCGGGTATCCTTGCAAAGCACCCCTTCGTACTTAAGCTTCTTACAAAAATCCTTCGCAGTACCGTCTGCTGGATTGATATCGATGCCGATCATTAGTCCACGTCCTCGCACCTCTTTTATAGTGCGGGAGTTTATAGCTTTGAGTCGCTCAATAAAATAAGCACCCTGCTCTGCTGCGTTCTCGTGCGGCTTCTCTTCATTTATAATCGCAATAACCTCGCGAGCTATCGCGCAGGCAAACGGATTCCCACCGAAGGTGCTGCCGTGAGTTCCAGGGGTAAAGACCTGCATAATGTTGCGGTTGGCTGCGATGCAGGAGATCGGGATAATTCCCCCTCCAAGCGACTTGCCGAGGATGTAGATGTCCGGATGAACCTCTTCGTGCTCACACGCAAAAACCTTACCGGTACGGCATAGTCCAGTTTGAATCTCATCTGCAACCATCAGGACGTTTTTACGGGTGCAGATCTCTCGAAGCTGTCGAATAAACCCGTCTGGCGGAATAATAATGCCCCCCTCTCCAAGGATCGGTTCAAAGATAACTCCCGCAGTGTTTTCGTTTATGGCCTCCTCAACGGCACTCGCATTGCCGTAGTCGAGTATCTTAAACCCCCCGGCGAATGGCCCAAACCCACGCTGGCTATCAGCAGAGGAGCTAAAACCAACTATAGTTGTCGTTCGTCCGTGAAAGTTATTTTTAAACACAACTATCTCGGCATGGTTCTCTTGGATGCCCTTTACCTCGTAGCCCCACTTACGCACAGCTTTAACAGCGGTCTCGACAGCCTCCGCTCCTGAGTTCATGAGGAGCACCTTATCCATGCCGCACAGCTGCGCCAACTCCTTACAGAGATGGGCTACTGGCTCGGCATAAAAGGCGCGGCTGACAAGGGTTAGTGTATCAAGCTGTTGATGCGCCACCTTTGTAATGCGCGCATTACAGTGCCCAAAGTTAATTGCGCTATAAGCACTTAAAAGATCGATGTAACGCTTACCATCAACATCCTCAACCCAGGCCCCATTACCGGATCTTATCACTACCTCAATCGGGGCATAGTTCTGCGCCGAGTAGGTTTCAGTCATCTCAATTAGCTCTTTGTAATACATAGCAATCGTTACTGCTTATTTAAAACTTCGCAAATCCTGGATAACGTGGGAAAGGAATTACATCACGGACATTCTGCATCCCGGTGATGTACATTAGGAGTCGTTCAAAACCCAATCCGAAACCAGAATGTGGGACCGTTCCGAATTTTCTTAGATCGAGGTACCACCAATACGATGCCTCATCGAGTCCCATAGCACGTATCTTTTGCAGCAACACATCGTGTCGCTCCTCCCTCTGCGAGCCTCCAATGATCTCTCCTAGCCGCGGTACAAGCACATCCATGGCACGCACAGTTTTTTCATCCTGATTGAGGCGCATGTAGAAGGCCTTTATATCCTTCGGATAGTTCGCAACTATAACTGGCCCCCGCACATGCTCGTCTGTTAGGAAACGCTCGTGCTCAGACTGCAGATCGATGCCCCACGAAACTGGGTACTCAAAGACCTTGCCACTACTCTGAAGAA
>Ga0114969_10004811_pt1 | contig 10640 bp, 12 predicted proteins | sample M_130807_MF_Meta_FD_87316 | JGI IMG/M metagenome (GOLD analysis project Ga0114969, IMG submission 87316) | Freshwater microbial communities from Lake Montjoie, Canada to study carbon cycling - M_130807_MF_MetaG | ecosystem: Environmental > Aquatic > Freshwater > Lake | place: Lake Montjoie...
AACAATAAAATCATTTTTAAAATTATTATTAAAAAACAAAGGAGAAAGACTTAAAATCTGAGAATAATTACTTTCTTTTCTATGGTTTGGTACCATTAAAAAGAAAAAAAGCTCACATCTAATCCACCAAGTAATAATATTTGCTAAATATGAATCATCTGTAGACGATAATTCAAAATGAACATGAAAACTACATCTTCGATCTGATTTAATTTTATTATATTTTCTTACAGCACTTATTACATTTTTTAATTTTTTTAAATCTCCAAATCCTTTTAAAATTGGTGTGCATATTTCAAACCCACAACTAGAATCAGGCTTAACTAACCAATAATTATTGTTAACAGTAGTATGCCAATTACAAACATGGATTTTCTCATTTAACTCATTCTTTAAAATTTCTGCTATATCAAACATTCCAGAAGGCAAAAAATCACCTTCTGGAAGCTTATTGTCCATAGAGTTAAACTCAAGCTCAACACCAAACCTTCTTTTTAGCATTCAATTTCCGAAGAATCATCAGAAATATCACTTACTTCCAAATCTTCAGGGTTAGTACTTTCAATACAATTCATAAATGGTTCTAAATACTTCTCTACTTCTTCTTTATTCTTTGCATCTATAATTGCAGGACAATCATAAAGAAGCTGAAGTGGAACATCATTCCTTTCATTGCTGCTTTTAAACTTATATTCTTCCCCATTTGAATAATCCTTGTTTACAATAAAATTACCAGCACCAGCAGCCGAAATCCTGTCAGCATCTAGTAATGCACCAAGTAAACCACCAATAGGATTAATTCCTTTTTCAAAATACAAAGGAATATTCTCAACATCAACATATGGTCTATAAGCACGATTTTTCTTATTACTAACCTTTAGATTGATTCCAATAAACTTCTTTCTGCTTCCAGATAATTTTACTTCTAACTTTCTTTGACTTTGTGTTCGCAAAATCAATGAAGCATAATAAGTAAGGGCAGTTCCTCCACCAGCTTTGGCTTCATTTGGACCATAGCCATAATTCATACCAATCTTTTCTCTAGTTTGATTCATTACAATTAAACTAGCATCAGATTCCTCTAGAATTGTATTCAGCTTACGAAATTCCTTAGAGCAAATCTTTGCTCTTTCACCAGGCTGTTCATTTGCCCCAACTATTTCTTTAAATTGGGTTTTAGTATATTTTTCTGGTAAATTAATTTCTCTGAATTCTCTAGCACTTGGAGACACTGAAATAGAATCATAAACAATTACAATTGGCTTATCTTTATATTCTTCATGTTTTCTTATGTGCTCAATTGTTTTATGTATTTTCATAAAGCAATCTTCAAGCGTTTCTGGAGTAAATCTAACAATTTTGTTTACATCTACATGTGATACTCTAGACATAAAATCAGGGTTAACAGCGTTTTCCGTATCTAAAAGTACAGGTACTCCGCCTAGCTTTTGACAACCATAAAGAATGTTAGCTCCAAGTAAACTTTTAGAGCTTGCACTAGGTCCATATATTTCAGTTAATCTTCCACTTGGTATGCCACCATTTATAAATTTTCCAGAACAAGAATAATTAATTGATAGATTTCCCGTATCAACAAAATACTTTGCAGCATCAAGATTTCCAAGTATTTCTCCGCCAACTTCTTCTTTTAATGATTCGAAAATATCAAATTCATTTAAAGCGTTCTTCTTTGATCTTCCCATTGTGCTCTCCATATAAATAAACAAATATTAAAAAAAAATAGTCCTACCGCTAAAAAGTTATAGTGGTAGGACTAATAAAAATATTAAAGGCTTTGAAAACTCTTTAGAAAGTCTTCATCAACCATTCCAGCTAATTCAGGATCAATATCTGCCTTAGTCTTAACCTCTTCTTTTGGAGATTTAGTCACAGGCTGTGACTCCTTTTTTGCTGTATAAGAAACTGGCTCATCGTCTTCATCGCCAATATTAGGATTAACAAACTTCCTAACTTCTACTTCCAGTTCTTCTCTAGCTGGGATCTTTCTACATTCAGAAAGATCATGAATGCTATGAAGCCACTTTTTAAGCTCTTCTGTTGTTCCAGCAGGACATGGATCAAGGAAGATAGAATGATCATAATTAGGATATTCAGCACCGCCACTTCCACGAACAACTTTTTTGATTAATTTAAAATCTCTTCCTTTGAAAGGATCAGTAACATCACCCAATGCTGCCTTTCCAATCATTTCACTACCACGGATAGATTCAAGAATTAAAGTTTGAACAGTTTTGCCTATAGCAAGAATTTTTGGCCCAACATTCTTATCTATAGCACCAGTTTTTGGATTATTTTCAGATCTTACAATTGCATTCCAAAAATATCTTTCTACAGGTTTTAAACTTCTTGCTTTATTTTCAATCTTTGATCTTTCGTTAATATCACCAGTAATCTTAGCTTCTTGCCAAAGTGCATTGTATTTCTTGCAGCATGGACACTCGCCTCTGCTAGAATCTACAACCCACTTGCCCTCAACAATAGTCCTTGTGCAATGAAGACTCTTACCGTTAATATAATGGATTCTAGTAGAGCAAAATAAATCCTTGCCCTTTATTTTTGGCAACAAACGAATGTTGACAAATCCTTCTTTGTCAGGCATTTTAATATAAGTCTCGCCAAGACCAGTATTGGTCTTGTTAAGCCTATCGGCCTCTTTGTTAATTTCTGTTAAATTCAAAGGCTCGAAAGACAATTCTGACATGGTAAATCTCTCTTTCTATGAAACTAGTGGTTTTATGAGTCATCAAAAGCATTATTTGATGACAAGGTTTATAGTAACATAGATGTTTTTACAAATCAAGTCTTTTATTCAATCTATTCTAAAATATTTTCTTGAGTATTTTTTTTAATTTCTTCTTTTCTTAAAGCTTCTTCTTTTTCCATTTGATTCTGTATTTCTTCTAATTGTTTTAAATTATATTCTATTTTTTCCATTTTCGACTGCAATTCTAAATCTTTCTTTTTATTTTCATCTTTCTGCAAAGCTTTATCTCTCCTTCTTTCTTCTAATGCTTTTTCACGGAGCAATTGCACTTTTGCTCTCGATTTTTTTTGTCTTTCTTTTCTTTTAATAAACTTCTTATGTTCTTTCGACATTTTATCCCCTTCGTAAATCTGGCATATCAACACCTTTTGACCCCGACCAATTCAAAACATCTTCTTTTAATACTTCAGCATTTTCATTAATTAGATTAATTGTATCATTAATAAAATATTCATCTGTAACCTCGACTTCCCTTCCTAAATCATCTATTGTACATAAAATCATTCCAATCCCGTTATTAGCAAGTTTTTCTCTATAAACGCTATACACTTTGTTAGGTGTGAAACGCAAAGGCTTACCTTTTAAATAACTGGTGTCGCTAGGAACGAATATCATTTTTCTAATTGGCTTTGAATTTTTCAGTGATTTAGAAGGTACAGCAGGAACAGCAGCTAGTATTTGTGGTGGCTTTAACTGCGAAGTTACCACAATATTATTATTAACTTCTGATTCTTGCTTACAAGAAATAAGATTAGATTCTTCAATTTCTTGAACAACTATTGTTTCACCTGAAAATCCAAATTTTTTATTTTTAATTAAAATATTATTCTTAGATTGTTTATAAGATATCTTTTTCTTTACTAATTCAAAAACTTCAACATCAAAAACAAAAACATCTCTTCTAGCAAGCTGGGTTAAAATCATTGATGCAAGCTTTTCCAAAGAAACTTCTTCAAATATATTTCCTAAATTTTTTGTGTATGATAAAACATTACTTTTATCATAATCTATTCCACTTTCCAAACATTCATAATACTTAAAAACTATTTCAAATGCCATTTTCTAATTCTTTCTCAAAATTATTGCTTCATTTCTTTTGTTGTACTTTTCAAATTTAATATTTCTCAAATCACAATAATTATTAACATGTTTTTCAAAATCTTTATCTAAATCAATTATATTATCAAATATTAAATTTTGCAATTCATTAAAATCAACAAATAATGATAATATTTTATTGATGTTTTTATCAATGTAATCTTTATCATTAATAAAAAGCAATTTAACTTTATTTTCTTTTATAGAATTTAAAAAATCATCATGAACAATCGAATAGTGTTTTTGTGCAAAATTAAATTTCAATAAATTATTTCTAGTTAATCTTAATAATTTATTATTTTTATTATTATCATAAATATAAACATTTTTAATGTTTTTGTTACCTGTTAAATACATTCCTAAATTATAACCACCGCATAATCCAATTTGTGCTACTTCTGTAATTTCTAAGCTATTTTTGCCGAGGAAATAATAAAAAGGAAAATTTCTTTTGTCGTTAACAAACATAGAGTTTTTAACTGCTTCGCTTTCAAATATAAATCTATCAATTAGAAAATTACAATTGAATAAAGAATTATTAAAAATTTCATATTTTTTATTACTTATTAAAAACATATATATTATTATAGATAAGCTAAACAAAGGTTAGAATGATTAATCATATAAAGTTTGTTTGCTTAGAAGAAATTAAAAAAGAGTTTGATCAAAATCATCTCTTATATTTAAAAATTAATTTGACAATAAAATAAAAGGAAAACCATGAAGCCATTTTTAGATCCTAGATTGTATGTAAACAAAACAACTCATAAAGGATGGGGAGTTTTTACTAAAGAAAAGATTGAAAAAGGAACAATTACCGAAGTTTTCGTATCAGCAAAATTAAGATATGAAGATATGGAAAAAGAAACAGAAAATGTACGAATTTATGTGTACTCATCAAAGCCATACTCTTCTCTTGGCACTGCCTTTGGTCCTTATTACAATCATTCGCCAAAAGCAAATGTAGATCTTCATAAATCAAAAGAAGGACTTTCAGTTTTTCATGCAAATAGAGATATTGAAGCAAATGAAGAAATATGCATGAGCTATGGAAAATTCAAAGGTTGGGACGAACCAGAAGAAAAAATAGTTTTTAATGTTAAAAAAATAAAAGATTATATTTACATAGATAAAAGATTATATTTAGACTACAATAATAATCCAATTAGTAAAAAATTAAAAAGAATTGATCACTATATAAAAAAAACATCAAATGATAATTTGGTTTACAATGTATTTGCAAAACAAAATATCAAAAAAAATACTACTATAGAAATCACAAAGTGCTTAATTTATAATAAAAGTAAAGTTGTAGAAAAAAATACTTTATCAAAGCTTTTTTTCTACAATAAAAATAAAATTATTTTACCTTTTGGATTTTCAAATTTATATGAAGTAAAAAATAAAAATTTCAATGTTGACATCATTCTTCTTGAAGATGATAGATTAAAGTTTATTACTAATAAAGATATTAATAAAAATGAAAAACTTATAATTAAATCAAAGAAATTTTAAGATAATTAATTTCTATCAGTTAGAAAATTGCAATTAAACAAAGAATAATTAAAAGCTTCATAAAGTATATATATTATAAATAAACTGTAACAAAGGTTAAAATAATTAATAATATTAAGCCTACCTCTATAAAAGAAATAAAAAAAAATTCTTTGTATTTTGACATAGGAGCAAATGTAGGCAAATGGTCTTTAAAAAATATTAAAAGATGTGAAAAAATCATTGCTGTAGAACCATCCAGAAAAACTTTTGAAGTATTAATTAAAAATTGTGAAGAAAAAAACATTATATGTTTAAATTATGCAGTAAGTAATGAAAACAAAGAAGAAATTGATTTTTATGAATGTAAGAATTGTACGCAAATATCAACAATAAATAAAAACTGGTTATGTTCAAAAGAATCTAGGTTTTATGGGATGGAACATACTAAAACCTCTTGTAAGACTATAAGCTTAGATAATCTTATAATAAAATACGGAGTCCCAGATTTAATTAAAATAGATGTAGAAGGAGCAGAAGATTTAGCAATTTCATCTTTGACAAAAAAAGTAGAAACTTTATGTTTTGAATGGGCACAAGAATTTCCACTTGTAACAAAAAATAGCATTGATTGTTTAATTAAAATTGGATTTACTAAATTTTACATTCAAGAAGGTGACGCTTGTAATTTTACACCAAAAGAAGAAAAATACACAAATGATTTAGATTTTATAGAAAATGAATTAAAAATAGATAGAACAAAAATAAACAAAAGAAACCAGACAATTCGTGCTTGGGGGATGATTTGGGCTAAGTAATCAAATCAATTTATTAATTAAGATTTTCTAATTCTCCAATAACTCCACCAAGAGTTTGATCAAAATCATCTCTTGGTTTCAAAAATTCATTTGATAATTTATCCATTTCTTTTCGTAGCATATGCCCACGATTATGAGCATCTTCCCTTCCTGAATTTAATGATTGTAAATGATGATAAAGTATATCTTTTATATGTTTTGATTCTATTAAAGCCTTTTTATATTTTTGCACTTCGTCAGATCCTTTAGCGAATAACTCAGCAGATTTATCGCTTTTACCCTCTTCTTTACATTTCTTAAATTCATTTATAAATGATAATTCAGTTTTTTGTTCAATCAAAGAGCAAATTCTTTGTGCGTTTGCCAAACAACGACCTATGTAATCAATTTTGCCAGAAATTCTTTCAAAGAAAATATTAATAGTTGCATCTGTAAATTTTAAATCATCTGGATTAATTTCTACTACCAATTCTCCAACTTTAACTGTAAAAGCATTACTCATTTTTTTCCTCTGGCTTTCTATTTTTTTCTTTTAAATTACTAGAATCTATATTAGTCATTTGAGATCTTTTTGCCTGAACATCGTTCATGGTTATTCTATACTTGGTTTCTGTGCATTCATACATAGAAAGAGTATTATAATTAAAATTAACATGAAAATGAAATCGACTTTTGCCATTTCTATGCTTGATAATAAATATCCTTCCTACGCTACCATCTTTTTCTTCATTAGTTTGATTAATACTCCACAAACCATCTAAAGGCTTGAATTGATCAAAACTACCACCGATATTGCCCTCATCAATAAAGCCACCACTATCTATTTCGGCAGCAGATTTACTTGGCTGAATACAAGTAACACAGCAAAACTCATGCTCCATTGCTAATCCACGCAAGTCTCGCATGATCCTATATTTAGATTCCCAGCTTGGGATATTAGGAGTATCTTTCATTTCACCAACATAATCTATTATCACCATATCTGGCTTATAACCATAAAGTTGAAGCTGAGAAATAAAAGCACGAATATCATTTACATCAATACTTCCAGATGCAAACTGTTTTACAACTAACAAATTTTTATCTTCGGCATTTTTAACATGCAAATTCATTAAACTTACAATTTCTTCTTTGTTATTAAGTAAGAAATTAAAAGGCTTTTCTGAAAATTGACTTGTAAACCTTTGGCAAATACCAACCCAATCCATTTCTATGGTAATATAAAGAACTTTTTTATTATTCTTTACATTTTCAACAGCAGCTTTTACTAAAGCAAGCGACTTACCTTTGCCAGGCAAGCCAATCCATGAATAAATTTCACCCCTTTGCAATCCACCGCCAGCAAGTGCATTATCAATCTTAGGAAAACCACTTGTAAATTTTTCTTTTGGATTATTATTCTCAACAAGTTTTGCGAAAAACATTTCTAAATTGACGAAATATTCAAATCCAATATCAAAGTTCTTGTTAACCAACATAGCTTTATGTATATTTTCATAAATATTAGCCCAAACATCATCACTCTCAGAATTATTTCTTAATTCTTTATGTGCTTTTTCAATCGCAACTTTTAAAGCTTGTATTTTGGCAAAAAAAGTAATCTTATCCAACAAAACTTCTCTTGAAGATATCTCAGGAACAAAAAACTCCTGAATATTCTCAAGTTCATTTTTATAATAATTTCTTACTGCTTCATCTCTACTTTTTACTTTATCTGCAAGTGCTTGTTCAATAACAAACATTTCTACTTTTACTTTATATTTTTCAAAATAATCCAAACAAATCTTTATGATTTCAGAATGACATTCATTAGAAAAATATTCAGGCAGAACCAATGATCTTGCCTGAACTAAAAAATAAGTGTCTGTCAAAATTAAACCAACTATTCTTCTTTGGAAATTATCATCCCAAGAATATTTTGGTTTTTTGGCAACATCTGGATTAACGAGAGATTCAACAATCTCTTCTGTTTCTTTATTTTCTTCCATGCTACTTATATTGCATGAAAATTTTATTTAATCAAGATCAAAATCTAAATTCCAATAGAATTGTTTCCACCAAGATAATCAAAGTCAGATAAACTTACTTGGCCAGAACGAAGAGGCCTTTCTTTTGAAATCTTTTTTCCAATTGATCTTTGTGCATTCCATAAAATCTGCTTGGCATAAGTATCAAACTTAGTATCCATAATTAAATCAGAATCTTTTCTTGGTCTTAATTTCTTTGGCACAGCCATCCTTGCAAGTCTATCCAAAATCTTTTCTTCAGGTGGCCCAAACAACTGTCTGTTAGCACCATGCTTAGTTCTGTTAAGCCATAATTTAAATATCTTTTCTAAGTTTTTTAAAATTGCTTTATTTTTAGTATTGCTCCTTATACTATCAAAACAAGATTCAATATAACATTGTCTCTTGTAATATGAGCCTGCTCTCAAAACAGATATCATAAGTTCTTGCTGAAAATCTTCGATTTCATAATCATGATTGTTATTTAAATTCTTCCTGTCAAGTTGCCAAGAAGCATAGTAGCAAAGTTTACCAAATTTTTTATTTAAAGCTTCATATTCTTTTTCGGTAACTGGAAAAGTCTTAGATATTAAATTCATATATTATTATAACAATTTCAATCTGCAGATTAAACTACATCCTTTCTTTTAAAGTCTAACATTTCATTTAAGTTCTTTCCTATTTTCAACGAAGTACGCAATTTCAAACTCGGAAGCAAAAAGCTATCTGACTCCAAGATAGCTTTTATCCCAGCATACAAACTAAAAAAATTATCTTTGGCTACAGAAATGCCATAACCATCATGAATAGAAAACACTATTCTTGCTTCTTTCTTATTCAAACCATCATATAAATTGATCAATTTTTCCAAACACAATAAAGCAGCAGGAGATTGAATAACAAAATTTCTGGCTTTGTGAAAGTTATCATTGAAAATTCTGGTTCTTGAAAATAAGTCTTTGACATACCCATTGTTTCTTGCTTCATCTTGTGCATTGTCCGAAAATTCAAAAGCATCAGGAAAAACTTTCCTAAGTCTGCTTATTAATTCTTTTGCTGTGCTTTCAGAAACACTAAGCTGATCAGATAAAGATAAATGTGCTTGGCCATATATAATTGGTAAGAATATTTTTTTAGCAATACTTCTGGAATTTTTGTTTTCTCCGCCAATTACAATCTTATATACTTCTTCATAAAAATCCTTTCCAGATTCTAATATTTTTATTAAATTCTTATCTTTGCAAATTTCTGCTAATACAGATACTTCCATATTTTTATAATCAAATATCATAAAAACATTATGCGGAAAAACTGGTCTTAAATTACCTTTTATTTCTGGTCCTAAAGAATGAGGGTTGTAAGACTTCCTATGGTTCATTTGGCAAGATAATCTACCATTTTCCTGACCCTAAATCTTATAAAATGGATAAACCTTTACTTCTTCCTCGAAATCAATCAGATAGTTGTTCTCTATGTAAGGCAATACTTCAGCTATAAGCCTTCCATAAATCGTTTTATAGAGGTTATTTTTATCATTAGACAAAAGACTCACTACTTCAGAGAAAGTGGCTATTAAATCATTCCTAGAGCTTATTTTGACATCTCTTTTGCCATTGTAAGAAAAAAACCATTGAAGATCATAAAAAGATGATTCAAAAAAAGAAGCTTTAACTTTGTTTGATAAAATGTAAGAGAAAAATGGTTTTGAGTTGAAACAAATAACCTTTTTGTCTTTTCCAAATATTGTGTCTTTTAAAAACTTACAATATAAACCTGTGTTATACTTTGTAAAACTTAAATCTACTTGTGATCCTTTGATACCAAAAATACTTAAAGTAGGTGAATTTAAATTGTGTGTGTGATCATAATCTAAATCATTATTTATAGAAAAAAAACTAAATGGTTCCTTTTCTACAAACTGCATTAACTGTTTCAGAATATCTAATTCTGTATTCATTGTTTTAATCTTATCAAAACAATTATCCTTTTCCAATGTTTTCTTTTTGTTTTGTTTTAAGTTTCTTAGTTTACATAACGGGGGGCGGTTCCAAGATAAACCAAAAAAATATATAAATACTTAAATAGTAAGTACTTATATTAGGTTTCCTTAGAATTAGCTAACTAAGTGTTCTTAAGAACACCGAAGCTTCTAGAATGCATCAAAATGCTTAGTGCTTGTTATTAATGTGTTAATCTAACTTAAGTTGTTTGTTAAGATTTTATTCTTAACTGCTTCCGCCTTATTGATGCCAACTTAAGTAACTCATAAACACAACCGTTCTTCTTGAGATCCCGTATTTCTCGAAGGTTCAGAGCAGGTAGAGTGTTAATCCTTCTGCCACGGTTTGTTTTTTTGTATTTCTTTTGAAATACTTCCTATTAATTCTTTTTAAGCGAGCACAGGCTTTGAATCTATAGGAAATCTATTAATTTAAAAGA
>Ga0114969_10004812_pt1 | contig 10638 bp, 5 predicted proteins | sample M_130807_MF_Meta_FD_87316 | JGI IMG/M metagenome (GOLD analysis project Ga0114969, IMG submission 87316) | Freshwater microbial communities from Lake Montjoie, Canada to study carbon cycling - M_130807_MF_MetaG | ecosystem: Environmental > Aquatic > Freshwater > Lake | place: Lake Montjoie...
GCTCAGGCCATCAAGAATCCGGGTTCCCGACAGACCCGCGGCATCAAGGCACTCCGTGCCCGTGCCCGCATCGCGCTGACCGGCACGCCGGTCGAGAACCGACTTGGCGACCTGTGGTCCCTGTTCGATTTTCTCAATCCGGGACTTCTCGGGACGAGCGCCGAGTTCGGTCGCTACGTGAAGACACTGCAAAGTGCCGACCGACCGGACTTCGGCCCGCTCCGGAACCTTGTCCGACCGTATCTCCTGCGCCGTCTCAAGACCGACCGCCGCATCCTGCCCGATCTACCCGAGAAGACGGAGCTGACGGCCTGGTGCCCGCTCGCGAAGCGGCAGGCAGTCCTGTACCAACGCAGTGTCGACGAGTTGGCCGGAAAACTCGAGGCCGTGGACGGCGACAACATCCAGCGCCGGGGTCTGGTGCTGGCGTTCCTGATGCGTCTCAAACAGATCTGTAACCATCCCGGCCATTGGCTCGGCGACGGCTCGTTCCTGCCGGAAGACAGCGGCAAATTCCAGCGACTCTCGGAACTGGGCGAGGAAATCGCCTCGCGTCAGGAGCGGGTTCTGGTCTTCACCCAATTCCGGGAAATGACCGGCCCGTTGGCCGCCCATCTCCGCGCCGTTTTCGGCCGGCCCGGACTCGTTCTGGATGGCTCCACCCCGGTTCGCGAGCGACAACGATTGGTCGCGTCGTTCCAACGGGAGGACGGTCCGCCATTTTTCGTGCTGTCGCTCAAGGCGGGTGGTACCGGCCTCAACCTCACCGCCGCCAGCCATGTGATCCACTTCGACCGCTGGTGGAATCCCGCCGTCGAGAACCAAGCTACCGACCGTGCGTTCCGGATCGGCCAGAAACGGAACGTGCTGGTCCACAAGTTCGCCTGCCGCGGAACGGTCGAGGAAAAAATCGACGAATTGCTGGCCGCCAAGCGCGAACTCGCCGACTCCGTGCTTGGTTCCGGCGGTGGACCGGAGAAACTGCTCACCGAAATGTCCGATGCCGAACTCATCGGTTTCGTGAGCCTCAATCTCCACTCCACCGCGGCCGACTGATTCCCGGCCGCCGCTGCATCATGTCCCGGTATCATTTCGCTCCCTACGTTCCCGTGGCCCGACGCCGGCTTCTTGCCGAGGCGGCCGCCAAGAAGTTGGCCAGGAAGTCCGGGCGCCCCACCGCCCCGGTCCGCATCCATGGCCGTGCGATCGCCACGACGTTCTGGGGCAAGGCTTGGTGCGACAACCTCGAGGCCTACAGCGACTACGCCAACCGACTGCCCCGGGGTCGGACTTATGTCCGCAACGGCTCGGTCGTCGACCTGCAGATCGCCGAGGGACGGGTCGAAGCGTTGGTCCAGGGTTCCAGCCTCTACAAGATCGCAGTCGCCTTCGCGCCCCTGTCGAAAACGCGATGGGAAGCGTTCAAGAAACGCACCGCCGGCCGGGTCACCAACCTTCTGGACCTCCTCCAGGGCCGCCTCTCCAGGGAGATCCTGGCGGACATGACCACCCCGGGCACCGGTCTCTTCCCCGCACCCGGCGAAATCAAGCTGGGTTGTTCGTGCCCGGACTGGGCCACCCTGTGCAAACACGTCGCTGCCGTGCTCTATGGAGTGGGCACGCGTCTGGACGAGAATCCCGAACTGTTTTTCACGCTGCGCGGCGTGAACGTCGGCGAGTTGGTCTCCAGCGCCACCGCCGAAGCCACCGCCCCCCTGTCGTCCGACACCGCGGGAGCCGATGCGTTGGCGGGAGCCGATCTGGCGGCCCTGTTCGGCGTTGATCTCGACGCGGGCCCTGCCGTCGCCCCGACCTCACCGGCACCGGATCGCGCCTCCCAACCCGTCCGGAAGTCCCGCCGCACACCGGCAAAGGCCGAGGCGAAGCCGAAGGCGGGCAAGAAGGCAAAAGTGTCGCCGCACCTGTCCGGCGCGTCAAAAGTCCGCCGGCCCGTGGCAAAAGCTTTGGCATCCGCGACGAAACCGTCCAAGCGACGGCGTCGATAGACGCGGCGACGGGTCTTGCCCATTGCTCCCGCGCCTTTCCCGCCCGGCGCCGGCATGGGCCATCGCGTCCGCGATCGCCAGCAAGTGTCCGGCTGGCCGCGAACGGGCGGTGTCCGCGCGCCGTTGCGCGTTCCGTTCGGCGACCATGTCGACCCGGGACCCAGGGTCCTTGCCGCGGATCCCGGACGGCCCATTCCCTCCTGTCCCCATCCAGTCTTCATCCCGTCCGATGCCCTTGCCCCGACGGCCTGCCGGCTCGGGGAATCCGGGATCTGATTCCGGGCTTTCTCCGGCCATCCCCGCCGGGGTACCAATGGGACCCATGGCCCGCCTCGTGTTCGACATCGAAACCTCGGCTCTCCCGCTCGAAAACTTCGACGCGACCCAGCTCGAGTACCTGTTCCGCGAGGCGGAACGCCAACCGGACGACACGGCCAAGGCTCTCAAACGCGCGGATATCCAGCAGCAGTTCAGCCTTTGGCCCTTCACCGCCCAGGTCGTCTGCGTCGCCATGGTCAATGCCGACACCGGCCGCGGCCAGGTGTTGTACCAGTCGGACGATTTCGAGGAGGAACCCGGCGCCGCCGCCGGTGCCGTCGAGTTCGCTCCCCAGGTGGACGAGGCGGAACTGTTGACCGCGTTCTGGGACGTCGCGCGTCGCTACGATGCGATCGTGTCGTTCAACGGCCGGGGTTTCGACGTCCCGTTCCTCTACCTGCGGTCGGCGCTGTTGAACGTCCCGATCAGCCGCAAGGACTGGCTCGGTTACCGGTTCCAGACCGAGCCGCACTGCGATCTGGCGGAGCAGTTCACTTTCTACAACGTCAGCGGCCGCGAGGGCGCGGCGCGCCGGTTCAACCTCGATTTCTACTGCAAGGCATTCGGCATCCCGTCGCCCAAAGCCGAGGGAATCTCCGGCCGGGACATCAACGACCTGCTGGCCGAGGGCCGGCATCGCGACATCGCCGAATACTGCCTCCGCGACGTCCGCGCGACCGTCGAGTTGTACAAGGTCTGGCGGGACCGGTTGGCGGGGGTCAAGTAGGCCGGAAGTCCCCTGCGGATGCCCGAATCGGGGTGCCGACGAAGCAACCGGGGTTTGATTTCGGTCAAATGCGGGTGTGCGCCGACCGTCTATGTTGCCAACGATGAAAGCCGAATCCCGTATGAAGCGAACTTGGTTCCGGGGCATGGCCCGGTTTTTGGGGTGCGGCTTGGTTGCCGTCGCCGCGTGTGCCCGTGCGGATTTCCAGGGTGCCACGCACCTGATGCCGTTCGACGAGGAAACCCTGGCCTACAGCAAGTCGCCCGACACGAGTTCGGTGGCCCGGTTGCAGAAGCGGATCGACGCGGGGGAGGTGACGCTGAAGAAGGACGCGCGGTTCGGCTACCTGCTGTCGGTGCTGGAGGCGCTGGGGGTGCCGCGCGCCTCGCAGATGCTGGTGTTCTCGAAGACCTCCTTCCAGCGGGACCGCATCGCGCCCTCGACGCCCCGGGCCCTGTACTACAACGACGGGGTCTACATCGGGTACGTGGCGGGGTCGCCGTTGCTCGAGGTGTCGGCGGTGGACGCGAAGCTGGGGGCGGTCTTCTACACGATGGAGCAGAAGGAAACCGCGAAGCCGCGGTTCGTGCGGACCGACAACTGCACCGAATGCCATGCGTCGGCGAAGACCATGGGCGTTCCCGGTCATCTGGTGCGGTCGTTCCAGACGGACGAGAGCGGGATGGTGGACCTGTTGACGGGGGTTGATTTCGTGAACCACCGCACGGCGTTGGCGGACCGGTGGGGCGGATGGTACGTGACCGGAACCCACGGCGCGCAGTTGCACCGCGGAAACCTGATCGGGAAGGACGCCTTCGACCGGCAACTGACCCAGCCCAATCATTCGGGCAACGTCACCGATCTGGGCCGTTTCATCGACACGGGGCGCTATCCCGAGCCCGGGAGCGACATCGTGGCGTTGATGGTGATGGAGCACCAGACGCACATGCACAACTTCATCACCCGCCTGGCCTACGAGGCGAAGATCCAGCTCTCGGCCTACGGGCACGCCAATTACCTGAAGAGCGCGACGGAGGCCTTCGTGAAGTACCTGCTGTTCGCCGAGGAGGCACCCCTTGTCGCCCCGATCCGCGGGCGCGCCGATTTCGCCGCGAATTTCTCGAAGGCCGGTCCGCGGGACCGTCGCGGCCGCAGCCTGCGCGACTTCGACCTCAACACCCGGTTGTTCAAGTATCCCTGCAGTTACCTGGTGTATTCCGATTCCTTCGACGCGCTTCCCGACCCGGTGAAGGAGAAGTTGTACCGCCGCATCTACGAGATCCTGACGGGCCGGGACGATACCGACGCCTACGCGCGGCTCACGCCGTCGATGCGCCGCGAGATCCTCGAGATCCTGGCCGACACCAAGCCGAGCCTGCCGTCGTATTGGCGGCAGAGCGTGCGGGAATCGGCGCGGAAGGACTGAGCCGGGCACATCGTTTCGTCGCGGGAAGCCGCCCGCTCCCAGGCCCGCGTCGTGGGTCGGCAGGACCCACGATGTCCGGCGGGGCCCGACCGGGCCGAATCGGTTTCTGCACGGTTCCCGCGGTTGGACTTCCCCGGTAGCGTCCGTACCCGTGAAGCCCGTGTCCCGTCGCCGCCTGCTGCTCGTTGCCCTGGCATCCCTCGCGAGTCCCGTTCTCCGGGGCGAGGACGAATTCGAGCTGGGCGTCCGCACCACGCCGCCCCTGCCGGCCGCCGAGCAACGGGCGAAATTCCGGTTGCCGCCCGGGTTCGAGATCCAGTTGGTGGCCCAGGAACCGGACATCCACAAGCCCATGAACCTCGCGTTCGACGCGACGGGACGGCTGTGGGCGACGACCTCCATCGAGTACCCGTTCCCGGCACCGACCAACCGGGTGGGCCGCGACCGGCTGATGATCTTCGAGGACTTCGGTCCGGACGGACGGGCGCGGAAGGTCACCCGGTTCGCCGAAGGATTGAACATCCCGATCGGCGTGTATCCGTTCCGCACCGACGACCGGCATTGGAAGGCGGTGGTCTGGTCGATCCCGGACATCTGGCTGCTGGAGGACACCGATGGCGACGGGATCGCGGACAAGAGGACCGTGTTGTACGGGCCGTTCGACCACACGCGGGACACGCACGGGAACCAGGCGTCGTTCCGGCGCGGTTTCGACGGTTGGATCCACGCGACGCATGGGTTCAACAACGACTCGCACGTGACGGCGCGCGACGGCAGCCACGTGGACCTGAACTCGGGCAACACGTACCGGATCCGTCCCGACGGTTCGCGCATCGAGCACCACACCCACGGGCAGGTGAATCCCTTCGGGTTGGCGTGGGACGCGCGGGGCAACCTGTATTCGAGCGACTGCCACAGCGCGCCGATCTACCAACTGCTCGACGGCGGCTGGTATCCGAGTTTCGGAAAGCCGCACGACGGGCTTGGGTTCGCGCCGGTAATGCTGGAACACGCGCACGGGAGCACGGCGATCGACGGGGCGTTTTACCACAACGACGATCTCTGGCCGGCCGAGTACCAGGACACGTTCCTCATCGGCAACGTCATGACCAGCCGGTTGAACCGGGACAAGATCAGCTTCGACGGATCGTCGCCCAAGGCGACGGAACAACCCGACTTCCTGACCTCGAGCGACCCGTGGTTCCGGCCGGTGGATACCGCGCTCGGTCCGGACGGGGCGCTGTACGTCGCCGACTTCTACAACCGCATCATCGGCCATTACGAGGTGCCGTTGCAGCATCCCGGGCGCGACCGCGAGCGCGGCCGGATCTGGCGTGTCGTGCACGTCGGCACGGACGGCAAGGCGCGGTTGCGGAACCCGGCGCTGGCGCAGGATCCGGAGGGACTCGTGGGCGAACTCGGTTCGCCGAACCTGACCCGGCGGCTGGGGGCGATGGCCGAGCTCGAGGACCGGTTCGGGGCCTCGGCCCGCGCGGCGGTCCGCGCGGCTTTCGCCAGACCCGCCAACGCCTTCCAGTCGGCGCACGCGCTGTGGATGCTGCAACGCCTCGGCGATCTCCGCGCGGGCGACCTCGAGGCCGCGAACGCCTCCGCCGAACCGCTCGTGCGGGTTCATGCCCAACGGGTGCAGGCGGACGTCCTCTACCGCAGTTCCCGACGCCTGGACGTCCCGGCCGAGGTGGTGGCGGCGGCGCGCCGCGCGGCCTTGGCGGGCCTGAAAGATCCGGATGCGTTGGTGCGGCGTTGCGCGGCCGAGGCCCTTGCCCGGGCCCCGGAAGGGGCGACCGCGCTGCGGCCCCTGCTCGCGCTCCTCGCCGACGTGCCCGCCATCGACACCCATCTGCGCTACGCGGTGCGGAAATCCATCCGCGACCATCTGGCGGCCGGCGGATACCTGGGGACGCTGATCGACGCCGCCGACCTGGACCCCGGGCAACGCGCGGTGGTCACGGAATTGGCGGTGGCGATCCCGGGAGAGGCGGCGGCGCGGTGGTTGCTGCGCGAATTGCCGGCCCTTTCCGACGCGACCGCCCCGACGCTGGAAGACGCGTTGCGCCACGTCGCCCGCCATGCGCCCGAGTCCGAACTGGCACGGTTGGCGTCGTTCGCCGCGTCGCGGTTCGAGAAGCGCCCTGATTTCCAGCTCATGCTGTTCCGGTCGGTGGACCAAGGCCTGCAACAACGCGGCGTGGCATTGCCGGAACCCCTGAGGGAATGGGGCGCGCGGCTCGTGTCCGGGTTGCTCGCGGGGGGCGATGCCGCCCGGGGGTGGTACAACCTGCCGCTCGAGACGGCGCCCACCGCGAATCCGTGGGACTACCAGACCCGCCGCTTTGCCGACGGCACCGTCGGACCCGTGCTCTCGAGCTTTCCCCATGGCGAGGGCCTGGCGGGCACGCTGCATTCGCCGGTGTTCGAGGCGCCCGGGGAACTGTCGTTCTGGCTCTGTGGCCACGACGGTTATCCCGACAAACCCCCGCAGCACCGGAACGTCGTGCGTCTCCGGGATGCCACGACCCGGGCCATCCTGTTCGAGGCGGCGCCGCCGCGCGACGACACCGCGCGCCGGATCGTCTGGAAACTCGGCCGGCACGCCGGGAAACAGGTCCGGTTGGAAGCCACCGACGGCGACACCGCGGGCGCGTTCGCCTGGCTTGCCCTGGGTCGCATCGAACCCGCGGTGGTACCGATGCCGAAGACCGGCCTGCGGACGTCCGTCGACCAGTTCGTCGTCGCCGCGGATCTCGCGGTGCGGTTGGGATTGGCGTCGAACGCGGGCCCGTTCCTCGCCAAGGCCCGGGAATCCGCCGGCGACTCCGGCGTCCGGGCGGCGGCGGCCCGCGCGGCGCTCGCCTTGGATCCTCCGCATGCGGCGCCGGTGCTCGGGGCGATGCTCTCGGATCCCGCGAACCCGGCGGCTTTCGTCGAACGCCTCGGCGAGATCCTCGCCCAGCACAACCATCCCGCGGCCCGGGCCGCGGTGGCCGCGGGGCTCAAGACCGCGCCCTACCGGCTGCAACTGCGCTGGGCCACGGCCCTCACCGCGAGTCGGGACGGTGCCGAGGCCTTGCTCGGCGCCCTCGAAAACGGTTCCGGCTCGCCCCGGATGTTGCAGTCGGCCGGCGCCCGAAACCGATTGCAGTCGGCGGGCCCGCGGGATTGGGAGGCGCGGGTCGCCCGGTTGATCCGGGACCTTCCTCCCGGCGACGACAGCCGCGACAAGCTTGTCTCGGCGCGCAGGAACGCCTTCGTCGCGGCGTCCCCCGCCGACGCGCGGGTGGCCGACGGCGAGCGCGTGTTCGTCCGGAATTGCGCGGCGTGCCATCGGATCGACGGCCAGGGAGGGCTGGTGGGACCGCAGTTGACCGGCATCGGCAACCGCGGCGTCGAACGCCTGTGCGAGGACATCCTCGACCCCAACCGAAACGTCGACCGCGCCTTCCGGCAGACCCTGCTCACGCTGAAATCGGGCGACACCGTGAACGGGCTCTTCCGGCGCGAGGAAGGCGCGACGCTGGTGCTGGCGAACGCGGCGGGCGTGGAGATCGCGGTTGCGAAATCCGAGGTCGGCGAGCGGAAGGAGAGCGATATGTCGCTGATGCCCGACAACTTCGCGGAAGCGATATCCGGGACCGATTTCAACCATTTGCTGGCGTTCCTCCTCGCCCATCGCGGCAAATAGGCGGGAAGTCGGCGGAGCGCCGCAGCCAAGACCACGCATGTCCCGGATCTATCTCGATTACAACGCCACCACGCCGCTCGACGCGGCGGTGCGGGCCGCGATGCAGGATGCCGAGGACCGCGCATGGGCGAACCCGTCCAGCGTGCATGCCCCGGGCCGCGCGGCGCGGGCGGTGCTCGACGACGCGAGGTACCGGTTGGCGTCGGCGTGGGGATGCCGTCCGTCCGAGGTGGTGTTCACCGGCGGCGGCACCGAGGCCAACAACCTTGCCGTGCTTGGGACGGCGCGGCTCCGCCGGGATGCCGGACGTCACCTCGTGACCACCCGGATCGAGCACCCCGCCGTGCTCCACGCCTTCCGCCATCTCGAGCGGCACGAGGGTTTCGAGGTGACCCATGTCGGCGTGGATGCTTCCGGCCGCGTGGATCCGGCGGACGTGGGCCGTGCCCTGCGACCCGACACGGTTCTGGTCTCCGTGATGGCCGCGAACAACGAGGTGGGCACGGTCCAACCCGTCGCCGAGATCGGTGCCATGTGCCGGGCGCGGGGCATCGTGTTCCACACCGACGCGGTGCAGGCGTTCGGGAAACTGCCTTTCCCGGGAATCGCCGTTTTCGGGGCCGATCTCGTGACGGTTTGCGCGCACAAATTCCACGGCCCGCGCGGTGCGGGGGCCCTCTACGTGCGCTCGCCGTTGCAGCCGCAGCCGACCCAGATCGGTGGGTCGCAGGAAAACGAACGGCGCGCGGGCACGGAAAACATCCCGGCAATCGTGGGGCTGGTGGAGGCGTTCGAACGGTTCGTTCCCAAGCCGGTGTTCGAGGAAGCTCCGTTGCGCGCCTTCACCGGGCAATTGGCGGCGGCGGCCGCGGCGATTCCCGGCGTGCACCGGCGCGGCGCGGTCGACGATCGTTTGTCCAATACCGTCGCGTTCACCGTGGAAGGCGCGGACAGCATCGCGTTGATGGCGAACCTCGACCTCGAGGGGATCTGCGCGTCGAGCGGGTCCGCATGTTCTGCCGGTTCGTTGGAACCGAGCCATGTGCTCGAGGCGATGGGGGTGCCGACGGCCGAATGCAATGCTTTGGTCCGGTTGAGCCTTGGCCGTGGGAACACCGCCGGGGAAATCGACCGGGCCTGCGCGGTGTTGCCGGTGGCGATCCGCCGATCCCGGGGACGGTGACCTCCGGGGGAACGGGTGCATCCGGACCCGTCCGCGCGGGGAACCGCACGGCCTGCCTCCCGCGCGGAGCGCCTTCGGACTGCGGTGGCAAGGCCTTCGGAAGGCCGCGACACCGCTTTCGAAACCGGACGCGACCGGGATTGACGGCGGGCCTGGTCGCAAAGCGGCGTGGGCGTCGCTGACGCTCCTACCCTCCGCACTCCACGGCGCTGCGCGCGGGGAACCGCACGACGTGTCTCCCGCGCGGAGCGCCTTCGGACTGCGGTGGCAAGGCCTTCGGAAGGCCGCGACACCGCTTTCGAAACCGGAAGCGACCGCGGGGTTGGCCGGGTCTGGTCGCAAAGCGGGGTGGGCGTCGCTGACGCTCCTACCCCCCGCACTCCGACGGCGCTCCGCGCTGGGAACCGCGAGGCCTGTATTCCGCGCGGGGGCCGCGGCGAGCGACCGGGGACGGTGTCATTGCTTTTGAGGCAACCGGGACAACGGGCGCGAATGCGATTCGGGCTTGGTTGGGGACGGCAGTTGGGGCATGACGGGCACGCCGACATTCATGGAAAACCCGTACTTGGTCGTCCCATCGATCCCTCCCGTCCTCGACCCCGGATTCCGGCCCGCGATATTGGCCCGCCGCGCGTTTGCCCGCGACGCCTCCGTGCCGGTCCGCATCGCGTTGGAACAGGCCGACGGCTCGGTGTTCCACGCCGCGATGGCCGTCCTGCCGGAAGACCATCCGAACGCCCGCTGGAACGCGTTCTTCGTGGAGCGTTTCGCGAAGTTCCTGCTGTGGTCCTGGGGCGGTTGGCGGATCTGGATCCAGGGTCCGCCCCGGATTGCCGCGGATCTCCAACGGCATTATCTCGAGGACGCCACCGGTCGTTTCGATTCGGAAATCATCGGCCAACGCATCTACGACCATCCCATCACGGTGGTCGCGACCGGGGAATTGCCGCCCGCGCGTTCCCGGACGACGGCGTTGGGGCGGCATCTCGAGGGATGCCGGATCGGGTTCGACCTCGGCGGATCCGATCGCAAAGTGGCCGCCTTGCGGGACGGCGAGGTGGTCTTCAGCGAGGAGATCGTCTGGGACCCCTATTTCCAGAAGGATCCCGCGTACCACCACGACGGCATCATGGATTCGTTGCGGCGGGGCGCGGCCCACCTGCCGCGGGGCGACGCCCTCGGCGGGGGGGGTGCGGGGGGCTACGGCCACAACCCGGGCCAGGGGGGGGCGCCGTTTCGCGGGGGTTCGGCGGGGGAGTTCGAGCGGGGGGGGGA